>Ga0307512_10005679_pt1 | contig 12883 bp, 11 predicted proteins | sample 14_EM_MG_FD_200267 | JGI IMG/M metagenome (GOLD analysis project Ga0307512, IMG submission 200267) | Populus trichocarpa ectomycorrhiza microbial communities from riparian zone in the Pacific Northwest, United States - 14_EM | ecosystem: Host-associated > Plants > Roots > Unclassified | place... | reverse complement strand
AGACTTCGAAAAGAGGGCAATGCTAGAATCAACAAGGTGTCGGCCATGAGACCAGGTTTAGCAAAGATAATTGAGAAAGTACGTATTTCAACATATTTTGAATGTGCTGAAACTGACCTTCATATAGCAGACAATGCTTGCTGTATTGATTATGCTGACACCTGGTCGTCAAAACGAGTTCATTGACTGTCAAAAAGCCAAAGTCCAGATTGCAGTACTACCCATTATGGATATGAAGACACATTGGAACTCGAGACTGGAGTTGCTCGAGCCCGCCTACCGATTATGTGAATTCACACGCGAGTGGCTTAAAAACCCCAAATACTGCGATTACCGGCCACTCTTCACAACACAAGATGAGTGGATTATTGTCAAGTATGTCATGGAGGTTTTACGGCCGTTCCGGTACTGGACCCTGTTGATGTCAAAACTGCATACCGTTACTCTGCATCACGTCATTACTGTCTACAATGACATGTTTGATCACATGGATGGCGTGATGCGAGCTCTGGCCGAGGAGACGACAACGTGGAAGGAAGACTTATTCTTTGCGGTGAAGTTTGCGCGGCAAAAGCTGTCCAAATATTATGCTGAAGTTACTCCAACGACCAGTATGCTTCCCATTTCGGCACACATCCTTGATCCTTTCCGGAAGCTGCGATCGTTTAGGAAGTGGGACAAGGGATTGGATATCAATCCTGATGAGGAGACTTCTTATACTACCCAATACCAGGAGGCCTTTCTGAAGTATGTGGAGAACGAATACTGTGCGAAACACAGACGTTTGCCGGTCACTAAATCCGAAAACATACAGAACAACAATCTCAGCTTCTCCGCAATGGCTTCTAAATCAGGTTGATCTTGTTATGATCCATATGATTTGTCCTGCGATAATGAAGGATACCTAATGCCTAACAATGTGGCCGAAATGACACCTGGACGAAGCAAATCGTGCACCACACTTATTGACAGCAGCAAGGCTCTATTTGAATTCACCTCCCGAATTACCACAGAACTGGGGGCAAATTAATCCGAATCTTAATGATTACCACTCCGACCCAATGGAGATCAGTAGAACATTTTGGTTACCGGATATCACCGACTGGTGGCAGCAGCAAGAAGAAACGCACTCAAAGTTCACCGATCTCTCCAATGTGGCTTGCGATATATTCTCTATCATACCTCACAGTGTCGGAGTGGAGGCCAGTTTTTCCCTTGGGCGAGATGTGATCGGGTGGAGGCAGTCGCAAACCACAGGCGAGACTCTTTGTGAAAAAGTTGTAGTAAGGCAGTTCGCTCGAGCCAATAACGGATTACTGGCCGGCGATGACCCAGTATTGGATTCGAACAGCACTGATAACGCCATGGAAATGAAGAGAGAGGCGGAGGAAAAGAAGTTGCATCGAATGGCCAAGGTCCATGACTTTTTGGAGATGTGGCAGGGTAGCCAAAACCTACGAGCTACACAGAAGGAATCTCGTGTTCAAAATAAACAAATGCCAGCCGTGGGATACATTTCGGACACGGAAGAGATCGTCAAAGCATCCTGGTCAAACTTTCAACATGATGGTGCGGCTGCATTTAAATTGTCGGAAAAATCACCTGGGCCACCAGCTTTATCTGCAAAGGACCTCCCTGGAGGACGAACGCAAGTATTCAATGTCCGCCGAATCAAACGAATCGACTGCCATCCTGCCGAAAGTGATGCGGATAGCTCACTTCAAAGCATTTCAGACACCAAAAATTGGCTTAACTGGAATGGGGACTTGGATAATCCAAACGACATTGAAAACGACTGCGAGGCAGACGATGAATCAGATATGGAACTGCACAATGGCATTGGGGATTCAGAAACCCCAGAGCAGCGGAATGTAAGTGCCGCACCGAATGTTCCTGGATTGATTTGGCCTATACGACGATCAAAGAAGAAGGTTGAAAAGATGTTGATGATGGTCAATATAATGGAAACAAGGAGGAATGAGAGAATCAAGAAAAAGTAGGACAGAATGCGTCAATGTATTATCACCAAGTTCATTCTGTAATTTGACCGAGCATTTTATTTTGAGATGTATTATGGGTGAATATTGACCGGTCGCGTGAGCATATTGGTCAATAAACAAAGCTATAGTGGACAGTATGCATCATATGGCAAGATATATAAATTTAAACAAGATGAGAACGACTAGTGCTGGAATATTACTCGGCTGGGCTATGCCATAGAGCCAAGTCCTGATCATGCTGAAAGGCATCCACAAAGTTGAAATATTTATGATTGCAAGTATTAACGGCAGCAGATCTTGACTACATGGTATATTAAAATGAGCGTCAATGGAGCATCAACGATTTTTAGTCTTGTAAGTACGGTAATTGTAAGGTGACGTGGTCGCTGCTATCCATAAGCATCATACTGGCAGCCTTTCTTGGCAAAAAAGTACAAGACACGATCACTGCCCGATTCTGAAAATGAACGTCAACAGAGCGTCAACGATTTTTGGCTGTGCATCTTGGGTATCCTAAGTGGTGATTGGTTGCAGCCATTCATAAATGAGGTATTGGCTGCCTTTCATGTTAAAAATAATGCCGACACGCTTCCTGTCCCATCCTGAAAATGAGTGTCAATGTAGTGTCAACGATTTTTGGTGTTGGATCTTAGGTAATCTAAGTGTTGTAATGTGGTAATAGATCATAGACGGTGTCGTGGCTGCCATTTCATTTGAAACAGTGCAAGATACATACGGTACCTCATCATGCAACTGAGTGTCAACGGAGCGTCAACAATATTTGGTTTTGCATATTGTATAATCAAGGCTTTGTGCGGATAAAGGAGCTCATAACTAAACTATTGACTGCCTCTATAGCCAAAAATGCAACGTATAAAAGGAAAAACACGTATACCAAAATAATCAATGTCGCAGATTGCAAAACATCCAAAAAGAAATTATTGGCTGTCGAATACCTAATTTTGATAATACACACTTATCCAGCTGCAAAAACAAGAACATTATATAAATCTACAGAAGGACCCGCTGGGCGACCCGCTGACAACCGACCCAATTCAGATGGATTGGGAGATTTGCATCGAACCGGACCTGAATTGACGGTTCGGGTGTATTGACAACCCGGACCGCCAATTTGGCAACGGTTTGGTTCTGACCCGGTCCCTTTCTCACCGCCCTGCATGTCCTCCTCACCCTCACCGTTATCATTGTCATTGTCATGGCCAGGATGGCTCCATCCACCACTCGGCGCCCCGGGATCCACCCAGTTCTCATCATCATCATCCTCGTTGATTATCTCATCCGAATTCAGAGGTTTAACGGCCAGCAAGTCGCCTGGCTTGTACTGCCGGCAGCTTTGCGGCTCAATCTTTGCCCTGAGATTATCTCTACCATACCAAGAGGAATGCTCGACAGCGCATTTAACCTTTCCCGAGCCGGTTGTCTGCGGATTGGAGCAATTGACTTGATCCCCACAGGCACGGGGGTTGTGCCACGTCCAATTGTTCATTTGGTCACGGGTTTTGTCTAACATTTGCCCCATATATGAGCGGAAGGCTGCCCACCACTAGTGTTAGCAATGCTTCCGGGTTGCCCGGCTGCGGTCTGGGTTTGGAACCGGACCAGATAATCCAGTCCGGGTTGTTACCCGGAAAGCAGGGACCCCACTGGGTTCAGGGATGGGTTCAAACCAGACCCTGGTTCCATTTTACGGTTCCTCCAACTTTGGCTCCAATTAAGTATTTGAGTTTTGATTGTATCATGACATGGTCAATATGTAAATTGTTCACCTTTAGCCGCTCTTTCGCCTCCTGCATTCAAATTGGCAATCCGACTGATATTCGTTGAATGGTTGTGAAATAATGACTGAATTCAAGAGAAATGGGCGCGTTTTCGATTGCGACTCAACGAATACTTGTCAGATCGCAAATCTCAAACTGGGAGGTGAAAGAGCGACTAAAACTGCACAATCTACGTATTGATCACATTGTGATATGATCAGAACTCAAATACTTAATTGGAGCTAGAAATGTTGACTTTTGAGGAGTAAGTTATGTGTGGAAACCCGTTGCAACGGTTCGGTTCTGACCCGTTGCTAACCCTACAGGCCACCACTCCTGAAATGGTGAACTCCTGCTCCTGCCGTGTGGCCACATCAGCTGGCATTGTGAAAAGTGGTGAGTCGTGACTGCATCAAGAAAGATTATATCATAAAAAAGGTCCCAGGCCCTCTCATCCTTGACACCGCAATCATTGTATATCCGTATGAGTGCACGGATGTGTTCCGAAATGAATCCCTTTATATGGTCCTGATCCAACGACAGGCATCGATTTATAACTGATGTCGGCATTTTTGACCTAGCAGTTGCCTTCCCCCCTTCTTTGAGGCTGTCCTTTGGTGCCATCGCTGCAAGTTGCAAATGAATCTACATCCGAGGGGTTGGCTTGAAGATACAGTTGAACGTAGCGGAAGAAAGCGCAGAGTGAACATACATAGTTGTGTAGGTTATCTGGTGTGTTTTGGAATGAGAGGGGTTGTTCTGTGCAAGTCATGTGATGTCGAGATAGTTCGGAATTGGTGTTAGCAACGGTTCTGGACTGTCACTTCTGGTCCGGGTCAGGGTCAAACCCGAACCATTGCCAAATTGGCGGTCTGGGTTGTCAATTAACCCGAACTGTCAACTCAGGTACAGTTTGATGGTGAACTCCCAACCCGGCTGGATAGGGCGGGTCGTCAGTGGGTCGCCCAGCAGGTCCATCCATAGATTCAATTAAGGCTCTTGCTTTTGGAGTATGTGAATAATATCTTATCAAAATCGCATTTTCAACAACCAAGGATATGTTTTTGCATGCTTTGCAGCTTGCAATATCGATCAATTTGGAATCGGTATTTTACCATTGCTACATTGTATCTTTGTTTATCACGGCGGTCAATAATCCCATTATGAACGCGGAGATCAGTGCGATGCGTTCATTACTAAATATGCAACAACTAAAACTGTTGACGCTCCGTTGATGCTCATTTTCAGGATGCGCCAGGGAGCCTGTCGCTGTTGTTTTTGCCAGTAAAGGCTGCAAATATTTGATAAATGGATGTCTGCAATCAATTGGAACATAAATTACCCAAGATGGGAGGCTGAAAATCGTTGACGCTCCGTTGACGCTCATTCTTAGGATGCGGCAGGGAGCTTGTCGCTGTAGTTTTTCTCAGTAAAGGCTGTCAATATCTGACAAATGGATGTCTACAACCAATCGGAACATAAATTACCCAAGATGCAAAGCTAAACATTGTTGATGCTCCATTGATGCTCATTTTCAGGATTTGGCAGGGAGCATGTTGCAGTAGTTTTTCCCAGTAAAGGAAGTCAATATCTGACAAATGGATGTCTACAACCAATCGGAACATAAATTACCCAAGATGCAAAGCTAAAAATCGTTGACACTCCATTGACGATCATTCTCAGGATGGGGCAGGCAGCATCTCGCTGTCTCTTTTGCCTATAAAGGCTGCCAACATATCAGTTATGCATCACAGTGACCAAAGTGTTGTGTGATTACCGTACTTACAAAACCACACATTGTTGATGCTCCGTTGACGCTCATTTTAATGTATTGTCCATTCAACATCTGCTGCCATCGATAATAGCTTTCATCATGATTTGAACATATTGGTAGTCTTTCTGCCAGATCGAGACTTAGCCTTGTGACAAAGCCGAGCGCAGTAACATTCTTGCACCGTCCACACTCACACAACCAAAATTTATGTATCTTGCCAAATGCTTCATTGCCCCTGCTATATATCTGTTTATCAACCGATATTGACAAGCTACTGGTCACCATTCACCCATAATGTATCACTAATTAAACTCTAGTTCAAGATACGTGGAGACGCTAGTGAAACATTGACACATTCTGTCGTACTTTGTTTCGAATCCCTTATTCCTCCTCGTTTCGATTGCATTGACTGTCATTAATAGTGTTTCAGCCTGTCTCTTTGACTTCCGTGTAGGCCAAATCAATCCGGGAACAGTTGGCGCAGCGCTCACATCCCGCTGCTCTGGGCATTCCAGATCCTTGATGCTATTATCTTCCTCTATATCAGATTCAACGTCCACCCCACAATCATCTTTGCTGTCATTTGGATTATCTAAGTCCCTATGCCAGTTAGGCCAATCATCAGTGTCCGAAATGCCTCCAGGTGCGCGATCCTCTTCACTTGCGACTGGAAGACGGTTGATACTTCGGATTCGGGGGACATTCAATTTTTGAGTTCGTCCTCCAAGGAGGTCCTTTGCAGACAAAGGTGGTGGCAATGGAGATCTTTCTGACAATTTAAATGCAGCTGCACCATCATGCTGATAGAATGACCAGGATGCATTTACGATCTCTTCCGTGTCCGAAATGTATCCCACGGCCGTCATCTCCTTGTTTTGAGCATGAAATTCCTTTTGGGTAGCAGATAGGTTTTGGCTGCCCTGCCACATCTCCAAAAAGTCGTGAACCTTGGCCATTCTATGCAATTTCCTTTCCTCCGCCTCTTTCTTCATTTCCGTGTCACTTTCTGTGTTCATTGTATCCAATTCTGGGTCAGCGCATTCCAGAATCCCGTTATTAGCTTGAGCAAACTGCCTTACAACAACTTTTTCGTGAAGAGTCTCGCCTGTGGTTTTTGACTGCCTCCACCCGATAACATCTCGGCCTAGGGAAATACTGGCCTCCACTGCGACACCATCTGGTATGATAGACAATATGTCGCGCGCCACATTGGAGAGATCAGCGAACTTGGAGTGCGTTTCCTGCTGTGGATGCCACCAGTTGGTTATGTCTGGTAACCAAAATGTACTGCTAATCTCCATTGGGTCGGAGTGGTAATCATTGAGATTTGGACTAATTTGCCCCCAGTTCTTTGGTGCTTCAGGTGGCGAATCCAAATAGAGCATGGCAGCAGTCAATAAGCGTGCTGCGCGATCACTTTATTCTGCTGTAGTCTCAGCCACATTGTTAGGCGTTAAGTATTCTTCATCATCGCTGGACAAATCATATGGATCAAAGGATGATTGACAGGATCCTAAAACCATTTGCAAGGGGATAAGATTGCTCCTCAGTAAGCTTTTGGGTTTATTGACCAGCACACGTCGATTTTTGGCACAGTATTCATTCTCCATGTACTTTAGAAAGGCCTCTTGGTATTGGGTAGTATAGAATATCTCGTCCTCAGGATTAATATCCATTCATTTGTCCCACTTTCTACACGATCGCAACTTCTGGAAATGATCAAGGATATGTGCAGAAATGAGAAGCATGCCCGTCGATGGAGTCACTTCAGCATAATATTTGGACAGCTTCTGTCGAGCTAACTTCACGGCGAAGAACAAGTCTTCCTTCCATGGAGTCTTTTTCTTAGCCAAAGCTCGCATCACGCCATCCGTGTGATGGAACATATCATTGTACACTGCGATAATGTGGTGCAATGTGACTGTATGCCTCTTCGACATCCACAGGGTTCAATATCGGAATGGCCTCAACACTTCCATGACTTACCTCACAATGTATCATTCATCTTGAGTTGTGAAGGGTGGCCAGTGATCACTGTATTTTGGGTTTTCAAGCCACTCGCATGTGAATTCATGTAATCGGAAGGCACGCTCGAGCAACTCCAGGGTCGAGTTCCATCGGGTCTTCACATCCATAATAAGAAGTACCGTGCTGTGGACTTTGGCTTTTTGACAGTCAATGAACTCATTTCGATGACCAGGTGTTAGCGTAATCAATACAGCAAGCATTCTCTGCTATATGAAGGCCAGTTTCAGCACTTTCAAAATATCATGAAATACGTACTTTCTCAATTATCTTGGCTAAACCTGGTTTCATGGCCGACACCATATTAATTCTAGCGTTGCCCTCTTTTCAAAGCCTTTAACTCTTCCCAATGTCTACGCTTTCATCCTCTCCAAATTGCGGATCGCGTTCATGGGCTTCCCAAGACTTGGTGCGGCCTTTGACACCTAGACTGCTCATGAATGCACCTGAAGCCAGCTGTATGATGTGCGCCATGCACGGTATGTGGTTCCTCAACACAGGCCACCTGATTCCAGAGGCCTCAAATGTTGATTGCGGCTCGCATGTCATCGACTAATTTGAAGAGGCATTACCAGTCGTAATTCCAAGCAAACGGCCATCGGTAAGCTCAAAATGATCAAGAACATCCTTCAAATATAAGGCTCGCCTTGCTCCAGTATGTTGGCCATTGACCAATCATCCTTAATTAGCTTTCGAAAGGTGAATTGGACAGGGGATCAACCTCATCGAACACGGGTTGAACTTCACGCAATGCCCAATTTTGATCCATAGAGTAAGCAATGACCGATGTGATGGCTAGTTTGTTTGTTGATGTCCATCCATCCAGAGCTAAACTAACTTAATTTCGTGATGGCGATTCCTTCTCAATTGCATCCACGGTCAGTGCATATCCCCTCCGGCAAATGTTTCTGAGGGTTATAGCAGATGGCAGCACTAAGTCATCCCGTAATGCCTTGTATGACCGTCATAGATCTAGATTTGATATAGCGTTGCATGGAATATGAGGCGAAACAAATCTGAACATGAGGTAGCGATTCCATGTGTCTTGGTGCAATTTGGAAGTTTCAAAGTCCTTCGCTGCCAGTTTGGGATGTTTTGTCTGTCATTTCTGTCAGTATAGATCAACATAGATGTCAAATCTGATCTTCCTCTGCGAACTTACTATTGTGATTCCTAGACTTTCTTGCCTCTTCAGGATGGCCAAAGCTGTTTCATCGACCATCAAACAAGTCAATTCAGTGACCTCTGACTCTGTTAATTTGTTTAACTTTGTGATGTGAGCTTTTGCCAGCAACTGTTTCCCCATTGAGCTAGTCCCAGGTTCTGATGGATGGCGAAGAACTTGATGAAAAACGATACATATGATGCCAGGGCTGCCAGTCTCCTCAATTCCGCAGTGTAAATAGCATCTCCACGAAGCCGCATGTCTAGAATTGTTCCGAGCAATAGTCCGCTTCGAGTTTACATTCATTGAAGCCCACCAAGCATCGGAGATGATTTGTAAAGTAACGTCGCTCAAATCACAAATAAATACAGGTTCATTTTTGGAAGAGATCATATTCTCGAGCAATGAGGTGTTCAAAGATTTGGAATCCGACATGGCGGTAGGAATCAGACAGGTGGTTAATCCGACTTAAAAGACTGCCAAAAGTAACAATACTGCAAAGCAGACTGCGGGTTTTTAAATATTGACTCTACTGCTTCAAGTGAAAAAATCAGATCTGTAATTCATTGCATGCATATTTGTGAAGTTGTATACAAGGTTAGATTGCAAAGACTGACCGCGTAAAACTCGATTTAGGATCAGCACAATGCAGTACATTGCTGTGTAGCATTCTGAGCCTCCACAAAAACTGTTGACGCTCTGCAGGCACTCAATTGTAGGAGGCGGACGCAATATTGTCACTTGCATTTTTGCCAATAAAGGCTCTCGATGGGTTCATTGTGGGATACCTACATTCTATTGCAGTTAGATTATCCATGATGCAAGATCAAGAATCGTTGATGCTCCGTTGACGCTCATTTTGGGACATGGTAACGATCATGTCATAAGCATTTTTGCCTAGACAGGTGGCCGATTGTTCGATTATGGATCAAAGTAGTCTCAAAGCTCCTTGATATTCCAAGATGCAAGGTGTAAAATCATTGATGCTCCGTTGACGCTCATTTTTAGGGCATTGTGACCAGGTCGTCGAAAGCATTTGTGCCTGGAAAGGCGGCCAATAGTTCGATTATGGATCAAAGTAGTCTCATAGCCGCTTGGTATTTCAAGATGCAAGGCCTAAAATTGTTGACACTCCATTAACTCTCATTTTTAGGGCATAGTGACGAAGTCGATGAAAGCGTTTTTGCCTAGAAAAGAGGCCAATAGTTCGATTATGGCTTAATGTCGCCCCACAGCCCTTGCATTTTCCAAGATGCGAGGCCAGAAGTCGTTGACACTCCATCAACACTCATTTTTTGGACATAGTAGCGAAGTTGTTGCAACCATTTTTGAATAGAAAGGCAGGCTATAGTTCGATTATGAATGAACGTTGCAGCGAAACCATCTGGATTTTCCATGATGCAATGCCAGAAATTGTTGACCATCCGTTGACGCTCACCTTTGAGCTCACCTTAGAGACATACTAATAGTCATTGGGTGCTCAGCAATTGTACATAAAATCCATACAGTCCTTTTTGGCGGCCAGGATACTGTGTCTATGTATTATCATTCAAATCCAAAATCTTCGAAACATCTCAGTTTCTGAGCCACCACTATACACATCATTTGCATGATGAATAACATAAGTCCATCGCATTTCAGCGCTTTCAGCTGGCAATTTACTGCATAAAAATCCATGCACCAGTTTTAGATATTTATAGCACGACGTCCTCACCATTCCTTATCCTGCTCCTTCTCCTCGATTTCCATGATGTACCATGAGCAATTTTCGATTTTTCGACCATGTGCAGGAGGTCTGAGCGGAGAGTTATGTAGTTGGCTGCATGGATTGATGCAGACTGACGGCTGTCATTCATCTGGGTTTCGGATGTGCTTTGACAGCTCCTTCTATGAGTCAAATGAAATCACTGATTTAAACTTTGTTAGTAAATTTCGTCTCAAATTTAGGTTTTGTTTTATCATTTAACTGTAACAGGCAACACCATATACAGTTCATTGTTTGACAATCTACTTGATTTGGTGTCTACAACGTTTGCATGGCCCGTACAACCCTTGCACACACACTGACGAACAATCTTGTCTCACAATTTGGTCACTGAAATCCAGAAAAAGCTGACGCGTCACAAAGTAGGTACAAATTGGTTTTACTCGAGATATGTCGTCACAAATACTTTTTTGGCTATCTATTCCTCTGGTGACGCAGGAGCTGTCACCATGTCTTTGTCCGAATCCATTTTCTATATGGTAATTAGCCAGTGACGCTAAACGCTGTGGTAAATGCTCACGTGTTGAACGGACATCGCAATCTACCTATGTGACGAATCAGGCCCCGCGTCGGGCATGAGATATACTATTTGATTGTCTGCCTCAAGTTTCTCTGAACCGAGCCTTATTGGACTGCTTCCCTGTCGAGACGTCACTTGCCACATTTGGGATGGTCCGAGGACAATATCAAGAACCTGCATAAGCTCTCCAAATGTTGTCGGTGCTGGTGTGGCTGCTGTTGTGTCTGTTTGGGGCTTCACAACTGCCGGAACCTTCAGTTCAGTCGTCCCGTACTTCATATCTCTCTCACAGAAGCAGTTGGCTGCGTCCCCCCATTCCAGTTGCGTCAGTTCGTCAAGCCTCATCTGCTTCTGCCGAAAGCTCTCCATGTAGTGCTGTACCGTTTTGGAGATTGTGCCCATCACCCAGCCAGGTTTATCATCTTCGCTCAGCTTGCCAAGCTCTGTATCTTGTTCATCATCATCCTCGTCTTCCACATCCTCCTCATCTTCGGAACTTGCAAGATCGCTCAGACTGTCTCTGATAGCATTCAGCATCTCTTCAAATATTGTTTCAGGCTTTGTGGTTGTCGATCGTGCCTTTTCAACATTCCTCATATGTTCCTGCTCTTGCATAATCACTTTCTCTGCATCTTGAACTCGCTATCTTACCACTGCGGTCTCTTGTAACGGCGACACATGACTCTGGCCAGGTAACGGCCATTCTATATAGTCGGCTCGCCACGAGACTTAGATCTCTAGTGATAGTCTTACATATACACCTATTTACTATCACTCAAGTCCACATTTGCAACCGTAAACCATAATTACCATACGTATGCCTATAAGGCCGAACGCTGGCGTACGTGCCCTTACACTATTATCGCTTTTCAGTAAACGGATACGTTTCGGTCCCAGGATTCACGAGTTTTACCCCTATTCGACCTGTCGTGTACGAGATCGCCAGAATCAACTCCAAATTGCACCAAAGGTCGAAAGAAGCAATTGCATACGGTCGATTGAGATGAGTTCAAATACCGACAGCTGCATTGAGCACCCATTGTCGAAGTCTACACAATCACCGTACCCCTGAACGCGCCACATCATAATGTCAACAATTGAGATTACAGCCCTATAAAACGACATATCAAAGCATGATTACTGCAAGCATGGATATCGATCGTTTCATCATTCAATTGAGCACCCTCATGGCAGCGAAGAAGAGTTCAGAGACCAACTCTCGCACGAGACGCATCACCGGTGATGACAACAATTATCACGACTACAGGCCGTGACTATTCGATCCGTCCAATGAGAGAAACCGAATACGATCGAGAGAAATCGATCACCATTCCTACAAATCAATGGAGCGCAATCATCAGTCGGAGGACCTACAATCAATGACACTATCTTACCCCTGAATTGGCAATACTGGGAACCGAAGGCGAAGTCAACAGACGATTGCGAGTCAGCGCATCGTGTATACCTCGAGCTCTAGCAACCTCGAAGAAGCCCGGAGAACAGCGAAAACAACAAAGGCAATTGGGAGAGTCTCAGAATGGCGGCTATAAGAAATGCAACTTCCGACCATTCATCTCCGAACCTGCGGAAAGCACTTCCTCCAATTCCAATCATTCCAACGATCCCGATCCCGGGAATTCAAAATCCGTCAAGTCCAATAAGCCCAGTGGAGGCAGCCGTGTCAACAATAATCAGCACCGTGGCTCTAAAAGGAAGTCTGCGAAAGCCGAAAGGCAAACTGGCAATGCACTCGCTGCGGCAGCAGAGACCACAAAACCTTATATGCAACCTTGGATGAGATACAACCGCACCGAATCGCCTTAAAATCAAGAGTCATTCTGGAAGGTCGGGCTCTG
>Ga0307512_10005677_pt1 | contig 12886 bp, 19 predicted proteins | sample 14_EM_MG_FD_200267 | JGI IMG/M metagenome (GOLD analysis project Ga0307512, IMG submission 200267) | Populus trichocarpa ectomycorrhiza microbial communities from riparian zone in the Pacific Northwest, United States - 14_EM | ecosystem: Host-associated > Plants > Roots > Unclassified | place... | reverse complement strand
GGCACCACTCCACTAGAATAAGCGCTTCTCAGCCTAGATTGAACCTCTTCTATTTCATTCCGCAATCAGTTCCTCCTCTCAGCGCTCCTCTATCCCATTCCGCACTCTAGACCCCCCTATCCGCGCTCCTCACCCTGGGATGGGAGCTCTTCAATTCCCACCGGCGCTCCTATGATGCATTCCACACTCCTTACCCCACCCCTTTTCGGCGCTCCTCCTCAATCCCATCGGTGCTCCACTCTGCCTGGATTGGCTCTCCTCTATTTCATTCCACACTCCTTAACCCACCCTCTTTTGGCGCTCCTCAATTTCATTCCGCACTCCTACACCCTCCTCTTTCAGCGCTTCTGACCTTAAACTTGACGCTCTTCTTTTCATTCCGCACTTCTCCAACACCGTTTGTGGTACTTCTCTTTTCCACACAACACTCCCCATCTGGCGCTCCTCTTTTCCCCTGCTATTTGTTCCCATTTTTCATCCGAATGTATCATATTGCCTCTCATACCCCCATTTAGGTTCGCAGCTAGCTAACATCTCATTACACCTGTGTTAGATATCACAAATCGAGCCAAATGACATTGGAATTCAATTTCATCCACTCGCCAGGAACGAATAATCAGCAAATACAAGGAGCGCCTCCAGCTTCTTTGCGCCATTGATGAACTGTGTGTTCCTGCTTTCGTTGGCCCTGATGAGGTGGGAGATGGAGTAGATGACATCGACACCATGTTTGATTGATATTTTTCGATCGCTTAGTTGGGTTATTGTTTTGGAGTACCTGGGTTTATGTTTGAATCTCTCGCCTTTTTCTTTCATTTCCTTAATGTAGCGAGGCACAAAATACAATGTTGAAGAAGATGACGGCTAGTATGATTCAGAAATGATAATGAACAATAATCCATGCATCATATTCACTGTTGAGGGAAGTCGATTGCTCATGCATCAGCAAAAAGTGAAATTGGTTTCCGAAAATGGACCCCACACACCGATCCTTCTCCACATTCTCGACAAATAATCTGAGCGACTTATTTGCAATCTTCCACCATGCTTCGAAGCGTTCAATGATGTGATCGCATCGTCGCGACATCTCAAAACGTGTTTAGACATTTAAGCTAATTTATTGCACTTGTTTCTTTCACGTTGGTCATCTAGAGTTTAATCGTTTCGACCGTTTTTTGAACTGTTCCATTGATTTCAAGAATATTCTTAACTATTTAATCCCTTGAGACATCGATTATACACAAGCTTGCACAACTCCCATTACAAAAATTAAGACACCCAGAGGAAACACATCAGATTTCTATATATCGCTGCAACGATTACTTCAAGCATTGAGTCGAATTATCTACATGTAACACAAATTGAAAGCATTCAAGTCAATCGTGTTGCTCAAGTACTACCGCAAGCTATCTGGCTGCGGCGTCAGCGGGAGAAGGTGTACAGCTCCTTGGATCACGCTTATAGGGACGATATATGTGGTTCCGACGCAGAAAAGAGGCTTACAATGGTTGCTTCCATCGTGCATGGGTTGCATCGGAGGTTGATGCCTCTCCTCGACAATCACCATACCAGCAGTCTGACGTATCGGCCCTGGTGCAAACGTCTGAACCAAGGCAAGAAGCCCTTTAACGCTCGATTCAGCATCCTCGACGACGAAAAGACACTTCAACCGTGCAGGAATGTGTCCCGCAGTTGATTGAAAGTGGCTATCCGGACTCGTCCCCATCCAGAGCAGCACTGTATCATTTCTTGGTGGCTTATGCTTTCTCCACCTTGTGGACCCAGTGCAACGAACCATATGAACTGCTTGCTCATCGCATTGAAAAGACGTCACCGGGAGTGCTACTGCATCGTACCGAATGTATTTTGCATCATTGAGACGACTGAAATACTGATCGTGATCGACGTAGTCTGTGAAGTCGGCAAATCTCTTGAAACACCAAGCAATGCCATTCTGTAGCTCCCCTTTTGGCATTGCACACCACTCGGCCAAGTCATCAAGGGTCTTGATTTCTGGTCGTGGGTTCTTCATCATTCACTTGAGAGGCGCTTTGGTTAGAGGCATATCATCGTCGCGACGTTGTTTTGCAGCGTTTGCATTGAGCTCCCGATACTGAAACACCTCCTTTCGGGCTTTCGTTCGCAAAATCTGGAAGGCGGCATCATGACAATTCCATTGTCAGTACGCTTGTTTATGATCCATCACCGCTTTTTCTGGGAGTTCAGAGCTTACATTTTAGACGTTGCCAAGCTGGCGGATATGGTCAGAGAAGTGGTTGAGGAGATGCATCTTCACAAAGTTGAAATCCGATTCATCAACAAGATGTTGTGCAATGTCTGACTCGATCTGCGTTTTATCTTCATCAACGCGAGAATGCTTTGCAGCTGCAAAAAGATTGTTCCAAGCGGCGTCACTCTCCCATTCCTCCTGTTTGTCCATTGTAAGCTGCCTTTTCAAGGCTTCCGGGACCTTCTTCGTTGATTCACTGGCACGGAATCGACTGAAGACATCCTTGGGATGATGAAACTCCTCCAGATAATTCTCCATGTACTCGATCGTGGCCTCAGTATGGTTCCGGTACTGTTCCATAATGTGAAAATACACTAAGTTCTTGCCGCACAACAGGGCTTCAGTGAGGGGAATCCTTTGGCTTGCCGAAGGGTTTAAAAGAGTCGCCATGGAAACTCGAACAATCACACACCCAAGTGCTTTAATCTCCTTACCACTCCATTGCGTCACCTGGCTATATGGCTTGTTCAATCGAGCGAAGCCAAGATATGGAGGCATTATCGCCCAGAGCTGGTTGAATTTGTCGATCCTGGAATGTTGTTCGAGGAAGGACGTTACCCTGTCCATCAAATGCTTAAGCATACCGAGATAGACGGTATGAAGAATATCGGGTACGATAATAGTCATCGGTGAGATGCATTTCATATTCCAGAAGACGCCTTCTGAGGTTTCAACCGCTCGATCTTCCAGATATTGTTATGCTTCCCGTCTCTCCATATCATCTCCCTGAGTCACGAGTATCATTTGTTGGAAGTATAGCCGATAGTCTCTCAATGGCCATGACAATGAATTCCCTTCTCCAAACGACGTTTCAGGTGGTTCGCACACTGGGCAATGGGGCTGCTTGATTCAATGCAAGTGAATGTTGTTGAAGTAGTCAGCCTTCCATGCACAGATGACAGGATAACATTGCCGCATTCGACCATCCGCACAAAGCATAAACTTTCCAGTGTTGAAAAGCGCATCGAGAGGACGAAAAATCAGCTCGAAGACCTTTCTTAAAACCTCTCAATTGTGGATTTGTTGTTCCTTCATGGTAGTTGTTTTTCCATGTCCTTTAAAGTGATATTTTGGAGGAACGGGAAGAAGGGCAACAAGGATGCTTGCAAGATTTGAAGGCTTTGATCTAATCGTCGAGTCGATGTTTCCGAGACTCAAATATACTGGCCATTCCTTCTTGTCACCCGAACAGTTTGAAAGATGTGTCTGGTCTGAACTGCCGAATAAAGGGACAATCGTAACTCCAAGTGGCCGCCGAAGCTGATGAAGTGGTCAAAATCATCGTAGCTAAGACGAAATTCAACTAACGTACCTGTTCATTCCACCACCAGTCGCTTGATTTCACCTCTGAGTAGATACGTTCCTCAGCATCATTGAATTCCTTTGCTGGAGCATACGACATATGTTCCCTGAATGCAGGCTGTTCCATGAGGAACTCAAAGCATTCAACAGGATTGCGGTGAAAGAAACATGTGTAATCATTGTCGCGAAGGTTGTTTCAATCGGCCAAACGATTGTAACACACTTTGCTGGATTTCCAAGAGTCGATGCCCATTGCGTAGGACATTTTGTTCAACCTTATGAATAAAGTGTGGGACAAAGTGAAGTTGCTGACGGTTGCCATCCTAGGGTTCCTGAAAAGCTCGTTGATAGCAGCTCTACTCAACTTGTGCTTGACGCACCCGTGCGCTAATCGATATTCCTCCTTGCAAGAAAACAGTGACCATAGATCAATTTCATCGTCGAAGATATCGAAATACTCATTACTAACAGGCTTGCTGGCTAGACGGTTGTCCACGTGTGGAGTACCACAAATACGTGTCCGAACTGGAGGTTGCTCTGGATCAATACACTCATTCTCGCTGTCCGCTTCTGTATCGCTGGAATCATCGTCGGGAGGGTGAAGAAATGGGTCGTGATGCGGTTCATGAACGAATGGAAGTAGAATACTGTAATGCTCGATTGCAAAACCATCATCTGGCAGTTGTTCGGCTGATACATATACTATCCTTTCTTTGTGGTTGCGATGGAGGTGAGTGATGTAAGCACCGATGTAGAAGTACGTCTTCGAGCAGTAAAGACACAGTTGACGAAAATCCATATTTCGTTAGCAACATGAACTGTCACAACAACGTTAAGAAGCGTCTCGACGATCTTTTACCTACTCACACCCATACAAGCCAGCTGTCCTCGGAAAAAGCCGCACCGCGATTTACTTGTTTCAAAAAGGGGTCCTACCACTCTCGTAGGATTTCTCTCATCCTCCTTCATATGTTTGCAAAGTGTTTACTCGCTCTCTCAATTCCAACATCCCTTGGATCTCGAAACGCAGACCGCATCTGCATTCAGCTCGTCACGGCAATTGTTTTGCACCCTCACAAGACCCTCCTATGCCCATTGCCTGATTTATGGTTATCACTTTATGTTAAGTTCGTACCTTACATGGACCGTGCATTCTCCTTAGATACCGACTCAGCGACGTCATCGCGGGGTACAAGAACTAGAGCAAGGACAAACGAGTGAGATATGATTGCAGGGCATGCTTTTAGTTGTCTTGGTGATGAACTTACGCGTTCAGTCAACGAATCAGGGCGCTTAGATGATGCTAAGCAAATTGCCTCCTAGCTGAATTGCAGCCAAGATGATGTCGCCGGACCAAGAAAACCCTCCAAGCCCATATATATATTCTCCTTGCCTGCCCACCTTACTTACAATCTCCAGAATCTTCGACACACTCTCCTCAGCTCTGCAATCGCATCGCATCACCCTTGACAATATATTCAACACTCCCGACGCTTGTTTAGAGTAACAAGCATTCGATATTCACCACTCAATCATTGACCAACGTTGAGAACCTAAAATGTAATGTGATGCCTTCTGGTTGCCGAAATCAGTCATCGCAGATGCCAATACAATCCAGATGCTGACTCTTCAAGTCCGCATCTGGGCCGAGAATGCCGGTCTTGAGTCAGCCAATGGGCAGCAGAATCCATGAGGATTTGGCAGGATAAGGGTGGCTTGACAACACAACGGATAGATAATAAAGTGAGGGAGCGCGTGTGGGAGATTGCCCAGTCCATGAGCATCATCAACAAGCAAGGCGCCGGCCCCGAGCAATGGGATCTCCTAATTGATCGTTGCGTTACTGGAATCAGTGAACTGGAGTCTAAAAGGCCGCTGGGGAAATGGTACATGGCAGACAAGACTGACCTCGATGGTCAGAAACTCAAGGCAGCACTGGACGAGTTTGCGGAGGTTGGCCCTCACCGAAGGCAGAAGAGGCTTGAAGAAACCAAGACTAAGAAGAGGAAACTCGTGCATGTTGGTGTGTATTTCATCACCCCGATGCTTCTTTTGCTCTTCCTGATGATGTGTAGATCCAGAAGATGACGAGGAAGGAACATCAGGTCACAGGTCTTTGCCGATACACGTCGGTTGCAACGCCTCGAACTATTTCCTTGTCGAGCCATTTAGCTTTACCATCCCCTATGTGGATCCCGACATTGCTGGGAAGAGGGTGGGTGAAAACAATACTCAGCTATTCCCATGGCACTGGCCTGGGGATGATGAATCGATACTTCTGATAGTTTCATCAATTGTCGATACGACCATTTTGTCAATGGTGAATGCTGCAATCGCCGGACTGCCAGACCCCAGCCGGAAAATCCGAGAGCTTTGGTGCTGCCTGGAGGAGCCTAATGGAGATGGTGGTCCGTACGCCCGTAATGTTACCCCAATCTTCGATAACAACACTGCTGCCAGATGGGTAAAGGTAGCGATGAAATTAAGCAACCCAACGCGTTTTTGCGTCGTGTATCGTGGCCAACAAGCCGACGGCACTGATGGTGCCCAGACGCCTATGCGTAGTGGTCGCAGCTACCTTCCTCTGGATGACATCCTCCCACCTCCGGGCGAGGATATGATCGACGATATCGGGGAGGAATCGGATAATGATGGTGACATGCGGCGTCCAAATCCAAGAAGCTTCCGGACGGCGAAAACAGGCTTCCCAAAGTCCGAACGGAAGCTTCAAAGAGGATTATCAGACCGCAGCGATACCTTGAAGTCATCCGAAACCGTGCTCTTGGTCGCTTTGCCGATTACGAGCAAAGCTTTGTTGCTGATGAGGATGTGGCTTGGCTATGTGAGCACGATCACATTGTGAATCCTCCCGCTGCAGGCTCTTTGGCCAATAGGAAGCGTACAAGCAGCCGCCCAGCTGCAAATTAGTTGTTGTGAGGATGGAATGCACTGGCTGGACAGTTGTTTAAGGATTTGCGTTGTGGGTGGGTATTTTTTCTGGCACTTTGGAGGGTGGACGGATGGGTGATAATTGGGAGTTTTTTGGTGAGGTTTTGGGTCTCTTTTTGGTGTTTTGTTTATTTTATTATTACATCATTCATATTCATGCATGAAGGGCTGTGTTGATAGTTCACGATGTTGAGATTAATCGTTGAGATGTTTATTTTTGGGAGTGGCAGTGATAGGACTCCGTGTATGGCTATCATGTAATTGGTAGTTCGGTATCTTTACCCAGTAGAAGTTAGCCAGAATGATTAGTGAAATGCGAACGCTGTTTAGCTTGTTGTGATAACGATTTTCGTCAAACGAAGCCAATCAACAACTCTGCGGCATGCTGGTCACCTGCCATTGTTAGTTCCAAGTTCCCATCCATCCAAGGAGTTGGAAGTGTGGGTGGTGGGACAAGCCAAGATCCTTGAATCGTCAATAGGATAAAATGACGCATCACGATGATGCTTTTAATTATATCAACGCTTTCTTTCCTTTACACAACGCTTTAATTCATTGACTCTACATTCATTCACATTAGCTTTAGTCACTCCTTTAATTTTTCGTACTTATCACTTGCCGCCTTTTTAAATCATGACAAGTAGGCGCCGCACTTATCCTCCTCCTCTTGCTTCCAGCACCAGGAGAAGCAGACGATCTATCCACGACGAGGATCTGGATGATGATCTCAGCACAATAACCGACAATTACAATGATTGTCGAGATGACATTTCAGAATCCGACGACGAGTCTGTTCAGCGACCATCCAGAAAAGCAATAGGCAAGCGGCCATCTAAAGATTCCTTCACGTCAACACTTGGAAAACGAGTTGCAGCAACTCAATTAACTCCTAAGTCGTCGCAACCCCTAGATCCTGAGCTTCGGGAGGTCTATATTGTCTCGGAGGAGGAGGATGAACGCGAGCCTGCCCCGCTGGCATCCCAGAAGGTATCCAATTAAGCGTTTGAATGATTGAATCTGCCTGCTAATGTATATATTTACTGGAGGAAGGATTCAAACGAAGCCGGTGAGCAATTGGTTGCATGGAAAGCTGGAAATCTGTGGCGATATGAGCCCTTTGTTGACGACGTGACAGGCCTCATCATTGGCGCAGAATACAATGCTCAGACAACCCTTTCAGGCGTTCCGGCGATGGTCATGGCACATGTGAAGCCTATAGCTATCAATTATGTGATGTTTGTGAATCCCTTTGCCACAAATGCCGTGAAGAATGCCCAGATTCATAGTTGGTGGTATGAGGAAATCGCCAGGATTGATCCAGCCCAGAGAAACTCAGACCCTCCACATGCCTACATTTCAGTGGTAAATGAATTATCTCAATGATTGTTTTCATCGCTGACATTGGGCATCAGGCTCTCGCAGAGATTACTCGCTCCCGTGCAGCAATGGTATACCGCTGCAAGACCTCAATCGACTCTATTTACGGATTTTGAACACAGTCGCCTACCGAGATCCGGAAAATGGTAGCCTGGCTATTGGCCAAGGACAGGTTTACATGCCCCACAAACGTTCGTGAGGTAAGTTCAAAGTTCCCTTCTTGTTTACTTGTTGTCTTGTTGATCAATTCAGGAGTGCAAGTTTCGATTTGCAGTGACTGAAATTGTGGATCTTATTCACCGGACATACTTCTATGGCATACGACAAATGGGAATGAAAGATAGATCATTGATTGAAAAAATCAACCCGACATTCATTGCCCTCACTGCAACGGCCATCCACCATGGTCTGTCGGGCTGGAAAACAGGCGAGTTTAGGGTCCCGCCAGAGTTTGGTCCAGGAGGTGGAGCACAACGTAAGTGCAATACAAGAAACATTGATCACGAGGTTAATAATGCATGCACAGATGTTTTTCGTTGTCCAGACGCAGATTTTCGTTCTTCCTTGCCAGAGGTTTAAGCCAAAGAGATAGACAATATCTGCAGCATGATCCGCCGAAAAATCCACTCAACTGGTACAGACCCAGCGATGGCACATCCTCACAACGAGCAGGGCAGCATTGATGAGGACTTCCTTGATCACGTCCCGGAGGAGCTGATAGAGCAGCCCGACAATTCTTCTAATCGTCTGAGCAGCTTTGTTGCTGCTACTGAAGCTAGTATGTGATTCTCAGCTGTTCTGCCTGCCATCGCCAGCAGCAGCCAGCCCGTCCGCTGCAGTGACAGCAACAGCAACCTCAACGACATCACCAACATGACCAGCGTTGAGAATACAGGATTAGTCGATGGAAGTGCGATTGTAGAGGGCACGATGTCGCTTGGAGGTTATGAATGGTGTCAGTGATCAGATTAAGCATTTCCTTTGTGTGCTGTTTTATTCTAGCTTTCGTCGATATATCATAATAGTAGTAAATGTAATAGAAGTGATGGTTTACTGAAGTCCGATCTCAAACGGGTGAAATCATAATCGCGACGATGCATAACCCTCCCGCGATGAAATGCAAGCTACTGACGATCACGTATCAACAAATTACATATCGTGAACCACTTCCGCATGGTAACTATCATTGGTCAAATTCAGCCAAGAGGGTCTTTAAAAACAAGAACTACACGCTTCATTAAACATATGGAGCGAGTACTATCATCATCGCGAGGACTAATCGAATTGGGCGACGTAGGAGTATGCCGAGAGATGATTTGTGATATTGCCAAAGGAAGTGTGAACCGTTCGTCAAGTGCTCATTGTCACATTCGCAAGCATGGGTACACTGGTCGTGAAGCTTGAAAACAGCATCGCGATGACTCAAAGAACGCTCTGGAACATTTAAGCAATGCCATATTTCAGGGAAACCTCGATTTCATTTTTTTGAGTTTGTGGGTACAATAAACTAAATAAATTTAATGAAGGAGATTTAGTTTTTGCGGATGAAGCTGCTATTGATGTCTCCCACAGACCTGTGCAGAGGTCTCAGCAGCTCCAAAATCTGACTATCCTATAAGTCAAATCTCGTAGCATCCTGAATGCACCTCCATAACTACAGGTGCTTTCAGGAGTACCTGAGAATGCTCTTGGAGAGTCTGAGAGCTCTTCCCTTAGCTCCAGGGGGGCCTGGGAGCATCTGGAATTACTTGGGAGCACCGGTGAGGTGTGCCGGAGTGTCTGGGAGGTTTGCATGTGGCTTCTGGACCGATTTACATTTTGCTGATGTGATGAGCTACTGTCAAGGTGGTCCATGTGAGTGTTTCATATCTCCAAAAAGCTGTGGTTGTCATGAAGCTAAGGATGGTATTTATCGAATCATTTCTGATAAATTAGCAGTATTTGTTTTTACCCTTACAATTCATGTTGTCACATTGAAATAGAATAACATCACTATAACTTATTCGAAAAGCTTTTATTCTAGTAATATGTCTTTACGCATAAAAGATGGTGTGAAGAAGTAAAACTTTTACTTCTAGAGGGGGTACAGATTGTAATTTACTATAGAGGTATTGGCAATGTCAGAGATAAACAATTCATTCATTATCCAAAGAGAGATCTCGACAGTTTATATTTGAAGGTAGTATGCGATGATCAAGTTGAGCCAATATATTGTATTTGTGGATAGTTGTTGCTGCAGTGATAGATAGAGTTATTTGTGAGTGGGTGAGAGTTGTTGAGAGTTACTTCATAATACTGAGATATAAATAGTAGTGGATTACAGACTAAGAACCAGTACAAAGTAGCAAAATACAGAAGATAAATCATATCAAATCTCAAAGAGCTATAACCTATTATGTGTATCTGAATATAATAGCAATAATGTTGATACATAGCAATTTATATGCTGCTTTCGCTGATACTGATATTATGTTCTACATGTTCTACCTCTAACCATCAAAGCTTTATCTCCTGTCCCAGGATTATAGCATCCCATATACAACTACTGTTTTATTGCATTGTATTCTGGTTTCAATATACAAGTATCAATAATACCATAATACAAATAATTTACAAGCACAATAAATTGATTAATATTAATATAATCTAAAGTAGATTCTGAACTGATTACCACATGAGTAGAAATACTGAATTGGTGATATCATTTGGATTTATTTTGAATTGAGATAAAGCATCACACTAGTAGTTGTCTGCCCTCCACAAAGCCACTGTTGACTGGCATTTTTAGTATCAAGTAGAATATAATGGAAAAATTGCTGAGTAATAAAACAAGAAAAAGTGGTATTCAAAAATACAATCTGATAAATACCAATTAGTCTTCACTGGTGTAAGAAGACAATGGTATTGGTTGGAAGGTATTGATATTTGAAATGTTACTATGTAATAAATAGAAAGCAAAACTGACTGGTTATTAGGAAAAGATGACTGTAAGAAAAAATATTACCAAATTGCAATTAAGAGCAGAGAATAGAAAAAGTAGTTGGAATTTTGAAGAAAGACTGCTTGATTTACTACTGGTATAGAGAGCAATCTTCTCATATTAAAAATCAAAACTTACCATCATAGTTGAAATTAAAACATAATCTAATTTAGTTAGTTGAAATAGAAATTAGAATATAGAGAAGTATTATTGTTAGTATATTTCTAGTTTACAGATTAGTTTCTATTCAAATCTATTAACAATTTAAAATACATTAAGTCTGAGAAGAGATACTACAGAATTAGAATATACAGAAGTTGTATTCAGAGATAATATATGAATATAGTAATTTGAAGAAATACTTTATAGAGAGAACTGAAATACAATATTGGAAATATTATAGTATATATTACAGATAAAACCCATTATACTGTATAATAATATCTGTTAGAAAAAGAAATTACACTCCATGTGATTTACTGTAAGGTATATAACCTTCAGTACTTTCACAGTCTTACCTAATAGTTATAACCACAGATATTGCAATGTAGGCTTGACATCAGCAAATTGTAGTTTAGTCACTGGGAGCCTTCAGGAGTATGTGAGAGGAAGCCAAGTGTAAACTTAGAAGTGTCAATATCAGGAGAGAATCAGACCCCACTAGGGTACACCAGCCAGCCTTTGGTGTAACCTGGATGTCAGATGGCAGGTACAGGAGCAACATGAGAGTAATTGCAATATATTTGGGAACATGTTGGAGTGCCAGACGGAATATTGCGCACTCCTGGAAATGTGACCTAACCAATGTGGTAAATCCAAAAACACTCTGAATGTTGACCAGATTTTTGTGGATATGCATTTGGTGGGCTGCTGGCATTATCTGAGACTCACTTGCTGTACACAACTGATGGATTACCCTCCACAGTGAATATCATGTATCGATTATTGTTTGTTATCACTTCTAAAGCATACTTATACTAGCAACTAACACCTTTTTTGTCTGTTGATTTTTTGCATCCTTACATCAAGAAGCTAGAGAAACAGACAAGTGATTCAAAGTACAAGCACATATACCTGACCAATAATCTGAGTAAGTTATTGAATCATATTAATTGAACATAGTGTCAATATCATCCACTATATCTCCCAACTCATCACTGCTGCCAAATACAGAAACTCACAATACATCAATAGTACAAAGATGGTGTAGGCAATCTATCTATCAGATTACAATTCATATCTATCTAGTGGGTGAAAATGATTTCAAACATCATTTGGCTGGATTTGTGATATCGAACAAACCTGTAAGGAGATATTAGCAAGCTACAAATCTAAATGGAGTTAGAAAGGCAATATGATATATTCGGATGAAATAGGGGACCAACTACTTGTAACAGAGCAGTGCAAGATGAGGAGTGCTTGTGTGGAAAACTGGAGTACAGAGAAAGTGATAGAGGAGTGCAGAATGAAAGTGAAGAGTGCTGATTAAGGCTGAGATGTACCGATGGAGATTGTGGAGAACCAATTCCAACAGTGTGTAAGGGCGCGTACGCCGGCGCTCGGCAGTATAGGGATATGATATGGTATACGGTTGCACACGGGTGCGAGTGAGATTAAGTGTAGAAGTAAGTGGTAAGATATTCGGTACGGAGCAAAGTCTCCGTCGCGATGTCAATATAAGGTTGGCTGTTTCCCGGCACTGGACACCTCACGTGACCGTCCGGCAACCCTAACCACGCACGCTTGACAACGCCGTTACATGATCCCCCTCTTTTAGGGCAGAACACCCGGGCTGCTAAGTACAAATAGAAACAAGAACATCCCGCATACACGCTCGTACGATCCCGTAAGTCCAACAACTGATCAGTACGTCCAGGGTGACCTTCCGGCGCACACGGAAACTCCACCTCCAATTGACTGGATTTCTGGAGGTGGTAAAACCCGTGCCGACACCATTTGTACTGGACCGGGTCCTGACAATAGAATAA
>Ga0307512_10005675_pt1 | contig 12888 bp, 12 predicted proteins | sample 14_EM_MG_FD_200267 | JGI IMG/M metagenome (GOLD analysis project Ga0307512, IMG submission 200267) | Populus trichocarpa ectomycorrhiza microbial communities from riparian zone in the Pacific Northwest, United States - 14_EM | ecosystem: Host-associated > Plants > Roots > Unclassified | place... | reverse complement strand
TGGGTCTTCCCGCAGCGGTTCTTCCGGGAGAACCTGAAGCTCGGCGAGGGCGGCGAGGAAGGGCGCGACAACGACATCCTGCGGGAGACGTTCGAGCGCACCGGCGCGAGCGTGATGGGCAAGCGCCTGTTCGACGCCGGCGAGCACGCGTGGCCGGCGGAGGCGCCGTTCCACACGCCGGTCTTCGTCGTGACCCACGAGAAGCGTGACCCGTGGGAGCGCCCCGGCGGCACGACTTTCAACTTCGTCAACGACGGCATCGAGGCCGCGCTCGACCAGGCCCGCGCGGCCGCCGGCGACCGGGACGTCCGGATCGCGGGCGGCGGCGAAACGATCCTGGAGTACGTGAACGCCGGCCTGATCGACGAGTTCTCGATCGCGCTGTCGCCGGTGCTGTTCGGCTCCGGAATCCGCCTGTTCGAGGGCGTGGACGCGGGCCGCGTGGCCCTGGAGCCGGTCCGCGCGGAGCCCTCCCCAAGGGTGACGCACCTGACCTATACCGTCCGGGAGCGGTAGGCGCACGGCGGCCTGGCTCTGACATCCCTACGGAGTGGGCGCGGCACCCCGCCGCGTCCACCCCATCAGCCTTTGCCGGGGTTCTCGCCCCGCACTGCGTCGTAGCAGTCCGAGCTGACGATGACGGCCAATTGGTCCCGGGTGGCGCTGCCGATCACCGAGGCTGCCTCCGCCTCCAGGTGACCCGGGTCGCCATCCGGCAGCAAGCGATCGGGGGCGATGCGCCGGTCACTGAATTCCCGGCCCTCCCGATCCCACTGATCCCGCACGGCATGCAGGGCCGCCACCTGCCGGCCACGCGGCAGGGGAAGCTCGGCCCGGGCGATCATCGCCCACAACCGCCCCGGCGACGCGATGTCACAGGCCCTGGTCTCCACCCGCCAGCCCGTCACGGTGCTCCCGACCAGACCGGCGACGGACCGCGCCCGAGCGAGCAGCTCCACCTCGACCGAGACCCGGGACTTCTTCTCGGTCGGCCGCTCGCCGAAATCCTCACCGTCAGCACAACCCGCAACGACCGAGACGGCGACGAGCACGGCCAGCACCCTCGAACGCATGCCGGCCAACCTAGCGACCGGCGTCCACGCCGTTCCGGTGACTTCGGACAGCCCGGCCGGGGTTGGGATTGTCGTACCCGTCGATTAGAATGTGTGTACTAAAAGGGGTCGTGACCTGCTGATCTTATGGACAGCAGAGCGAGGAGATCAACGTGTCTGCGCCTGTTACATCTACTCCGACACCCGTGATTCCGCCGTATGCCACGATGCTCGGATTCACCCGCTATGTGGCGCGCACCGGCCCCGCCAAGGCCACGTTCGTGGGCGGCCTGCGCCGCCAGCGCGAGCGCCGATCCGGCTTCAACCCGCACGGCCAGCTCGTCAAGGCACTCAAGGCGGATATCGCGTTCCGCACCGGCGGCAGCTACTTGACCGCCATCCCCGATCTGGTGAAGCCCCGCTGGCGCCCGCTCTACGAGGCAGTCAGCGCCGGCGCGTTGAGCTATCTGCACTCGCTCGGCGACCCCGAGGGGGTCGGCCTCGCCCAGACCCGCGACGCGCTGGCCGCCGTCGGCCCACTCGCGGTCAAAATCAACCCCCACTTCGGCCTCCGGTACGACGACAACCGCCGCGAAGCCGTCCGCCTGCACTTCGACGAGGCCCCGCCCACCCCCGAAGCGGTAACGGCAACGCTGCACCTGATGGCCCGCCACATGGACCAAATCCTCCCGAACGCGGAACCGGTCCTGGTCGACCTACGCCGCGGCACAACCCACCGAATCGACCCGGCAGCCCGCGCCTCCGACGTCGAAAGCTGGCTCGCCGGCGAGGCAGCCGCCTTCACCGCCATGTGGACAGCCACAGCCGCCGCCTAACGGGCCAGCCGCGCGCGGGGCGCCGCCACGCCCCGCGCGCGGCATCCGGCCACTCCCCCAGCCCGCACGGCACCAACCGCACCCCAGCGGGCTATAAGTGCGCTTAAACCTGCGATACCCGACATCTCGGCCAGCAGTGGTGCCACGACCGCCACACTCCCTGCGGGTTCCAGCCCCGGCCGCGCCGCCTGCGACGCGTCGATCAACCCCGCAGCATCGCCGCAGCCTCCGGAGGGGTTGTCTTCCACCATCGCCGAACCTCTTGAGGACCTGCTCGTTGGTCAGCATCTGTCCCAACGCCGGATCGTTTGTATCGTCAGCTGACGCCCGCTTCGACGCACTTCTTGAATGCTGCGGCGAAGGTTTCGTAGGCGGCGTGCAGTTCTGGCAGCTGGTGGCCTATGACCTCGGGTGCCGCTGGGCCGGTGAACTCCTCGGACTCGATGAACTCGGTGGTTCCATCGGCGAGCTGTTCGAGTTGGAAGGCGTGGCGGCCGGCCACCACCTCGGGGTCGCCGCCGGTCCAGGCCAGGTCGTTCGGTTCCTGGACCAGCGCGATGGTGAACGTAACTGGTTGCTTGCCGGAGGACTGCCCTTGGAGCAACTCGCCGACGGCGAGAGGGCCGGCGGGCGACTCCAGGGTCAGGATCGGATGCCAGGTGTGGTAATTGCCGAAGTCGGTCAGCACCTGCCAAACCTTTTCCAACGGAGCGTTGATCCGGGTCTGCACAGACACCGAGAGGGCATTGGACATGGAAGGCAACTCCTCCAGCGGTGCCGGCTCAGGCGACCTTGAGCACGATCTTGCCGCCGCTGTGTCCCTCGGCGAGTAGCCGCTGGGCGTCGGCAGCCTGGTCCAAGGGGAACGACCGCGCCACGCGGACCGACAGCCTCCCGGCTTCGACCAGCTCGACGAGGGCTTCCAGGTCGGCTTGGTCCAGGCAGGCGAAGACCTGGATGGTCCCGGGGTGTTCGTTCGAGTTGGCGACGGAGGCGGCCCGTACGTTGGCGGTGCCGATGCGCTGCGTGATCGCGAGGGCGCCTCGGCCGGCGGTGTCCAGGACCGCATCGACTCCCACCGGGGCCAGCGCCCGAACTCGCTCCGCGAGGCCGTCGCCGTAGGCCACGGGCTGGACGCCGAGGGACCGCAGGTAGTCGTGGTTCGGCTCGGACGCGGTACCGATTACCGAGGCGCCACGAGCCGCGGCGATCTGCACGGCCAGATGCCCCACGCCACCGGCCGCGCCGTGCACCAGTACCGTCTCGCCTTCGCGGACGTCGAGCGCGTGGACCACGGCCTGGTACGCGGTCAATCCCACCAGCGGCAGCCCCGCCGCCTGGCCCCAGTCGAGGTTCGCGGGTTTGCGTACGACCTGGCGAGGCTCGGCGGCGATCTGTTCGGCGTACGTGCCGTAGCGCTGGATGGCCCCGCGGACGAAGCCGATGACCTCGTCCCCGGGCTTGAACCCGGTAGTGCCGGTACCGGCCTCCTCGACGATCCCGGCCACGTCCCAGCCGGGGATGACGGGGAAGAACGAGTCCACTAGCGCGTCCACGGCGCCGGCCTGGAAGCCCAGATCGGCGGGGTTGAGCGCGGCGGCTTTTATCCGGATCCGGAGCTGGTCGGCGAACATCTTCGGCTCCGGTACCTCAACGACTTCGAGGACCTCCGGACCGCCGAAGCTGTGGTAGACGGCAGCCTTCATGATCATGCCTTTCGCCAGGGGAGACAGGTCCCGCGGGTTCGTTTCCGGCCACGCTGACCGGCCCGCCGCCTGTTTGCTATCTCACGCCGGATCACGCAGCGCGACAATGACGACCTCGGCATCGACTTATACCCTGGGAGGTATGAATACGATCGAGGTGCGGGAGCTGGTGCACTTCACCACCGTGGCCGACGCGCTGCACTTCGGCGCCGCCGCAACGAGGCTGGGCATCAGTCAACCCCCGCTTTCGCGCAGCATCGCACGGCTGGAGCGGCGGCTGGGCTTCCCGCTGTTCCACCGCACCACCCGCCGGATCTCCCTTACGCCGGCGGGCGAGGTGTTCCTGGCCGACTGCCGGCGGCTCCTGACGGAGATGGACGGTGCGATCCGGCGGGCCCAACGGGTCGGAAAGTCCGGTTCTCTCAAGCTCGCCGTCCGGCCCGGCGCCGGCCAGAGCGTGCTCACCGGGCTGCTCAACTCGTACGCCGAACTGCCCGGATCCGGCCCGGTGGAGGTCCTGTACTGCTACGACGAGATCGCCGCCCTGCACACCGGCGCCGCCGACGTCGCCCTGATGTGCGCGACCAGCACGACCGACGGCCTGAGACTGCTGGCATTGGGCGACGAACGACCCGTGGCGGCACTCCCCGCCGGCCACCGCCTCGCGACCCGATCATCGCTGGCGATGTCCGACCTGCACAGCCTGCCGGAGTTCAGCGATGCGCTGCCGCATGAGCCGCTCGATGCCATCGCCGACCGGGTGGCCCGCGGCCTGCTGGTGCTGGTGGTCGGCGAAGGCGTGGCGGACCGGCTGGGCGCCGCCGTGACCACCGTCCCCGTCGTCGACTACCCGATCACCCACCTCGTGCTGGCCTGGCCCGCCGACCAGCCCCACGCCACGCGCGCCAAACTGGTCCGGGTGGCCCAGGGCCTCGCCCGGCGGCGGCAAGCCGGGCAGTGACAGCCCCTCTGGCCGATCTCGTCGGTCGGGTTCGACGCCGCGGCCGGGGCGGATTGTTGGCCGATCCGGGAGGGCTCGGGGTGGGTCTGGTGTCGGGTCAGCCCGGCGGGGGTGCAATGGGGTTGCGTTGCAGGGAGCTTTGAGTGCTTCGGCGGGGGCCGCTGTCTTGGTGGACCGGAGGACGCGTACTAAAAGAGGGTTTTTGGGGTGGAATGGTCTTTGAAGGTGACCGGATCGGCTATATTTTTGCGGGTTTCGGGTGGGGAACAGCTTAGGTGCGGCGCGGTTGCGACGATGTCTCTCGGTGTAAGCGGGGGTAGACGTCGGGGGGCGTTCGGTCATGAAGGCAGTCATCAAGGTCGCGGTTGACACCACGTTGGCGGTTCTGGCTGCGGGTGCGGGGATGTTCTTCAGTGCGGCGCCGCCAGCGGCGGCCACGACTGCGGCCAGCGCGGCTGCTGCTACGCCGGTTATGCCCAGTCTGGTTGCTTATGTGCGGGGCGGCGACATCTATGCCAGCAAGGGGGCTGCCGAGACCCGGCTGACTAGTGGTGGTGGGTTTTCGCGGCCGCGCTGGTCGGTTGATGGGCGGACTCTTGCCTTCCTGAAGGGTGGGCAGCTCTGGACCATGAAGGCGGACGGCAGCGCCAAGCGGCAGCTCACCACTCGGGGCGCCTCGGGGGCTTCCTGGTCGCCCGATGGCAAGTCGATTGTCTTCGCCGCGCTTTCCTGCACCGGCGGGCCCGGCGTTTACCGGATTTCGGCGACCGCTGCGGCCGGCAGCACACCTGAGGTGCTGTTTCCCGGCGGCTGCCGGGGCGAGGCGCTGCCCGATGTGAGCGCGGCCGCCACTCCCCCGGCCGGGTCGCTGAACGATCGGTTGCGCACCGATGACGCCGTCGCCTGGTCGCCCGATGGGACCCGGGTTGCCTTTCGGGGCGGTGAGTGCGAGGACGTTTACGACTCCTGCCTGACCGTCGGGACCGTGGCCACCGGCGCCGAGCAGACCGTTGCCGCGTACGGGGGTGGCAGCCTGCAGAATTCCGGTTTCGCCGTGGTGCCGAGTTGGCGGGCCGACGGGGCGAAGCTGTCCTGGACCGCCTACCAGCGGGGCGAGACCACCGCCGAGGACCAGCCGGTGCACCTGGTCGAGTACGACACCGCTACCGGGGCCAAGCGTGATGTCGGCGGCGTCCTGGACCGCGAGATGGCTTATCTCGACGCGACCCACGGCGTGGCCACGGGGCAGTACCGCAACGGCTCCTGGGTTTTGCTTGTCGACCTGGCCACCGGCGCCCGGACGCCGTTCCACTCCGGCTCGCAGCCCAGTGTCCAGCCGGTCGTGCGCTAATCCGGTCACACCGAGGAGGACGGCTAGGCCGGTCGGACCGAGAAGAGTGGCGGCGCCCGGTGCGCCGCTATTCTTGTCGGTCTGATGTCTGAGCCTGTCACCGGCGCCCGGCCGATCCGGACCTTTCACCCTCGGCGCGGGCGGATGAGCGCCCGGCACTCCGACGCCCATGCCGCGCTCTGGCCCGCGTACGGGCTGACGGTGCTCGACGGCGATCGGACTCCGCTGGATCTCCCGGGGCTGTTCGGGCGGGCCGCGCCCACGGTGCTCGAGATCGGGTTCGGGATGGGCGACGCCACCGCCGCGATGGCCGGCTCCGATCCGGGGCGGGACTATCTCGGCGTCGAGGTGCACACGCCCGGGATCGGAAACCTGCTGGCCCTGGTCGGGGAGCGTGGCCTGACCAACGTCCGGGTCGCGCACGGCGACGCGATGGAGTTGGTGCACCGGCTGGCGGCCGGCAGCCTCGACGCCGTGCACGTGTTCTTTCCCGATCCGTGGCCCAAGGCCCGGCACCACAAGCGGCGGCTGATCCAGCCCGCGAACGTGGCCCTGCTGCGCGAGCGGCTGCGGCCCGGCGGGGTGCTGCACTGCGCCACCGACTGGCCCGGCTACGCCGAGGTGATGCGGGAGGCGCTCGACGGGGATCCGGGGCTCGCCGTTGCCGACGGGACGCTTCCGGATCGGCCCGTGACCAAGTTCGAGCGGCGTGGGGCGAGCGCCGGGCGGCCGATCGTTGATCTGATATATCGGAAAACGTACTGAGATTGCCGGTTTTTATCGCTTTGCCGCCCTTACGCTGAAAAGCGGAGGTTGCCGATGCGGCACGACGACCCCGGCCGTGGCGCCGGGCGGGCTGGGAGGACGACGGCGGGGCCGGGCTGCGCCGACGGCCGTGACCTGCACCGGGGGGTCCTGACCAGCGGGGCCGCCGACCAGCTCGCCGCGCTCGCCGCCCGCGCCGCGCAGGCCCCGTCCAGCTTGATCCACTTCGTCGAGGGCGACCGGCTGCGGCTCTACGGCGCGTGGGGGTTGCAGCTCGACTGGGTCGACGTCGCCGACATGCCGATCAAGGACAGCCTGGCCGGCGTCGTCGTCGGCACCGACCGGGCCCTGCTGATCGAGGACCTCGGCACCGATCCCCGGGTGCCGGCCGGCTCCGCGATCCACCCGCCGGGCGGGCACGGCGCCTACCTCGGCCAGCCGGTACGCGACGAGCACGGCGCGATCCTCGGCGTCTGCTGCGTCTTCGACTCCCAGCCGCGCGGCTGGGCGCCCGATCAGGTCGCCGCCGTGGCCGAGGCCGCCGAGGTCGGCACCCTGCTGATCACCGAGCGACTGGCCCGGCACGAGGTGGACCGGCAGCGCCGGTTCCTGGACGCCGTGGTGGAGAGCCTGCACGACGGCGTCACCGCGTGCGATGCCGACGGCACGATCGTGCTCGTGAACGCGCGGATGCAGCGGCTCTGGGGCAACGACGGGGTCCCGCCCGGCGGCGGCGAGGACACCGTCATCGAGGGGCTGACCGGCGCCGGCGGCCGGCCGCTCAAGCGGGACGACCTCGCGCTGTTCCGGGCGCTGCGCGGCGAGCGCCTGCGCGACCAGGAGTTGACGCTGCGCGGGCGGCACCGGCGTACCCGGCATTACCTGGTCGACGCGCAGCCGATCATCGGGCCGGACGGGGCCATCGCCGGCGCGGTGCAGGCCGTCGGCGACGTGACCCGGCGGCGGCGCGCCGAGCGGTTCCGGACCTGCGAGTTGGCCGTCACCAAGGCGCTCGCCGGCGCGTCCACGGTGGCGGCGGCCGGGCCGCGGGTGCTGGAGGCCATCGTGGCCACGCTGGACTGGGTGCACGCCGAGTTGTGGCTGGTCGACGACGCGGCCGGGGCACTGCGGTCGGCCGCGCAATGGAGCGCCCCCGGCTGGGAGGGCGACCTCGCGGTGCCGGCCGATCTGCCGTACGGGCAGGGGCTGGCCGGCCGCTCCTGGCAGGTCGGCAAGCCGCTGTGGATCCGCGACGTCGGGCAGCCGCAGAGTCTGATCTCCCGGGCGAGCGCCGCGACGTCCCGCCTGCACACCGCGCTCGCCATCCCGGTGCGGCACGGCGTCGAGCCGCTGGGGGTGCTCACGGTCTTCGCCGACACCGTCGAGGATCCCGAGGACGAGACCGTCGCGCTGCTCGCCGGGATCGCCGCGCACATCGGGCAGTTCGTGGAGCGCCGGATCGTCGAGGACCTGCAGCGGCAGCTGGCCCGGAGCAAGAACGAGTATCTGGCGCTGGTCGGGCACGAGCTGCGTACGCCGCTGACCTCGATCAGCGCGTACACGGAACTGCTCCGCGAGATGGAACCGGCCGACCTGGCCGGCGACGGGCCGGCGATGCTCGAGGTGATCGAGCGCAACACCGCGCAGCTGCGGCACATCATCGAGGAACTGCTCGAACTGTCCGCCCTGGACACCGGCCACGCCGCGGTGCAGCTGTCGCCGGTGGACCTGGCCGGGGTCGTGCGCGACTCGGTGGAGTCCGTCCGCAAGGCGATCGACGGGTCACCGATCGAGCTGGCCGCCGAGCTCCCGGACAAGCTGGTGCTGCCGGGCGACCGCCGGCGGTTGCGTCAGATCGTGGACAACCTGCTCGGCAACGCGGTGAAGTACAGCCCGGACGGCGGCCGGGTCTCGGTCACGCTGCGGCCGGTGAGCGGGGCGGCCGAACTGGCGGTGTCGGACACCGGCATCGGCGTGTCGTCCGACGAACGCGAGAAGCTGTTCACCGGGCTCTACCGCACCAGCCGCGCCCGGGACCGGGCCATTCCGGGCACCGGGCTGGGGCTGACCCTGAGCCGGGCCGTCGTGCAGCGGCATCACGGCACGATCGAGCTGGTCGACCACGAGGGGCCGGGCACCACGGTCAAGGTGCGGCTGCCGCTCGACCCGCGCTGACAGCACGCTCGTATTGCTTCCAGTGCCGGGCTCCGTCAGGCTGATCTCCGTGACGGTCGCTCAGCTCGCCGCGTTGGCCGTGCTCGGGGCCTTTCACGGGCTCAACCCGGCGATGGGCTGGCTGTTCGCGGTCGCGCGCGGCATGCAGGAGGGCAGCCGGCGGATGCTGTTCGCGTCCCTGCCGCCGATCGCGGCCGGGCATCTGGCCTCGGTGGCGATCGTCGCGGCAGTCGTCTCGGCCACCCAGTCGCTGGTGGCGGCGAGCGTGGTCGGCGTGGTCGGCGGCGGGGTGCTGGTGGTCTTCGGCCTGTGGCGGCTGCTCTCCGAGCGGCATTTCCGCTGGGCGGACATGCGGCTCTCCGGGCCGCAGCTGGCCGGCTGGTCGTTCCTGATGTCCTCGGCGCACGGCGCGGGCCTGATGCTGCTCCCGGTGCTGGCCCTGAACGCGCCGACGAGCGGCGGGCACGGGATGCCCATGCCCGCCGGCCCGCCGGGTGTCCAGGGCACCCCGCTCGCGGCCCTGACCGGGCTGGCCGCGGCGGGCGTGCACACGGTGGCGATGTTCGCGGTGATGGCGACGTGCGCGGTACTGGTTTACGAGTACGTCGGCCTGAAGGTCCTGCGCCGGGCCTGGTTCAACACGGACAAGCTCTGGGCGGCCGTGATGGTGGGCGCCGGCGCGCTGACCATCGCCCTGACGGCCTGACCAGCGCCACCCCGGCGGACAGCGAGCCGGCTCAGCCGCGAGGCCAGACCGTTCCCGCCGCGCCGCCGCCGCGGCGGACCGGTTCGGCCGAGGCGATCAGGCCGCCGTACGGGCGGAACTCGATCGCCGTCGCCGCGCCCAGCTCCGGGACGTCCGCCACGAAGGAGTGCCCGAGTTCGCCGAGCCCCGGCCCGAACTGCGTGTGGTAGGCGGGCTCGGCCTGGATCCCCGTGCTGTTGCGCTGCGAGGCGCGCGGTGCCGCCATCGCCTCGGGCAGCGTCATCCCGAGGTCGATCCGGTTGACCAGCACCTGCAGCACGGTCGTGATGATGGTGGCGCCGCCGGGCGAGCCGAGCGCCAGGAACGGCTTGCCGCCGGCGAGCACGATCGTCGGCGACATCGAGCTGCGCGGGCGCTTGTTCGGTCCCGGCAGGTTGGGATCGGGGGCGCTGCCCTGGGTCGGCGTGAAGTTGAAGTCGGTCATCTCGTTGTTGAGCAGGAAGCCGCGGCCGGGCACGACGATCGCGCTGCCGCCGGTCTGCTCGATGGTCAGCGTGTACTCGACGACGTTGCCCCACTTGTCGGCGACGGTGAGGTTGGTCGTGCTCTGGCCGTTCTCGACCGGGCCGCCGACCGCGGCCGGGGTGCAGCCGGTCGCGTTGATGTCGCCCGGCGGCACCGGCTTGATCAGCGCGTGTGCCGGGTCGATCTGGCAGGCCCGCTGCGCGGCCCAGGAATCGGAGATCAACTTATCCAGGACCGACTGCGGGGTGTACGCCCCCACGTAGCGGTTGCGATCGGCGAAGGACAACGCGGTCGCCTCGAGGTAGCGGTGCTCGGCCTGGATCAGCGGCAACGTGGACAGGTCGGCGGTCTCCAGGATGTTCAGCGCCTCGCCGACGGCGATGCCGCCGCTGGACGGCGTCGACATGCCGTAGACCGTCCGGCCCCGATATTCCGACTTGGTCGGCGCGGGATGATTCACCTGGTAGTTCGCGATGTCGGCGGCGGTCAGCGTGCCGGGCCGGATCGAATAGGGCCAGCTGCCGACCGGGTTGGCCGAGACCGGCGGGTGCTGCACGGTCGTGGCGATCTCGGCCCCGAGCGGCCCGCCGTAGAAGACGCCGGTCCCGCGCCGGGCGATCAGCCGGTAGGTGTCCGCGAGATCGGGGTTGCGCTGGATCGAGCCGACCGCGGGCGGCGCGCCGCCGGGCAGGTAGAGGGCCTTGGTGGCGTCGAACTGGCCGAACGCCGCTAGGTTGGCGGCGACCTGCGAGTTGAACGTGGCGTCCACCGGGAAGCCCTCGTCGGCGACCTTGGCGGCCGGCTGCAACAGCGCGCCGAGCGACCGGCTGCCCCACTGGGAGAGCGCGGACTGCCAGGTCGCGAGCGTCCCGGGCGCGCCCACCGAGAGGCCGCTGACCCGGGCCTCCTGGAAGTCGTACGGCAGCCCGGTCGCGGGGTTGACGAAGTACGCCGGGGTCATGTCGGCCGGGCCGGACTCGCGCCCGTCGATCGTGTGCACCTTGCCGGACTTCGCGTCGTAGTAGACGAAGAACCCGCCGCCACCGATGCCGGCCGAGAACGGCTCGGTGACCCCGAGGGTCGCGGCGGCCGCCACCGCGGCGTCCACGGCATTGCCGCCCCGGCGCAGCACCTCCAACCCCACGGCCGTGGCGGTCGGGTCGACGGTGGACACTGCCCCGCCGTACCCGAAAGAGGTTGGTCCTAGGGTTGCGGCCTGCGCCGGGGTGGACACGAATGTGAGAGCGAGCGTAGCCATGCCGGCTGACGCCAGAATACTTCGGAGCCGCATCGATCCTCCGTAGACAGAGTTGATGGTCTATCTCTGCCTACCCGTGATCACGCACCGGCACAACCGCGACGCGCTATGTGATCGGCCGGAAGTTACTCCAGGAGCGACAATGCCTGACTGGGGCAGATGAGCACCGCCGTGCGTGCCTGCTCCACCAGGGCGCCCTGCGGGCTGTCGTCGAGCACGATGACCGTGCCGTCGTCCTCGCTCTGATCGAACAGCTTGGGCTCGGTGAGAACGCACTGACCAGCGCCGACGCACTTGCCGGTGTCCGCGATGAGTTTCATGCCCGGCTCACCTACCACGTCACCGGAAGCCCGTAGAGACCGTAGATCGACGCGTCGTCCTTGAACGGCAGGTCGTCGACGTCGGCGGCGAGCTCGAGGGTAGGCAGCCTGCCGAACAGTGTGTCGAAGACGATCTGCAACTCGGTCCGGGCCAGATTTTGCCCGAGGCACTGGTGCGGGCCGAAGCCGAACGCCACGTGGTGCCGGGCGCCGCGCTCGATGTCGAAGGCGTCGGGGTCGTCGAACGCCTCCGGGTCGCGGTTGGCCGCATAGCCCAGCGCGAGCACTCCCTCGCCGGCGCGGATCCGCACGCCGCCGATCTCGATGTCCTCGACGCACAGCCGGGCGGTCGCCGTGTCGACGATCGTGAAGTAGCGCAGCATTTCCTCGACGGCGTCCAGCGTCGAGCTGGCGCCGGACCGCAGCGCGGCCAACTGCTCCGGGTTGCGCAGCAGGACGAGCGTGCCGAGCGAGATCATGTTCGCCGTTGTCTCGTGCCCGGCCAGCAGCAGCAGGAAGCCGAGGCTCACCATGGCGCTGTGCCGATAGCTGCCCTCCGCCCGGAGTTTGGCGATCTGCCGGCCGAGCAGATCGTCCGGCGGGTCGGCCTCCTTGCGCGTGATCAGGTCGTCCATGTAGTCGCGGATGCTCTCGAACGCCGCCCGCCGGGCCGCCGGGTCGATCAGCCGATTGATCATCTTTGTGGTGTGCGCCTGGAAGAACTCGTGATCGGCATAGGGCACGCCCAGCATCTCGCAGATCACCAGGGACGGCACCGGCAATGACAGAGCCTGCACGAGATCGGCCGGCCGCGGCCCGGCGATCATCCGGTCGATCGACTCGTCGACGATCTGCTGGATCCTGGGTCGCAGCGCCTCGATCCGGCGGACCGTGAACTCGCCGACCACCGCCCGCCGCGCCTGGGTGTGCTCCGGGGCGTCCAACGCGATCAGCGAGCGTTCGTCATCCTTGGCGATCATCCGCCGGCCGGCGACCGTCGCCGGGAAATCCGGATGCTGCCGGTTGGCGCTGAACCGCGGATCGCCGAGCACCTGGCGGACGTGCTCGTGCTTGGTGACGACCCACGCCTGCCCGCCCTCGGGCAGCCGGACTTTGGTGATCGGCTCCTCCTCGCGAATCTGCCGATATTCGGCTGGCGGCTCGAACGGACACGTGCGGGCCACCGGGAACTCCAGCGCGGGCTGGTCGACTGTGGTCACGGTGCACTCCTTT
>Ga0307512_10005674_pt1 | contig 12890 bp, 17 predicted proteins | sample 14_EM_MG_FD_200267 | JGI IMG/M metagenome (GOLD analysis project Ga0307512, IMG submission 200267) | Populus trichocarpa ectomycorrhiza microbial communities from riparian zone in the Pacific Northwest, United States - 14_EM | ecosystem: Host-associated > Plants > Roots > Unclassified | place... | reverse complement strand
CTACTGAATCTCAGTAGGCAAAACACCTGAAATTCAGGGTTTTATCACTTGAAACTAAGGTGTTTCCACACCGTTCAGTACTTTGATCATGTTCTACTCCGACTTTTTTACATACTAACTACTGAAATTAAGGTGTTTCCACACCATTCAGTATGTAAAACTACTGAATTTCAGTAGCTCTCGAGTTTATAGTGCCCTCAGAGTCCTGGGCATTTCCAGACCGGAGTCACCGGACGGTGGTCCAATCTCTCATAGCCAACTAATCTACTCCGATCTGACTTTATGCCCCCGATTCGGAGTGGGGGCCCCTCAAAATGTCACCACCCTCACATTAATGTCTACTAGGGATGGCTCTTTCGGACCTGCAGGCTGTCAGTGGACGCAAATGAACGCCTCATGTCCCAAGGCGTTTATATCGCCCCAATAGCCCTTCCACTGAACTTTGCTCCTCATCGATAGGGCAGGTGCCGTCCCAGGCCTTCTCGGCTTTGCGCCTGTCACTCGCATTTTGTCACCACGTTACATTCCTCGAGCTGCCCACGGTCCTACCCGCCTGTCTGGGACCACGGTCCTAGGTGCGAATCAAGCTACTTCGTCCCAGGGTTACGATATCCTAGCCTAAACTCGGTTTCGTGACCGTATCTTTCAACATGGGCGTTCGTTGGCACTCTCCCTCCGTTTCCGCGACTTCCTTACACTCCACGATACACAGTCAGCAACCGGCGAATCGCAACCCTGAGATCACCGTTAACAACCCACACACGTTATGAAATGTCAGCAATCGTTGTTCACTGGTTGCATGGGAGAACACTAGCGAGAACCGACCATCGTCGATATTTTTTTTCGAATGATAGAAACCGAATTCTGGTTTCCTGGGTCCGGGCTGAGGGTTGTGATACTTACATCTATCACTCAATTTCGGTCAGTCGGTCGGACTGACTTAAACGGCTCTCTTGTGCCCTGACCTGCCTCCATTCCCTCTTGGGGCTGCCCTCTTCTTTCCCCTCTCAACAGCCCCGCTAAGTGCTCTGTAAGCGTGCAGGCCTCGGAAACGAGTCACGCACGCCACGCAGCCTATTTTTCTGAGCTGTAGCCCGCATTCTCGAATCGCATCGCGAACGCGAATGTCCGTTGGCAACGGACTGCTGACCACGTGACGCTGCCCCTTGGCCGGCCTGCTCCGATGTTCAAACTCCAACTCCTTTCCTCCCACGTGCCCAGCATCTCGTCTTCGTCTCACTTCAGCCTCCCGTCCTTCACCCCCGTTGTCACCAGATCGGAACCATTCCTCAATCAGCCAAGCCGCCCTGCTCGTCGCACACTGAGTTCCACGGCCGACTCGTGGATCGCCCACATTGCATCGGCCGACGTCAAAAGCTCAAAAGACCGTCGTTCCACGTAGCACGTACCCCTCGTTGCACCTCACCGACCGTCCCTCGGTCTGGACCCCACACATGTTTTGGAAGGATTTAGGATGTATATAGGATCGCTCGGATTTCTTTTCGTATGTTTTCTGTCCTCCTTCGATTGAGACTCGCCGCTTTCCATTCCCCATATTTCCTCTTTCAACCTAGACTTCGCCATCAAAACTCGCCGCGACGTTCCTCACCCTTGTCGCCTTCGCGCTCGACATCGCACGCCTTACAGTGATTCAGTAAAACTTCCAAGTTTTGAAGACCGCTTTTTATCGCGACGACGCTGTGCGGCCTGTCGCTGGCAGGACCACCTTAGATGTTCGTCGTTCTATCTTTCCTTCTTACTCACTTCTACGCGTAGAGTACTTGTCCTGTACTGTCTTAGCTTTGCGTATAAAAACCCCGTGTCTGGCTTCGTCTAGAGGCTAGGCAACCGCGGCACCTCTTCCTCCTCTCGGTTCTCGTTCTGTACCTTCGATCCACCGTCCGATGACTTTGCGAGCCTACTGTGCTGCCGCCTGTCTTTCCGGTCGTTCGATTTTGTGTTTGTGCTCATCGCTTCAGCCTGCCGACTTCGCTGCACCGGCACCGCCCGCCTCCGCCTCGCCCGCCTCGACCGACTTTTGCCTCGACAACGCCAACCATCTCAGCCTTGCCGCCGCCTCAAGACACTCGCTAGCCTCGGCAGCACACACCGACATTTTCGCTTCTCCCATTCGATCCTCTTTTCGCGCTTTCTCGATCACTCGAGGACTCGCCCCCCCTTCTCTCATCTCCCTCAAGAACATCTTCGGACCCACTTGCTTGGTCACCCCGACCCTGCTCCTCAAAACTCTTTCCCTTATATCACCCCCCTTCCTTGACTTCCATACCCTCCTGCGCATGCCCCACGTCTCTCGACCATGAATGCCATTCACTCGTATTCCGATGCTCAGGCACTCGTGTTCCCCCCTCAGTACACCGATCCTACAAACTACCACCGTTCTTCTTTCCACCAGTCCATGCCTGCCTCACCGTGGTCGCCTCCGACCCATGCCCTAATGTACTCTTTGATGCACCAATCTACTACTACAATCCATACCCTTCCTTATTCTGAAACCTACCTCACCCGCAGTCTTCTATAATCACCACCCTCATAAAAATCATCATCCCCGAATGCAGCTCAGCACGCCCGTGCTGCTAAATTTTGCAAGCCCCTAAATCGAGAGCAGCATTGGTCCTCATCGCGGCATCTTGACTCGCCGCCAGGCTCGCGCTGCCCAATTGTGTCGAACGCCTCAGTTTCCCACCGGCGCCGGCGCCGGTCAACAACATCAGGAGGATGCGGAGTCGACGTCTCCGAGTGAAACGCAAGACGTGCGTGCCCTTGGGTTCCATTTCATCTCCCTTAATATTCCCCTCAGCCTGACTACTTCCGCGCAGGTACCACCTCTCAGCCTTGACGAGGTGACACCCCTATCCTTTGTAGCGATGTGCGGTTTCAGCGGGCTTGCAAGGCATCTTATCATGATGCATGCACCAGATGTGAATGCAAGATCTGCCCCTGGTGGCACCTCTCCTTTGGATGGAGCATCGGCTTATGGTCACGTTGACTCCTCGCACATTTTACTTGATCACAGAGCCAACGCGAACGCACATAGTAATGATGACTGGGCTCCATTACACTTTGCATCCTTCTGGGGGCATCTTAAGGTCGCTCAACTTCTCCTCAAGCACTAGGCAATCTCGAATGCACGAAACAAAGGCAACGATACTCCCCTACTTCTGGCGTCGTACCGCAGAAATCTCGAGATTGTGCGGCTTTTGCTTGACCACGGAGCGGACGTGACCGCCCGGGGAGGGGATGGTTTGACACCTTACCAGATCGCCACTCGACAACGATATGACGACATTGCGAAACTGTTGTTGGAACACGGCGCTGAAAGAGAATAGGAGGGAATGGCGAAGATAGACCCACACATCCTTATCATGTATCCCTCCTGTAGGACAGGATTGTTTCATCATCCACCACTACCGGAACAGGAGTGAATTTCAAGTATTCCGTCCAAGGCTATTGTGAACCTAGCTGTCCAGTAGTAATCTAAAAGCGGGCCTCGTCCTTATACCCGTCTTCCAGTGTGACCGTTTGGCTGAGTCCATCTATGGTATGTAAACCCTCATGTCCTTGCCTCCGTTAAATCAAGTCGTAGTTTCGATTGAGATTGTAGGGCTCATGCGGGGCGAAGAAAATGCAAATGGGGGATATATAAATACCATTGACATTACCGCTGTCGTACATACAGTATTCTTGGAAGTACACGTCTCATACCCAACGGCCTATGCAGACCATGAAAAGCAGAATACTAGCCGTGGCTCCTGCCCAAGTTACGCGTACACCAGGCAGGCCTGCACTCTTCGCCCGGATCCGGTTCCCGTTGCCACACTAGGGCATACCACCTATCAATAAATGAGAGATAGCTTTCGTAGGAAGAAACGATTGTCTACCATAGTAGACGATGGGAATACCATCGTGGGAAGATGATAAGGTCATCGCATTACGGATAAGCTACCAGTTGTCCCGTTCAGGAGGGGGAACAGCGGAACAGTATGGATGATAGACCGCGGGGTCCTTGGTCATGGAAGCCAATCGAGGTTGATCGTGGTTCTCTACAAATGAACCAGTACGAAAGAGACCGTTCTTGAACGACCGTTGGGAACGAATCAAGGTGCTCGCAACTGCTGAGAACTTCCCTTGAGTGTCCAAGAATGTGTTCCTCATCTGGAAGTATGACGGGTAGTCAAGAATCGCATCCAAGACCTCTGAAACATGATCAGGTGTCATCGAAATCCATGGTTGAATGAATGCAAGTTGTCGGCCACTCACCTGTATACTGAGCAGCATAATCGGTGTCGTTGATAAGTACCTCTCCGAGCGTAAATACGCCCGCAGCCATTGAGAATTCTGGCCCAAAGTCCTTGCGAATGTGCTTGACCGTGTCGATACGCAAGCCATCCACGCCATAATCCTGCACCAGTTTATGGACCCAATCCAACAATTTCCCAATCACGGTGGAATCCTCCGTGTTGAGATCAGGCAGTGGCATCTTTGAATCTCCGAGCCAGCACTGCCGGACGGCAGTCTGGTTGCTTGGGTCGGGGGACTCGGCGACGAAACATCGTTTATTGAAGGAGGAAGAATTGTTGAACGGTTGGGAGAAGCCAGCGAAGGTGAAGTTGGAGCTACGCGCGGCCATGTGGTTGACAACAACGTCGAACATGAGGTACATCCCGCGTTTATGCAGATCGTTGCTGAGCTCTTTCAGGTCATCGGCGGTGCCAAAATGGGGATTCAAAGAATCTAACTCCTTGGTCCAGTAACTAGCTCCCATGATAAACCCAGCACGTTGGCACGAAAAAGGAACGGCACACGCACCCGTGATAGGCAGAGACAGGCGAGATCCACAACTGATCCACACGGCGTCGAATCCCATGCTTTGGATGTAGTCAAGATGATTCATAATCCCCTTCCACGAACCACCACAATATTTGCGTTCACCAGCATCGCAGGAAACCGCCGTGTCATTGGAAGTGGCGAACCGGTCTGTGACGAGCTACGCATCCTGTTGAGAACGCGCACAAGCACAAATAAGCTGGCGGTTTACCTGGTAGATGGATCGAGAACTCTGGTCTGTGGAATTCACTGAAAAGGTAGGGTTCGACAAAAGGGTGGTCCCCAAAATTGCGGGGACTGGAGTAGAAAACATGATGTGGGTTGTAGGATGGTGGCATAGGTGTGACTTGTTGCACGTCTTGAAGCTCGCAACGGTGTGGCTGGAGAAGTGAGAAGAACAAAACACACTTTGTGAGGGGAGAAAATCATGGCGTTCAGCGGCGAACATGCAGCTATGCCTAATGAGGGCATTTAGCATTGATATAGCTCATTGGCCAACGAAGTTGAGATCCGTTAGGGCGGGCGACTTGAAACGACGACTTAAGTGGCACAGTAGCGGCATGAATAGGAATGAAATAGAGAAGACGGAGGTCGATCTGTGGGTGAGTACTGCTGAGTCTCGAACTCGCGTCGCTTGAAGTATGCGGCACTGTAGGTGAACTATGTAAACATGAGTCGAGCGGCCGAATTCCCATGAGTCGTTGGTGAGCAGTTCCGGATTGTCGGTCAGGATTTCCATATCGGGCCTAATCCAGCCGCTGCTCCGTAAGGCTGTGCAAGTGCCACCTGCCCCGACTCAACACCAACACCACCTACTGAACTGAGGTCTACAAGCACGCGACCGTCCCAGCTGTATACCCAAATGTCGACAAGGAATCAAACAAGCGATCCTTCCATCTCCAACTTTACCGCAATATTTGATGCTGCGGCGCAGGAATACAAGACTCTTACAAAGAAAGACCTAACAGCACATCCGTTCGCTGCAGCAATCGAAGATCACAACTCTCCTGATTCCATCTTGAATGTGTTCCGAAACCAAGCGCGAGCTTTCGATGCATTTCGCAAGGGCGATGACAAATTGATGACGTTGTTGACCCCGATCGTGAATGTTCTCTTCACGTTTTCGGAAACCCTAGGAGAAGGTGTCGGTCTGGTGAGCCTTCATTCCGTTCAATACATCGCAGTGCTATAAGGTCTTTTTTGTAGGTATTATCTCCCGCGAAGACGATTTTCACCGGAATCGGTGTCCTTCTAGGGGTATGTCCCTCTCATGTCTCTTGATGTGTGCGTGCATGATGTCGGCCCAGGCAGTGAAAGATGTTATCGCGAACTATGAAGCACTCGTCAACCTCTTCGAGCGCATTCAATTTTTCCTACAACGTCTCAATCGCTACGCCGCGGTTCCTCTTACACCGGAGATGACCTTGTTACTCGGGAAAATCATGGCCCAAGTTCTCTCTGTTCTGGCGCTTTCGACAAAGGAAATGAAAGAGAGGGGAATCAGTGGGTTTATCCGCTCAATATTCTCTTTCATAACTGACTATGATACAGAGAAGTTTATGAAGAGAATAGCGGGAAGGACGGACGTGGAGGATGCAGTTCAACGATTGGATGTTCTCACAAAAGAAGAGAATCTAATGACGGCAGCGAGAAACTTGGAAGTCACACACCGGGTGGATGTCAATGTAATGGCGACGCAAGAACTCACGCATCGTGTCGATGATAAGGTGACGACAATCGAAGGAGCTATTCATGACGTCGACGGCAATGTAAAAGAAACTAAGGAGCTCACCCGTGACGTCCAAGATAATGTCAAAGTGACCAGACATGGTGCGCGAAATTCTTTCTAGATCTTCATGCATTTCACCGACCCGTGCCTCTCAGTTGTGGAAACAGCAATTGATAAACAACAGCGTTCGTGACACCCTCGTGGTTTCATCGCCGACTGTCATCGCTGAGGCACACTCACAGGGAGTCAGTTACTAGAGAGGCTTCGAGAGTGGCTCTCTCCTCCGAATCCCTCCATCAATCATAATACCGCGCGTGACATCCAGCATGAAGGAACGGCAACGTGGTTCATCCAGAGTAACAAATTCAACGAGTGGAAGGAGAACGGTTCATTATTGTGGATCCGTGGCAACCATAAGCTTCCCCCTCCTTGTCGGCCTTTTAATCGCTGTTAAAGGTTTCTCCTGGCTTTCAGCGGGCTCTGGGAAGAGTATTCTTTGGTATGCAGCTTCCCAAAGATTCTTGTTATAAGGAACTAATAGTGTCTTGAGCTCGGCAATCATTGAAGATATCGAGCATGTGAGAGAATCGAGATCAGCCCTGGTCACCTATTATTACCTTGATTTCAAGGATGTCGCTAAACGCGATTTTCGGGGATTACTAGCATCCATTCTCCTCCAACTCGCTGGTAACTCTGACAGTTGCTGGGACACTCTTCATCACCTGTACGAGCCATCCTGTCTTGGCTCGGAACAACCCAGTGATGCTGCGCTCGTCAAATGTCTTGTGGAAATGATCGATCTCCCAGGACAGTCCCGATCTATCTTATTGGCGATGCATTGGACGAATGTCCAAACACCACGGGGACTCCATCTGCTCGCGAGAAGGTTCTCAACTTTGTCCGGGACCTTCTCCAGTCGGACCATTCCAACCTATTCGTCTGTATCACTAGTCGGCCCGAGCAAGACATAAGCGCCACTCTTAACCCGTTGACATCCCCATCGAGTCGAGTGTCTCTCCATGAAGAAGGCGGCCAAAGGCAGGACATCGATAGTTATGTCCGCTCCTTCGTTCAGACGGATGCGGAGATGCGGAGATGGAGAGCCGAAGACAAGGAACTTGTGATCAGTGTACTCTCAGAACGGGCAGCTGGCATGTGAGGCCCCTCGTTCGCAATGCTTCACGGTCGTTATTGATCCCATTGGACAGGTTTCGTTGGGTGTACTGCCAGTTGGACACGCTTCGTCGATGCATGCCATCGAGTATTCGGAAAGCTCTGAATGGGCTGCCGATCACTCTGGACGACACGTACGAACGGATGCTGCAAGGGATCCCTAAAGAGAAATTCGAGCATGCCAGCCGACTTTTTCAGTGTATGGTCGCAGCTTTTCGACCACTTCGTGTTGAAGAGCTGGCAGAACTATTTGCAATCGAGTTTGGCGCTAACAATATGCCTAACCTCGTGGCGGGATGGCGACCAGAAAATCCAGAAGAGGCAGTACTCTCGACGTGTTCCAGTTTTATCGCAATCATCGATGACCAGGATTCGAAAATTGTACAATTTTCGCACTTTTCGGTCAAAGAATTCTTGACCTCCAATCGGCTCCAATTGTCAAATGATTGGAACATCCGACAGTATTATATCCCCCTGGAACCGGCGCATGCGATTCTCGCGCGGGCGTGTGTGACAGTTCTTCTGCAGGTAGACAAGGATCAAGAGGAGAAGCAATTTCGAGCACTACCTCTGGTGTCCTACGCCATGGATTACTGGGCCAGACACGCTCGGTTTGAGGACGTGGCATCGCGAATTGAAGATTCGCTTGCGTATCTATTCGACCCCACAATGCCGTACTTTAAGCCACGAATTCTTGTGCGATGCGTTATGGACATGCATGATTATCCCTACGAGCCTGGTTTTTTTTCCGGTGAACCAGACAAGGTGACACCTCTGTTTTTGGCCGCATTTTGTGGTTTCAGCGGACTGGTAAAACACCTTATCATCACACATGCACCAGACGTGAGCGCAGAGTGTGGTGATCGCTTCTCTCCGCTACATGGAGCATCGTTCAACGCACAAGTCGACTCGGCCCGTATTTTACTCGATAACGGGGCCCATGTAAACGCGGAGGGTTATAAGGACCTTACACCATTGCATTACACATCCTACCACGGGCATTCCAAAATTTCTCGGCTCCTCCTCGAGCAAGGTGCAAACCTGAACGCACGAACCAACGACCAAGATACTCCCCTCTGTGCGGCGTCGAGTTCGGGATGCCTCGAGACCATGCGGGTTTTGCTTGAATACGGAGCAGACGTGAACGTCCGAGGAGAATCCAATTTAACACCTTACCAGGTCGCTAATCAGCATGGACACCACGATGTTGCACAACTGCTGTTAGAAAGCGGTGCCGAAATAGAATAGGAACACCGAAGATAGATTTACTCATACTTATTTATCCCCCCTGAAGGACAGGATTGTCTCATCATCCATTACTACCTGAACAGGAGGAGAACATCCCATGTACTCCATACGAGGCTTTTGTGAATATACCGGTCTCGCATTCCGCAAGCGGACGTCGTCCTTGTGCTACTCATTCTCAACAGGGACAGTTTGAGTAACTCCATTTATGAATCCTTCCAATGCCCTCGTCCTCCCTTGATAATTCGCCAAATCAAGTTGCAGTTTCAACCGAACTTTTACGGCTCATGCGGGGTGGAGAGGATAAGGAAAAGGGGGGAATAAGTGCCATAGACATCACCGCTCTCGTAATCTCGCAATTATACGCACACCAAGCCGACTCACACTCCTCGTGCCTAATTTCAGCTCCCGTTGCCACACTTAGGCACGCCACCCCCCCTCCACCACAGAAGCGACACCACAGGCATTAGCACTTGCGGCATTATGCACGTGCTCGGAATCGTCACGCTCCTCGGTGCCGCACTGCGCGTCCGCTATGACTTTGGTCCAAGTGAGGGCGTTTTTGAGCAGCACATTTGACAAAAAAAACGGCGTCGGCCTACCAGGGGATGCCCTATGGGCTCTTGCTCCCAAATTTGATGAAGAGGACGAGCATCGAGGGTTTGAAAATGGTCATGGAATCGTTTCGGACAGAGAGAGCCCTTATCTACATGTCGTAAATAAGCAGGCAGCCGAGCCCGAGCCAGTTTTGCGGAGTTTGAAGTATTGGGGCTGGTCCCGAGCACGTCAACCAAAGCTTCTTCTGGCCTCTCTTCACAGACAGCATAGATCCAGCAAACAAGGCTATTTCCCCATTCACCCTGACAACCTGTCATTACTGCACTGTCCTCATTGACTTACTTCACCGAGACTCGCTCCTCCACAATACCCATATGGGTTCGCCTCAGATGTCGTCGCCCGGGATTCAGCGAGTTACGCTCCGTGACGATATCTCCTTTCCTAACGACCCGCCGCCTTTCGGACCTTCTGTCCTCCTCCATCTCCTCTCCTCCCTCCTCTCCAGACCCGCTCTGACTATAGGACATTCATCAATCTTTCTTAGAAATTTCTCCAGTGACCCTGTCAATCGCTCCCCAACCGTCTGCCGCCCTCGCCGCCCATGTGCTTTCCTCCGTGCAGGGCAGGTAATGGAAGGGACCTGGACGCACGCCACATTTGTTGAGCCTTTCCAGCGTCCACTGTGTTGTGACTATTCGGTCATGCAAACTCCTTGGGAATTTGTAGTTAGCTCACTCGGGCACTAGCGACAAAAACTAATGAAAGCGATTCGTATCTTGTACTTGATGCCGTCGTCTCAGCTGCGGGCCTCACCTCTATCGCCATCGCACTACCGTGCATGAAGAACTGACAGTCGTCATTGGACTACGGCCTCAGCTGTAGATCCGGGACTGTCACCGGCCTTCCCGAAGAGATCATGGCTTATTTCCGAGTAATGTGAGAGAACCGTGAAGGTTATATTGCCATATCAATGTGGATATACGCAGCTCGATTACTACCGAGATGCGGATCACATACAGTATACTTTTTCGTACGTCATGGCACCTCTTCTGCATGGAACTGCATTGACCCGCAACTCTCAGGGTATGATGCAACCCTTCCCATTGCGTTGTGGCACGTCTTACCTCTAGAAAACGGCTTCCCCTCTCTGTGTATAACCTGACAATTGCGACTTTGACAACGACCGTCGGTTGTTCTCCCGTCCTGTTCGCTTGGTGATGTTTTGTGATGTCCCTCTCACCATGCCCGCGCCATGTGTTCCGGATCTCGCGTCCGCCTACATTGTGTGATACTCCTCCCATGCTCTACGTCTTTATTTGGACTCAGTGTCGTCTGTGCTTCCCTTAACTTCGTTCCTCGACCCCGTTCTCGACGGGTATGTGTACAATGCAACTTGCTCTGTTGTTAAGTCATTAGTAGAGTGGTGGGGCGAAGCTTGAAACGGTGACATATGGCAAAGTCAAACATATTGCAAGAAATCGAAGCTTTGGATGCGTCGGTACGGCAGTACGGCATTCATTTCGATCGTGAACCGCGCACGCAGAGCAGGAGCGTATTATCCACGGCGCATCTTTCAGCCGTTTATGAAATCCAGTTAGCAACCTGTTGTCGGGGGTGAGCCCGGAACGGAATGGTCAGACTTCCGAGGTTCGGATAGATAACGCTCGATCATATACGGTACATCTCATACGCTCATACTAACATACCTACACCTATACCAATGCGGTACTACTACGCCGCCATATTTCCCCTGCGCCACTGGACACTTGATTTTCATTTACCTCTTACACTTCGGTGTACTTCTGATACGCCCGATGCCCAAAGGGGGCACCTATCCTTTCGTATTTAAACCTCAGCAGTCAGTGGTGTCCGCCTCAGTTCTCTTGCGTCGCTCGCGCGCTGTTACTGAGTGCATTGTATTGGCTGGTTCCTACAGAAAACAACCAGCACGCCTACTCGGACTCACCGATCTATCGCCCTAAGATTGTTTCACCTGTTCCGGGGGGTAGTATTACACGTGATAGTAGCACGGCATTGGAAGCATGGAGATAGGTAGCGGCGCACAAAAGTGGCAATTGAAGTGACCGTGGAGATGAGGGTCGCTGCAAACCACGCTATTCGGACTCGGGGCCCATCTCTTGAGTGCGACTAGTTTTCCTCATCCTCACCAAGCCTGCAGATTTTCCGTTCGAACTTAAATGTGTTCATACTAAATTGGCGCAATGCTTGGTATCGTGCTTTTTGTTGACCACTTGGAACTTCCCCATCCGCGAGTGGAGTTCGCCTGCTAGTTCCGGCCGACCACCGCACGTCCCAAGAGTGAGACGCTGAGCTGGCCATCGTGTAACTGATAAAAAAACCTCTGAAGCACATAAACAATAGGAAAAATGCTGTCGTTGGTAGGTTTGCGAGGGGAGGGAGATGTCATGGCTGGTGTGTGGGCTGGGCGCTCTTTTCAGGAGTATGGCGGCACGGATGTAGAAGGTCCGTCTGGTATGTCATTACAAGCTACTTAACGTAACGTAACCATGACTCGTCGTTCACGATTGTCGGTCCGGAATCCAGATTTCCATATCGGGCCTAATCGAGGCAGTGTAAGTGCACGTGCCCCCACCGTGACTAAACCCAACACCTGCGTCCTCATATATACCAAAGTCTACTCTAGCACGCGATTGTTCCAGCTGTATACCCAAATGTCCTCAAGTAGTCAAACAACCGATCCTTCCATTTCCAACTTTACCGCAATATTTGATGCCGCGTTACAGGAATACAAGACCCTTACAAAGAAAGACCTAGCAACCCATCCGTTCGCTGCAGCAATCGAAGATCGCAATTCTCCTGATTCCATCCTGAATGTGTTCCGAAACCAAGCACAAGCTTTCGATGCATTTCGCAAGGGCGATGACAAATTAATGGCATTGTTGGCCCCGATCGTGAATATCCTCTTCACATTTTCGGAAACCCTAGGAGAAGGTGTCGGTCTGGTGAGCCTTCATTCCGTTCAATATGTTACAGTGCTGTAATATCTCCTCCGTAGATATTCTCACCGGCGAAGACGATTTTCACCGGAATCGGTGTGCTTCTCGGGGTATGTCCACTCTCATGCTACTCGACGTGTGCCCGCATGACGCTCGGCTCAGGCAGTGAAAGATGTTATCGCGAGCTATGGAGCGCTTGTCCACCTCTTCGAGCGCATCCATTTTTTCCTTCAACGTCGCTACACCGCGATTCCTCTCACCCCCGAGATGACCTTGTTACTCGGGAAGATCATGGCACAGGTTCTCTCTGTTCTGGCGCTTTCGACAAAGGAAATGAAACAAAGGAGCATCAGTGGGTCTCA
>Ga0307512_10005673_pt1 | contig 12891 bp, 10 predicted proteins | sample 14_EM_MG_FD_200267 | JGI IMG/M metagenome (GOLD analysis project Ga0307512, IMG submission 200267) | Populus trichocarpa ectomycorrhiza microbial communities from riparian zone in the Pacific Northwest, United States - 14_EM | ecosystem: Host-associated > Plants > Roots > Unclassified | place... | reverse complement strand
ATCGTCGTCCCGAGTCCGCCCAGCCTTCGGTTCAGCAGCGGCCTGGCGTTCATGTCTCCGCCGTTCTCACGCGGGTGCCTGTCGGTTCTCCGGGGACCATCCTGGCTCATTGCCGGTCAGCAGGAGTGCCCTGCTCTTCCGGCTCGGCTGTCGGTTCCCGAAGGACGCCGGCCTTCGCTGAGATGTCACGCAGGAGCGCGTCCCGCATGGTGTGCAGCGTCGCGATCTTGGCGACCAGGAGTCGCGCCATGGCGTGCAGGGGGTCGGCCATCGTGTGGAAGTCGGTGCGCGTGAACTGGTCCGGCCAGGTGACCTCCAGGCGCTTGAGGGCGCCGGCGGAAATTTCGCGGCCGTTCTGGCCCTGTGCCAGCCGTGCGATGTCGCTGCTCCTACTCCTGAGTTCGTGGAGCAGCCACCAACTGTCCTCGTCCTCAATAGGTCGTACGGCCACGACGCCTCTGAGAGGTGTTGCTGGTCGGCTCGGCACAGCGATGTGTGCGCCGTCGGAACGGGTGCTCAGCATCAAGGTGCCCGGAGGATGTGCCTCGCCGTCGCCCACTGGGCTGTTCAGACGAAACCTCTGGACGTGGGGCACTGGGAGGTCGTAGAGATCTTTAGGGGCAATTACATCGGTTACGTCGGTGGTGGGTTCTGTGGGCAACGGGGGTAGCGAGCGTTCGGATCCTTTGCCTGTCTTCGGTTTGGCGACCTTCGCAAGCGGTCGGGTCTCCCACGACGGAATCGTCGACGCCCAGTCGTCATGGAGTGCGTCGGCCAGTTCCACGGCCTTGCGCGCGGTCTCTTGGTAGAGGGTGGTCATCTCCTCGATGAGGCCGAAGGCTCGGTGGTATGCGGTGATGACGTCTGGCGGGGGCAGCGGAAACAGCATGCGGTGGAGGGTGTCGAGACTGATGGTGGGCTCGACATGTGCCGTCACGTCCTCGTCGATGTGGGCCTTCGCCGTGGGTGTCTGTAGCCAGATACGCAGCCACCGCACTATGTGCGGTTCAGCGCGGACGATGCCGATCGACCTGGTCGCTGTACATCCCGCATGCTCGGCGGTGACCAGTGCGGAATCGCCCACCCGTCGGACGAGTACGACAGCCAGGTCGCCCTCTCTGAGGGTTGCCCGGTTGGGCGGGGACGCGCCCGGCCGACACTCGTTGGCCCTGGGCGAGAGGATCCTGCCGTCCTGGACGAACGTCGAGCTGACGACTCCTGCAGCCTGATCAGCAGCCGCGTCGTCGAGGAAACCGGAAGTGGTGTAGATGCGCCTGCGGATCCGCTCGATTTTGATGGAGGTCGTCTGCCAAGCCGCTCTACCCGAGGCGACCTGGTCGGCATTGGCTTCCATCAGATCTCCTCCAAGACGTCCAGCAGTCGGAGTTCCAGGTCGCGCATCTGGTCGAACTGATCGGCCAGTTCGAGCTTGAGCTGCTCGACCCGGCTCCGTGTGTCCCGCTCGGGGCTGGGAGGCTCCACGGCGTACGAAGTCGGCATCAGGCTGGACTCGCGGTCGGCGATCTCCTTGGTGGAGCAGCTTCGGGACCAGCCAGCTGCGTCGTTGTACGGCGCGGCCGTGACACCGTTCTCGAAGATGCCACGCCAGGCCGCCAGGGTGGCCAGGATCAATGCCGTGTTCTTGTCGCCCAGCCTCCGTGCTCTCGAATCCGGGACCGGTTCGAAGGCTCGCCGCGCGTTGACGAACAGCACCTGCTCGCGACGGTCCCGGACACCCCAGCCGGGGCGCGCGCTCTTGTCCTTGTTGAGCACCCACAGACAGGCGGGGGCCTTGGTGTGACCGAACACGCGAGGCGGCAGAGCGATCACGCACTCGACCAGATCGTCACGCAAGAGGCGTTCGCGGAGCCTTCGGGGGACGGGCTGTCTGCTGTTGGCCACGCTGTCGGCCATCAGGAAGACGGCACGTCCGGCCGGAGCCAGCGCGTGCGCGATGTGCTGGATCCAGGCGGAGTTGGCGGACCCTCGGGACGGCGGTTCCTCCGTCCACCGGGGATCGACAGGCAGCGTGGGAGCCGACCGGCGGGTACTCTGCTCCGTCTTGTCGTCCGGTGCCCAGTCGCGCTGGTTGAAGGGAAGGTTGGCCAGGACGATGTCGTGGGGCTCGGGTTCGGGCTCCGCGAGGCTGTCCCCGGGCGGGAAGACGTGAGCCGTGATCCCCCGCACCGCGAAGTTCATGCGGGCCACCTGTGAGGTGTGGGCGTGCTGTTCCTTCCCCTGCAGGGACATAGTCGGGTGCAGCTCGACGCGTTCGCGGACATAGCAGTAACTCTCGACGAGCAGTCCCCCTGAACCGCAGACCGGGTCCAGCACTCTGTGCCCGTCGCGGGGGACAGCCGCACCGACCATGAGACGCGCCATGTCACCCGGCGTGAAGTAGTGACTGCCGTCAGCCTGGGTCTGGTTCGCCGAGAGGTCACTGAGGCACTGTTCAAGCAGGGACCCGACCCGCTGGGTGGAGCCGATGGCCTGGACGAGAGCGTGCAGTGATCCTTCGGAACCGGAGGGCGGAACGGGCATCAGGCTCCCCGTGCCCGCGTCGGCGCCCTGTTCATCGGCTGCGGGAAGCCAGTGGCTCAGACACTTGCTCACCGCAGCGCGGATTCCCGAATCGCGCCCTGCCGGCTGACCCAGCAACCACGACCATGTCGGTACGCCGGCGCCGGGAGCGGCGTGCGCGGTCCGGCTCAGGTACAGCAGCCCGAGGACGAGGCGAGTCGCGTCGTGGGCGTTCATCAGCCGCGAGAGGTGCGTGCGGTGTCGGCGCACCTTCGCGAGCACCTCGTCGAGCGAGGAGGCCCCCTCGGCCTGCACGTGCCCTCCAAGGGCACTCATGTCACTCACGAGCCCACCACACCCAGGGCGCCCATGACCACGATGAGGAGCGTCAGGGAGCCGGCGAAGGTCAATGCTCCGGTCTTGAAGGCCGCCGCCGGACGCCCTCCCTCGAAGATGGTCATGACACTGCCGGCCAGAGCGGCGACAAGCGCCGTGAGGACCGCGATGATCACGTACATCAGCCTCAGTTGCACGTGGTTCCTTCCTGAGGTCGGGGGATCTCCCAGTGGCCGAGTGAGCCGGTGATCCCTGGCTTCAGGAAAGACAGTAGAAGACGCAGGCCGTGCGCTGCTTGGTGCACGCTGTTTGGGATTTCTCTAGGCGCACGCCCATGATTCAAGCACGTTAGGCGAGTGCACGTCGTTTGGGAGTCCAGGCAGTGAGTCGGCGGAAGGGTGTGTCCGGGCCTTCGACTTACGATCCGAATGGGTAGGCGAAAAGCCTTGACCCAGATCAGTGGACGCTCTGCGGAGGTACTGCGTCCAGGACACCTCGACGATGCCGTTCCATGACCACCAAAGCGGCCTGGTGCGAGCCGGATCTCGCCTGCGCCGCCTACGCCGCGTCAGCCTCTGTCGCATCCGCGATCTGAAGCAGCCGGGCCAACTCTTCCCGCCCGCGCCTGATCAAATCGAACGCCAGCGCCGGGTCCGTGTCCGGCGGCAGTGGGGTGTCGGTCAGGACATCCGTAAGGATGTACCGGCCCAGCAGCCACCGCTGCAGCGCCCGCCAGTCGGCACCCCGTTCAAGTGGTAAGTCGTCCGCCCACGGCAGTGCCTCGTACCGGGTGCCATCGGTGCCGTTGGCGTGGAGTAGCCCGGAGCGGCGCACGAGGCAAGGGAAGCAGACACCGCAATTGGCGATGGGAGGGCCGCCGCTTCGGCGGGTTGGCGGCTTGCCGCAGCTCAGGGTGGACTCCAGGTCGGACGGGGTGAGGCCCGCAGTACGTCCGGCCTTGCACACCTCGCCTTTCGTGAGCTGTGCCAAGGGGTTGACCACCTGCACCGTGCTCTCCGTGTCGCTCACGGCAGTTACCAAGGCGTTCAGACTGGCCAGTGTCCGCGGGTGCACGGAACGTGTGGAGCAAGCAGCCGAACGCGCTGGTGTCAGAGGCGGATTGAGGGCAAGCTGGCCGTTCTCGGGGATGTGGACGGTGCCCACCCCGTGCGCAGTAGCGGCACGGATCGCGCCGGCCGCGTACAGCAGGCCACGCGTGCGGGAGGAGGTCTCCAGCCGTAACCCCGAGCCGTCGCCCGCCGGGGTCTGGCTCATCGGCAACAACAGCACCGGTCGTGCTGCGCCCAGTCGCTCGACGGCCTTGTACACCCGCTGCTGGAGACGCAGCAGGCCGATCTCGCGGAACATCACGAGCAGCAGCGGTCGGGAGTCGTCGGCGCGCGAACGGGTGGCGGCCCAGCTGAGCGAATCCAATCCACCGGAGAACAAGGCGACTTCCGAGGCGCGCGGGTCGTCCGGAGAGACCAGCGCCTCCTCGACGTGGTGACCGGTGAGAGGCCGGAAGTCCACATTCCATAGGTCCCCGGTGAGGACTTGGAGGAACGCAGCGAGGTGGGTACGGACTGCTGCGCTTCCCCATCGCTCGTGTTCCGTTACGGGTACGGCGAGGCTTATACGCCGGGTCCACCGGTCCCGTACTCCGGTCCGGCGTACGTACTTGTCGGCGATGAACGCAGCCCTGGCGACGCGAAACAGATCCTCGGCCCAGTCGGGGACGGGACCGGGCAGATGGTGCCGGCCAGTGATGCGGCGCTCCTGTTCCTGGAAGGCTTCCTCGCCGATTTCCGTCCAGCGGTCGCCACGAGGTCGATCGCCCTGGGGGCCGCGCCACCACAAGAAGTCGTCGGAATCGGTCATGCCGCAGCTACCTCCTCTCCGGTGATCTCCTCAGTGATCAGGCCAAGCACCTTTCCGACCGCCCGCGGTACCAACAACTCGGCGATCTTGGGCAGTGCAGCCGCCGGATCCTGCACAGCGCCCACCACCGGCTGCGCGGTATCCACAGCCTGCGCAAGGTCCATCGCCTCGGCGGACTCCTCACAGGGATTCGGCACCAGGTCCACCACTTTCTCCGCGACCCAGTCAGCGATCCTGCTTTCCGGATCGGTCGCGATGAGCACCGGGACCGCCAGCTTGACGTGCTCGGCGACAACAGACCTGAGGAACTCCCCCACCATGTCGGCAAAGAACACCTGATAGAGGTCGCACAGGATGTCCCAGGTGAAGCCACCGCCGCCGGCACCTCCGCCCATGGCGTCGTCCAGTTCGGGATGTCTGCTCCGGACATCGCGGACCGCCTCGGCCATCCCCCTGCGCACCGCGGCGTCGGCGAGTGTGCCGCCGTCCCCTCCGACCTCCGACACGAGACGCGCGACGAGCGCGTCCTCCGACTCAGCGCCCTCTGTGGCCAGCGATCCCAGAGCCCCGGCGAGCCGTTCGCCGGCCGCACAGGCCGTGTCGTACAACCCGAAGGCCGATCGATCGGCACGGAGCGTCTCGTGCAGGGCGCTCAGGTGGTCCGCCGCGATGTCCTCCAGCCGCTGATCCGCGTTGCGCGAGTCATCCCGCCATCGCGCCAGCCGCCTCCCGGCGGAGCTCCACGGATCGCCGTTCGGCCCCTTCCATCGCGTGGATGTCCCCACATCGCCCCCAACGATGGTGCTCCAACCTGCACTTCGTCCATGGCATCAGACCGGACGATCCCCAGGTAGGGCGGGACTCGGACAGGACCCCACGGACCAGGCAGGTGCTGAAACAGCCAGGAGTATCACTTTCCGTGACACCTACACCTAGAAACGTGACCAGTTCATAACGCTGAGTTACGGGCATCACGCAAGTCCCCGTTCAGGGCAGGTGCCGGGCTGGCAAGATTGCCCCTTGCGTCATATGCCCTGCTGTTCATGCCCTCTGTAGCGGGCTCGCTGACGGCGTATCAAATCAGCAACCTCCGACTGCCCGCACCGGACGCCATCGGTCGCCTGAAGGCCGCTTGCGATCCGAGCCCGGTCGCAAGTTGTCATCCGGCACACGGGCAGCCGACAAACGGGGCGACCACGCCAGCATGGATTCCGCTGTCGTGCACAGGAACCCGGCGCAGCGGAGGGTGATACCCATGGCCAAGCTCACGGAGGAGCAGAAGCGGCAACGAGCCGCCAAGCGTGCTCTGCGCTCGGCCCTCGAAGCCGAAGCGGATGACCGGCGGCGCCGCGAGCGGGATGAGCAGTGGGAGCGAGAAGGTACACGCCTCAGCTGGGCGGAGTACGTGGCTGGTGAGCCCTGCCGCGGTTGCGGACTGCCCATGACGGATGGGCTGGGGAGCTGGCCACCCCTCATGAAGTTGTCCGATGCGGAGAAGCGCGAATACGAGGAAGCCGACCAGAAGTTCCGCAAGCGGCACGCCGACTGCCGGGCCGCCCGGTGGACCATCAGCGGTTCTCGGGTAACGCACTGCTGTTTCTGTTGCCCGCCACCGCCGATGGGGCCGAAGCAGCTGGAGAAGCTCGCCAAGCTGTTCGCTTCCTGGCCCTCACGGGAGGAACGCAAGAAGGACCTCGATAGTTGGAATCTCACTCTCCGTTGCGACCACTTGGTGCCCTACATTCAGCATCGCGAGAACACGCGCGTCTCCACCCGCGTCGTCGACTGCCCAGAATGCGGAGAGCGTCGCGGCGTAGTGAGCAGTGAGCGGGCAGGGCCGGCGTACCGCGATGACGGGAGCATCCGTGAGCGGGCGGCAGCTGATCGGGAACGGCTCGCCCGGGAACTGGCAGCCACCGAGGCGAAGCTGACCCGTCAGCAGAAGAACGCGGCGGCAACCCAACAACGCATCGCCGAGCTCCAGGAAGAGCTCGGCAGTGAGTCTTGATGAGACGAAGCGCAGGCAGCGATGCCAGGTCATTCCCCGCATCGATTCCAATGGGTTACTGATCGGGAACCCTCGTGTATCGAGGCGTCAGGGCTCAGCGGCCGAATCGCGCCCCGGCCAGTGCTTCGGCGGGGCGACGGCCGGGTCCGTGATCTGGAGGCGCTTCTGCCGGGTCGGGTCGATCGACGTCAGAGAGACGAGACGCTGGCCGTCAGCTGCTTCGAGTTCGGACAGGGCGTGAGGAAGGGCCGCGCAGACAGTGGCGATCGCCGTGCCCAGGCCCACCAGGCCACCGTGCTTGTTGTTCTGGCGGTACTCGATGCGATGCAGGCCCGACTGTGCGATGGCCGCCACTTCGAGTGGCCGGCTGAGCTGCTTGGTGTCGTTGGTGATGACGACCTCGAAGCCGTCGGCCTTGGCCTTGGCGTACAGCTCGATGTCCTTCGTGCCCGTCCAGCCCTTGAGGTCGTGGACGTGGACGACTTCATGTGCCTTCAGCAGGATATGTGCACGATCTCGGCCATGGGGCGGGGCACGTTCTCGTCGAGCAGCAGTTTCAAGCGACGACCTGCCGGGGCTCACTGCTGCCATAGCTGTCGACGTACTCGCTGAAGTCGGCGGCGTCCCGGGCGGCCTCTGCCGTCACTCCTGGGTAGATCTCACCGATCTGGTCCGGCGGGATGCCGTCTCTTACGAGGGCAGCGACATCTGACGCCGGGATCCTGGTGCCTTGGATGACCGGTTCTCCACCGCGGACCGACGCGTCGACCGCGACGTGCTCACGGGGGGTGAGCAGAGCGGGAATGCTACGGCCGTCCTTATAGAAGGGCGCGAGAACATCCACCATCTGGTGGATGACCACGTTGCCCCCCTTGATCAGGTCTACGGCATGGTCGGGTTCAGCCAGATAGATCGTGTCCGGACCCGCGACAAGTTTGTACGAGGAGAGGTGCTTCGACTCGCCGAGATCTTCCCGGAGCGTGTTCAGCGCACGGCGGATCTTCTGCAACGAAGCCTCTTCGCGCAGCTGCACACAGATGCGGAGTGCGACAACGTCGCGGAACGAGTAGAGGATCGGCCTCTCGCTGGAGATCTCGGGGACGAGCACGGCGCCCTTGGGCCCTGAGGCCCGGCGCCAGTGGGACAGCTGGCGCAGCGTCGCGCCGGAAAGAGCCGCGGCAAGTTTGGGTTCGTACGACACCGCATGCCTCCTTCCGTCTTCCGCCCCCATCGATATCGGCCTGAACGTACCCCGTTCTCCTGGAGGACACTCAGCACAGAAACCGAAGGGCCCACGCAGGGTGAGCCGGGGACGCCCCCATGCCGCACAGGCCGCTGCCACGGGAATCGCCACAGGCCGGCACACGTCCGTGGCATTTTCGGCCACTCACCGGTGGCGCCCGCATGCGCCGCGTAACCTCACGGGCATGGGGGCATCAGCATCCGGTGCAGGTCAGGACGCCGACGAGGAGGCGCGGCGACGGCTGAACGCGTACACGTACCTCAGCGCGCCCGAACGGCTGGAGCACGTCGCGATCATGCGGATCTTCTGCGGAACGCTGCTGGCGGATCTCGCCGTCCCGGACATCCTGGCGAAGCTGCGCCAGGCCGGTGCTTCCGCCGCAGGACTCGACGCCGACACCCTCACGGTCCGACTGGAGCAGCTGGTCCAGTGGGGAAACCTGCTCCGCAGCAGCCACACGGTGAACGCGTCCAGCATCAGCGAGTACCAGCGATCCCGCTCGCGCTACCAGCTGTCGAAACTGGGCGAACGTATCCAGCGGGACGCCGACGGAGTCCTGGCCGAAGCCGACGCCGCCCGCGAGGTGAGCAACGAACTGCTGGCACTGGTCGAGCGCGGACTACGGGAGCTGGCCGACCTCGTGACCGCGCCGGGCGGCGTCGAGCCGCAGGACGGACTGGAGCGGATCAGCACGCTGTTCGTGCAGTTCACCGAGTTCGCGGACTCCATACGCGACTTCTACGCCTACCTCGGCCAGGTGCTGTCCCGCTACGACCTGGACAGCGCCGAATACCAGGGCTTCAAGGAACTGCTCCTGGACTACGGCGAGGCGATCACAGAGGACGTGGCGTTCCGCGCGCCCCGGATCTCGGCGGCGTTGGACACCCTGTGGCCGCACATCCCGGCTCTGCTGGACCGGCTGGACTCCCACGCCCAGGGGCTCACCGGGCTCTCGGCGCAGGCGCAGGGCGAAAGCCGCCCGGAGGTCCGGATCCAGCGCAGCCGGGGCCGCGAATTCGCGGACTGGGAGGGCCTGCGCGGCTGGTTCAGCAACACCGACGGCCAGGGCAGCCAGGTCGACCAGCTACGCGATGCCACCCTGCGGGCGTTGCAGTCGCTGCTCGCCAACGCCAAGCGAATGCTGCGGTCGGCCACCGGGGAGATGTCCCGGCGCAAGGATCTGCTGCGGCTGGCCCGCTGGTTCGACGAAGCGGCGCCGCGGGACGCACACGACATCGCCGTCGCCGCATTCGGGCTGTACGGCGCCCGCCATCTGGGCATACCTCCGGCCACCGACGAGGTGGTGCCCGCCTACACAAGCTGGTGGACCGGTCCGGTGGTCGAGGTGCCGGTGGCCCTGCGCGAAAGAGGCAGCCGAGCCCAGCGGGGCCGGGCCTCAGCGGTGGAGGACCACTCCGCGCAGAAGCAGCTGCTGAGGGAGGCAGCCCGTCAGCGGGCAGCAGCCAGAGCAGCGGCAGCCGACGAACTGCGCAGCGCGTCCGGCCGGTTCGCCGAGGTACGCCTCACGTCAGCGGCGCTCGGCCTGCTCCTGGAGCTGCTGGCCACAGCGCTCGGAAACGCACAGCTCAGCAGGCCCGTCACCACGGACGGGGAGAGGACGACGGGGTTCGACCTCGACTCGGCCAGCAGTGAAGACGCCGAACTGCGTATCCGCCTCACCGTGCGCCGGACGGCGGGCACGCGAACGGTGCTGTACTCGGCCGACGGCGACCTGCTGCTGGACGACCTGGAGCTGGACATCGGTCGCACCTCCGCCGCGGTCGACGGCGAAGCGGAGGCGAGCGTGTCATGACCCTCCCATCGACTCACGACGTAGCCCTGGCAGCCGAGCGCCGCACCGCCGCCCGGTTGCTGCTCGCCCACCCGCTGATCGCATCGGACGGCCCCCACGCCGACCTCTTCCCGCTGATCCGCAGGCACGCCGACTGGCTGGGCAAACGATTCCAGCAGGTGCTCGGCTACCGCCTGCTGGTCGACAGCTCCTACGCCCGGCTGTTCAAGGCGGGGCTGGGGGCGGGTTCGGGTCATCGGCTGGAGCGCTCCACCGGCACCCCGTTCACCCCACACACGTACGCCTGCCTCGCGCTGGCCCTGTCCGTGCTGGTGACCGCGCCCGAGCAGATGCTGCTGTCACACCTGGTCGCCGATATCAGGGCTGCAGCGGCCGACGCCGGGGTCGAGCTGGCGGAAACGGGCCGGGCGGCCGGGAAGCGGACCCTGGTCGCGGCTCTGCGCCAACTCGTCGACTGGGGCGTGCTCATCGAAACCGAGGGCCATGTGGCCGCGCTTGCGCAGGACGCGGGCGGAGAAGCTTTGATCACGATAGACCGGGAGCTGGCACGCGTGGTCGTCGCCGGCCCGCTCTCCCAGGCACGGGACGGCGCCGACCTGGTCCGGCGGGCAGCGGACCCGGGCTTCGGCGGACCACGCACCTACGTACGCCGGATGCTCGTCGAGACACCCGTCGTCCACCTCGACGAGCTGACCGACGCCGAGCGCGACTGGCTGCGCACCCGGCAGCGCCGGGAAGCCCAGGCTTTCTCCGAACTCCTGGGTCTGGAGATGGAGATCCGTGCCGAGGGCGTAGCGCTGGTGGACCCCGAGGAAGAGCTCACGGATCTGCACCTGCCGGGCACCGGGACCGTCGCACAGGCCGCGCTGCTGCTGGCGGAACGGCTCGTGGAACGGCTTCGGCCGCAGGAACCGGGGCATCCGGCGACCGGCGGCACGCTCGTCATCGGGGTGGCCGTGCCGGACGGCCTGGTGGATGAAGTACTGGCCGGGCTGATCGCCGAGTACGGGCAGCGCAGCAACTGGCAGCGCGGCTACCTGGAGGACCTTCCCTCTCTGCGAGAGGCCGTACTGGACCTGCTGGTCCGCATGCGGCTGATGGCCCGCGCGGGCCGGCTGCGCGCCGAGGGCGAAGGACTACCGGAGGGGTACGTCGAAGAGGCATCGGAAGGACGCACGGTGACCGATGTCCATGGCGCACGGCCCGGCGGCGACGGCTGGGTGCTGCTGGCAGCAGCAGCCCGCTACGCCACCCAAGTCACGGTGCGCCCGGCCACCGCAGCCGGCAAAGGCACGGACGTTCAAGAGGAGTTGCCGCTATGACCACCGACTCGCGTGGCCTCGTTCCGCTGCCGCGTTCCGGCGCTGCGACACCCGCCGGCCCCGCGACAACCCCCGGCCCTGCGACGACCGCCGACACCCGCTTCCGGCTGCACCGGGCGGGCATCCAGAACGTCTGGCAGTACGACGAGCAGGAGTTCTCCTTCGGCGACGGACGGCTGCTGCTGCGCGGCAAGAACGGCGCGGGCAAGTCCAAGGCCCTGGAGATGCTGCTCCCGTATCTTCTGGACGGCGACTCCCGGGCACTGGACGCGACCGGCACCGGCCGCACCACGCTCGCCTGGCTGATGCTGGACGGGTTCGAGCAGACCAACCGTCTCGGGTATCTGTGGGTGGAGTTCCGGGGCACGGCCGACGACGGCGGTCACCGCCACCTGACGCTCGGTGCCGCCATCCGCGCCTCGAAGTCGACGCAGAAGGCGCTGCCGACGTTCTTCGTCACCCCGCTGCGGATCGGTGAGGACCTGCATCTGGTCGAGGCCGGTAAGCCGCTGCCGGTCGACCGGCTCAAGGAGATCGTCGGCTCCGACAACACGACCGACCGTGCGGTCCAGCACCGCTCACGCGTGGCCCGGGAACTGTTCGGCATCACCGACACGACGCGCTACCGCAACCTCACCCAGCTCCTCCACCGGCTGCGGCGCCCGACGGTCGGCGACCGGATCGAACACGGGGGTCTGGTCTCCCTGCTGAGCGAGACCCTGCCGGGGCTCGACGAGGACGTGGTCGAGAAAGTGGCGCGCAACCTCCACGACCTCGACGCCGTACGGGACGAACTCGGCCGCCTAGAACGCACCGACGCGGCCTTGCGCACGTTCCTCACCAGTTACCGCGGCTACCTGGCCGGGGTCCTGCGCACCTCCGCCCAGAGAGTGAGCCACGAACTGGGCGTCCTCGCTCAGCGGCGCCGGGCGGCCGGAGACGCCGCACAGCGGACGAGCGACCTGAGGACGCAGGAGGAGGAGTCGGAGGGCCGACTGGAGACCCTGCGCGACGAGGAACAGAACGCCCGGACCGACCTGGCCGCCCTGCACGCCAGTCACGCCTACCGCAGCCTGCGCGAACTGTCGGAGCGCCGCGACACGGTGGAGGCGCTGCACACCGCCGCCGTGGCCGCGTTCACCACCTTGCGCAACGCCCATGACGCGGAGGAGGGCTCGGCGGAGCGGCTGGCCGAAGGTGTCGAACACCTCGGAAGCCGGCTGGCCGAGCTGGGAACCGAACATCGGGAGTTGCTGACGCAGGCGGAGAAGGCCGGGCTTCCTACCGGCCATCTCGGCGAGGCGGTGGCTCTGCCGCGCACGGTTCTCGCCCAGGCCACCGAGACCGAACTGACGACTCCGGACGGGGAGACGCGTACCGTACGGCACCGGTCGCTGACCCGTGTGGACACGGTCACGGCGCAGGAAGGACTGCGGTCCTGGCAGAACCAGCTGGAGGACGCCGAGTCGGTCGCGAGAAACCGGGCCCGGATGGTTCAGGAGGTGACCCGCCTCATCTCACGGGCGGACGAGGCCCGGGCCGGGGCAGCTCAGGCCGATGCCGAGCGAGAACGGCTGGAGGGCGAGGCGGAAGAGGCCGCCGGCCATCTCGAGGGTAGCCGTCAGAAGGTCGCTGAGGAGAGCGGCGCCTACGCCCGCCAAGTCGCCGAATGGGCGGCGCGCACGCGGACTGCGTTGGGTATCGACTGCCCGTCATTCGACGCCGTCTACGCCACCGTCGGCCACGAGACCTCTACCGACGCGCCGTTCGC
>Ga0307512_10005672_pt1 | contig 12892 bp, 9 predicted proteins | sample 14_EM_MG_FD_200267 | JGI IMG/M metagenome (GOLD analysis project Ga0307512, IMG submission 200267) | Populus trichocarpa ectomycorrhiza microbial communities from riparian zone in the Pacific Northwest, United States - 14_EM | ecosystem: Host-associated > Plants > Roots > Unclassified | place... | reverse complement strand
CGGGAGCTCAAGTGTCCCGAATGCCGCCCGGCATCTTGACGTGTCCACGCCGCATCCCTTCCATGGGGGTGCGTGGTGTGGTGGGAGCGCTCCCACCCGTTCCGGGCCCGCGCCTCCCGAGAGGAAGCAGCGACATGTTCCGCAGCTTGCGAAGAGCGCTGTGTGCTGCCGCCGCGGCGCTTCTGCTGATGCTGGCCGGTGTTGGTGCGCAGACGGTCCACGCGGACCCGGCGGTTGCCGGTGACCGGGCGGGCGCCGGTGACCGGGCGGCGGCCGCCGGAGCCGGCTACTGGCACACCAGCGGCCGGCAGATGCTGGACGCGGCCGGTCAGCCCGTACGGATCGCCGGCATCAACTGGTTCGGCTTCGAGACCGCCAACTACGCCCCCCACGGCCTCTGGGCGCGCGACTACAAGAGCATGATCGACCAGATGAGGTCGCTCGGCTACAACACCATCCGGCTGCCGTACAGCGACGACCTCTTCAAGAGCGGCACCGTACCCAACAGCATCGACTTCTCCGGCGGCAAGAACGCCGACCTCCAGGGCCTCGGCTCCCTCCAGATCATGGACAGGATCGTGGCGTACGCGGGTCAGGGCGGCCTCAAGGTCGTACTGGACCGGCATCGTCCGGACGCGGCCGGCCAGTCGGCGCTCTGGTACACCTCCGCGGTCCCGGAGTCGACGTGGATCGCCAACCTCAAGGCGCTGGCGACCCGTTACCGGGGCAACTCCACGGTGATCGGCATCGACCTTCACAACGAGCCGCACGATCCGGCCTGTTGGGGCTGCGGCGACACGACGAGGGACTGGCGGCTGGCCGCCCAGCGCGCCGGTAACGCGGTCCTGTCCGTCAACTCCGAGCTGCTGGTCTTCGTGGAGGGCGTGCAGACGTTCAACGGCGTGTCCGGCTGGTGGGGCGGCAACCTGATGGGCGTCGCCCAGTACCCAGTCCAGCTGGACGTCCCGAACCGGGTCGTCTACTCGGCCCACGACTACGCCACCAGCGTCGCCCAGCAGAGCTGGTTCAGCGACCCCACCTTCCCCGCCAACATGCCGGGTATCTGGGACAAGTACTGGGGCTACATCTTCAAGCAGAACATCGCGCCGGTGTGGGTGGGCGAGTTCGGCACGACACTCCAGTCGACGATCGACCAGAAGTGGCTTGCCGCGCTGGTGAGTTACCTCCGGCCCACGAGCACGTACGGCGCAGACAGCATCTCCTGGACCTTCTGGTCCTGGAATCCCAACTCCGGTGACACGGGCGGGATTCTCAAGGACGACTGGACGACCGTGGACACGGTGAAGGACGGCTACCTGGCGAGCGTGAAGGCGCCGGGTTTCCCGAGCGGCGGGGGTGACCCCGGCGACCCGGGTGATCCCGGCGGGGGCACGGCGGCCTGCACCGCCGCCTACACCGTCAGCAGCGACTGGGGCGGCGGCTTCAACGCCGAGGTGAAGGTGACCAATTCAGGTGCTGTGGCACTCAAGTCCTGGAAGGTCACGTGGACTTGGCCCGGCGCCCAGAAGGTCACCAGCATGTGGAACGCGTCGTACACGCAGAGCGGTTCGACCGTCACGGCCGCGAACGCCGACCACAACGGGGCGCTCGCGGTGGGCGGTTCGGCGAGCTTCGGGTTCGGTGGCGCGCCGGGAGGCGGGGGTGCACCGGCGGTGAGCTGCACGGCGACGTGAGACGGGCGCCATGACACAGACGGGGGCGCCCGGCACGGTGGTGATCGTGCCGGGCGCCCCAGTTGCCGTAAGAACGACTGCTGCAGCTACAGATTGAGCTGCCGCTACAGCTACAGCTTCTCGATCACGTAGTCGACGCACTTCGTGAGGGACTCGATGTCCGCCGGGTCGATCGCGGGGAACATGGCGACGCGGAGCTGGTTGCGGCCGAGCTTGCGGTAGGGCTCGGTGTCGACGATGCCGTTGGCGCGCAGGACCTTGGCGACGGCGGCCGCGTCGACGTCGTCGGTGAAGTCGATCGTGCCGATGACCTGCGAGCGCTTGGCCGGGTCGGTGACGAACGGGTTCGCGTACTTGACGTCCTCGGCCCAGCCGTACAGCGTGCGCGCGGAGGTCGCCGTGCGGCGGACCGACCAGTCGAGGCCGCCCTGGCCGTTGATCCACTCCAGCTGGTCGTTCAGCAGGAAGAGGGTCGCGAGGGCCGGGGTGTTGTACGTCTGGTTCTTGCGGGAGTTGTCGATCGCCGTGGGCAGGCTGAAGAACTCCGGGACGTGGCGTCCGCTCGCGTGGACGCGCTCGGCGCGCTCGATGGCGGCCGGGGAGAAGATCCCGATCCACAGGCCACCGTCCGCCGCGAAGGACTTCTGCGGGGCGAAGTAGTAGACGTCCGTCTCGGCGATGTCGACGGGCAGGCCGCCCGCGCCGCTCGTCGCGTCCACGAGGATGAGGGCGCCCTCGTCGGCGCCCGCGACACGCTTGACCGGGGCCGCGACGCCGGTGGAGGTCTCGTTGTGCGTGAGGGCGTACGCGTCCACGCCCGACTGGGCGACCGGCTCCGGGTGGGTGCCCGGCTCGGAGGTGATGACGTCCGGGTCGGCGAGCCAGGGGGCGAGCTTGGCGGCCTTCGCGAACTTCGAGCTGAACTCACCGAAGGTGAGGTGCTGCGACTTGTTCTCGATCAGGCCGTGCGTCGCGACGTCCCAGAACGCCGTGGAGCCGCCGTTGCCGAGGATGACCTCGTAGCCCTCGGGGAGCTGGAAGAGGTCACGCACTCCCTCGCGGACCTTTCCCACGAGGTTCTTCACCGGGGCCTGGCGGTGGGACGTGCCCATCAGGGACGTGCCGGTCGCGGCGAGCGCGGCGAGCGACTCCGTACGCACCTTGGAGGGGCCCGCGCCGAAACGGCCGTCGGCGGGCTTGAGGTCAGCGGGGATCTGGATATCAGCCACGACGGGAGCGTATCCGGTTCCGGAAACGTGGGTGAAACGTCGTCCGGCCGGTGAGACGAGGTGTCCATGCACGCTGTGTGAGGTGTCCACGCGCGCTATGTCAGCGTGCCGACCACCAGCGCCAGTACGGCGATGAGCAGGGTGAGGGTGCCGCCGAAGGCGATTCCGGCGCGGAGCAGCGCGGCGGGCGTGGAGGCGCCGTCCCAGCGGGCGAGCAGGCCGGCGGTGACTGCGGCCAGCAGGGCGAGCAGGAAGACGGCGAGCAGAGCCAGGGTCAGCAGCGCCAGATGCGTGGGCGAGGGCGAGGTGGTCATGACGGCTTCTTCCGTTCCGTGAGCGGGGCGATGGAAGGAAGGTGACCGAAGTCGCGTACGGCGGCGTTCGGATGGACAAAGATGAACGGGCTTGAACAACGGGGACGGTGCTGTCCGTGGAGGGGGCCGGGTTGGGGGCGAGCGAGGGCCGGCAGGAGGCACTGGCGGAACTGAAGGAGCAGCTGCGGACTCTGCGGGTGCGGCGACGGTTGTCGATGACCGCCTTGCCGCTGCGGGCGGGGCTGGGACGCACCACGGTCAGCCAGGCACTGAACGGCACCGGCATGCCCAGCGAGGCGACCGTCGTGGCGCTCGCGTCGGCTCTGAAGACCGATTCCGAACCGCTGCTGCGACTGCGGGCCCGCGCGCTGCCTCCCACCGCGCGTGTCGCGACGGCGGACGATTCGGTTTCGGGTTCGGATGCGGATGCGGATGCGGTTTCGGTTACGGATCCGCAGACGCGGTTCGAGAACTGGTACCGGCGCTATCTGGAACAGCGCTATGGGCAGCTGTCGGTGATCGGACTGGATCTGTCCCGGCCGGAGCGCGCCTGCTGGCCGCTGGATGCCGCCTATCTCAGCCTGGAACTCGCCGTCCCGGTCCGTGGCGTCGGGCCCGTCGACAGCCGGGGCGGGATCGCCGCCGGGCCCGGCGGCGGAGGGCTGGAGGTACGGGTGGAGCGGGCCGAGCAGGCCCTGGCCGGACAGCGGCGAACCCTTGTGCGGGGGCTGGCCGGCAGCGGTAAGACCACCCTGCTGCAGTGGCTCGCCGTGTCCACCGCACGCCGCAGCCTGCCGCCCGAGCTGGACCACTTGGCGGGCTGCCTGCCGTTCGTCCTGCCGCTGCGCACCCTCGTACGCCGCGGCGAGTTGCCGGCCCCGCACGAATACCTGACCGCGGTCGGCTGCCCGCGCGATGGCGCCCAGCCGACGGGCTGGGTCGACCAGGCACTGATCGACGGCCGTGCCCTGCTGCTCATCGACGGTCTCGACGAAGTACCCCAGGCCCAGCGGGCCAAGACCCGACAGTGGCTGCGCGAACTGCTCGCCGCCTACCCACAGGCCGCCTACCTGGTGACCACCCGGCCTTCCGCCGTACCCGAGGGCTGGCTCGCCGACGGCGGATTCACCGAACTGACCGTACGGCCCATGAGTACCCGGGACGTGGCGGTGTTCGTCACCCGCTGGCACACCGCGGCCGCCTCCAACGCCACCACCGATCAGGAACGGGCCCACCTGACCACCCTGGAGGAGACGCTCAAGGACACCGTGCGCTCTCAGCGCGACCTGGCCCGTCTGACCACCACACCGCTGCTGTGCGCGCTGGTCTGTGCCCTGCACCGCGACCGGCGCGGACACCTGCCGCACGGCCGGATGGCACTGTACGAGGCCGCCCTTTCCATGCTGATGCACCGCCGTGACCGCGAACGCGACATCGAGGCCCCCGAGGGGCTCAGCCTCACCGAGCACCAGAGCGTCCAGCTCCTGCAGCGCCTGGCCTACTGGCTCATTCGCAACGGCCAGACCGAACTTGACCACGACACGGCACGCGCGCTCGTCGACGACGCCCTGCCCGCGATGCCGCACATCGCCCAGCAGGCGAACGCCGAGGGCGTCCTCACTCACCTCCTCGCCCGCTCCGGGCTGCTACGGCAGCCCACCGCCGAAACCATCGACTTCGTCCACCGCACCTTCCAGGACTACCTCGGCGCCAAGGCGGCCATCGAGGCACGTGACATCCCTCTGCTGGTACGGCACGCCCACGACGATCAGTGGGAGGACGTCCTGCGTATGGCCGTGGCCCACGCACGTCCCCAGGAACGCGCAAGCCTGCTGCGCCGCTTGATCACCCGCGGCGACCGCACCCCCAAGCACCGCACCCGTCTGCATCTGCTGGCCACGGCCTGTCTGGAACACGCGACCGAACTCGACCCGGCTGTCCGCGAGGACGTCCAGCGGCGCACGGCCGCTCTCCTGCCTCCACGGAGCGATGAAGAAGCCCTCACCCTGTCCGCGGTCGGCCCGGTCATCCTCGATCTGCTCCCCGGCCCTGAAGGTCTGGAGGACGACGAGGCCGAGGCTGTTGTCAGTACGGCCGGCCGTATCGGCGGCGACGCCGCTCTCACGGTCATGAAGAAATTCCGCGCCAGCGCAGACGCCGGCGTTCAGTACAGGCTGAATGCCGACTGGAGCCAATTCGACACCGAGGACTACGCCCGCGAAGTCCTCGCCCACGTACCGGGCGCCCACTATGTGAGGGTCCGCTCAGCCGAACAACTATCGGTGCTGCGCCACCTGCGCACTCCCACCAGAGTTGAATTCACCGGAGACTTCACGAGCGGCGAGATCACCAGTGCGATCAGGCCGGAACAGCTTCAGAGGCTGGAGGTCACTCGGAACTCCGCGCTGGAAAACCTGGGCTTCCTTCAGGCATACACGTCTTTGACCGACATCACCTTCAACCAGTGCCGGAACGTCGCGGACCTGACACCACTGGCCGCCACGCCCGTCACAAGCCTCAGCCTCTACAAGTGTGAGGCAGCGCGCATCGACGGCCTCCGGGATCTGACCCGCCTGACAAGCCTGGCCCTCGACTTGAAGCTCCCGCACCGAACCCTTGAAGCGCTGCCGGTAGGCGCAGAACTCACCAGCCTGTGGCTCGGCGTCCTCTCCTGCGAACATCTCCACACGCTTGAAGGCGTCACCCGCTGGCCCAACCTCACCTACCTGAACCTGTGTGGTCCCCTGGACGGCCTTTCCCAGATCTCGGCATTGCCCGTGCTCAGCTGTCTCATGCTGCAGGCCCGCGCCGGCGTGGCCATGCTTGCCGAGCTCCCGCCCGCACCGCAGATCAATGAACTCTTGCTCGGAAGGTGGGAGGCGGAGGATGACCTCGCCATGGTGGCCAGGGCACTTCCCCACCTCAAGAAGCTGACGATCTACTGCAACAACGGGCCCACACAGGTAGACCTCACTCCACTGCGCGGCATGGCCGACCTCGCCATCACCATCCACCGGGCAGACGAAGTCCTCGGCACCGAGCACTTCCCACCCGGCGCCGTCACCCGAAAGCCCCGCCCGCGGACCTGAACCCCCTTCGAGCGGAACCCGACGCACGTCCTCGCCCGAGATTCAGCCCTTCAGCGCCGCAACGCGCCCGCGTGGAATTGTTAGCCCCTCCGGCGTTTGAGGAGCGGGGGTTCGGGGGCGGAGCCCCTGAGTAAGGGATGGGAATGGGTAGGGGCGGCGGGGGCGAGGAAAGGTCGTTGTTAGGTCCGTGTACCGCCGAGTGGTGGGGCCGGGGTGAAGCGGACCGGGAGGGAGGTCAGGCCTCGGAGCCAGGGGGACGGGCGGCGGGTCAGGGACTTGGCGGGGATGGCCAGGTCGATGTCCGGGAGGCGGTCCAGGACTACCTCTATGGCTGTGCGGGCGATGACCTCCGCTATTTCCTGGGCCGGGAAAGGGCAGCGGTGTTCGCCGTGGCCGAAGGAGAAGTGGGCGCTGTTGCCACCGGTGAGGGCGGAGCTGTGGGTGCGGACCTGCGGGTCGTGGTTGGCCGCCTGGAGGCCGAGAAGGAGGAGATCACCGGCGAGTACGGCCTGCCCGCCGAGCCGTGTGTCGCGGGCGGCCCAGCGCCCGGCCACGTTCTGTGTGGGTGTGTCCTCCCACAGCACCTCGTTCATGGCCTCGGCGACACTGCGCCGCCCGCCGAAGAGCGAGGCCGCGAACCGCTCGTCCGTGAGCATCAGCCGCAGTGAGTTGCCGATCCAGTCGGCGGTCGGCTGGTGCCCCGCGGCCATCATGACCATCAGGTCCTGGGTGATCTCCTCGTGTGTGAAGCCGCCCGCGGCCCCGCCACCATGGCCTCCCGCACGTCCTCCCGCGTGTCCCCGCGCCAGCATCCGGCTGACCACGTCGTCCGCCGGCCGCGCCGCCCGGTCCGCCACCAGGTGGGCCATCGCGGCGGCCACGTGCAACTGCCCGGCGATGGCGCCCTCTTGCCCGTCGACCATGTCGTTCAGGGCGGCGACGAGCCCGGGGCCCTGTTCGTCGGCGAAGCCGTAGAGGGTGGCCAGGACGCGTACGGGGAGCAGGGCCGCGTAGTCCGCGACCAGGTCCGTCGCGCCCTTGGCGCACACCGCGTCGATCAGTTCGTCCGCGAACCGCTCGGCGAGCGTGCGTAGTTCGAAAGCGTCCACGGCTTCCAGGGCGTCGCTGACCATCGCCGCGCGCTCGCGGTGGTGCTCGCCGACGGTGTAGAGGATGGACGGCTGGCCGCGGCCGATCACCGGCAGCAGCGGCCAGTCGTCGGGGACCCGTTCCCACTGGTTCCAGAGGCCGGAGTCGCGGCTGAACAGCACCGGATCGCCGGTGACTTGGTGCAGCTCGCGGTAGCCGAGCACGAGCCAGGCCGGGATGTCCCCGTCGAGCAGCACCGACGCCACGGCACCGTGCTCGCGCCTCAACTCCCGGTACAGCTCGGCGGGTTCGGCCAGGAACCGGGGCCCGTTGAGGGGCACGGGGGCGGGGTTCACCGGGCCAACTCCTGCGCGGGTGCGGTGGCTTGGTCCTGCGGCGTGTGCGGCGCATGCGGCGTACCGGCGGCGCCTTCGGCCTCGTACGGACTTCTGGCGGCCCGCACCCTCTCGATGACCTGCGGGTCCTCGGCGAGGTACAGGCTCTTGATGTGCTCGATGAGGGTGATCAGGACACGCTTGCCCGAGTCGCGGGAGCGCGCGTCGCAGTCGAGGAGCGGGATGTGCGGGGCCAGATCGAGGGCGTCGCGGACCTGGTCGGGCGTGTGGGCGGGGCCGCCGAAGTCGTTGCGGGCGACGATGAACGGCGTACCGAGGCGTTCGAGCCGGTCGATGGCGTACCAGGAGTCGTCGATGCGCCGGGTGTCGACGAGGACGACCGCGCCGAGCGCGCCGGTGAAGAGCCGGTCCCAGAGGTACCAGAAGCGCTCCTGGCCGGGCGCGCCGAAGAGGTAGAGCACGGTGCGCGCGCTGAGCGTGATGCGGCCGAAGTCGAAGGCGACGGTCGTCCGGGACTTGCCGGGCACCGCGCTGACGTCGTCGACCGTCCCGCCGGCACCCGTGATCGTCTCCTCGGTGCTGAGGGGGCGGATCTCGCTCACCGAGTGGATCATCGTCGTCTTGCCGACGCCGAAACCGCCCACGATCACGATCTTCAGCCCGTTGTCGGCGGATGCCTCCAGGGGCGTACGAGCGTCGGACGTGCCGCTCTCGGACGTGCCGCTCTCGGGCGTACCCGTGTCGGGCGTACCCGTGTCGGGCGTACCCGTGTTGGGCGTACTCACGCCGGAAGGCCGGCCGGCGTCGGCGGTTGGTTCAGAGGTTGCGGAGTCCAACGAGCACCTGCTCCAGGATGTCGGGATCGGGGCGGCCGGCGATTTCGGCCCTGCGCGGGTGGCGGGCGCTGACGCGGCCCTCGGCGAGGAGGTCGGAGAGCAGGATCTTCGTGATGCTGATCGGCAGCCGCAGCTCCGCGGCGACCTCCGCGACGGCGGTGGGCCGTTCGGCGAGGCGCAGGATCGCCGCGTGCTCCGACTGCATGCCGGGGACCGCGTCGCACTCGGCGACGACCAGGGTCACCAGGTCGAACGGGGTTCCGGGCGTGGACCGGCTGCGTCCTTGCGTGACGGTGTAGAGCCGGTCGGGCGCGTCGTCCCTGCCCGGCCGGCTCATGACGTACGTGGCTGCGCGCTCAGTGACGTACGGGGCTGCGAACTCAGTGACGTACGAGGTTGTGAACTCAGGTGTTCGCCGAGCTGTTCCACGAGTTCGGCCATGTTGTGCCCGACGAGCCCGGGATCCGCCTCCTCGGCCGTGACCAGGGCCAGGTGCGCGCCCTCGCCCGCCTCCACGATGAACAGCACCCCGCCGTAGAACTCGGCCATCGCCGACCGTACGCCCCCGGTGCCGTCCCCGAACTCCATGGACGCCCCGTGGGACAGCGACTGGATGCCGGCGGCGATGGCGGCGAGCTGGTCGGCCTGGTCGACGGAGAGTTCCGGCGTACGGCACAGCTTCAGGCCGTCCCGGGAGAGCACGAGCGCGTGCCGGGCGCCGGGGGTGCGCGCCAGCATGCCCTGCATGAGCCAGGTCAGCTTCTCCTCGGTGGAGGCGGAGGAGTAGGGAGTGGGGGAGGCGGACGCGGATGCGGATGCGGCGACGGCGGCCGTTGCCGTGCTGGCGGTGGGGCCGGTGGGGCCGGTCATGAAGTGGGGTCGCTTTCCGGGTGGGAGGTGGCAGGGCTCGTACGGGCTTGTACGGGCTCCTCCGCCGACGTCCCTCGGACGGCTTGGCGGAAACTGCTGAAGCGGGCGGCGCGGGTCATCACGTCGTCGGGCGCGGAGCCGGGGGCCTCGCCGGGGGCCTCCGGGGAGTAGGAGGAGTAAGGGGCGCCGGAGCCGTCGGAGCCGTCACTGCTGTTGAGCGCGACCGGAGGGCGGTTGCGCGAGCGCTGGGCCTCCACTTCGGCCTCCGCCTCGGCGAGGGTGCGGCCCCGGTGGCGCTTGGGGAGGCTGATGAGGGGGTCGGCGACCACGGGCTGGAGCGGGGAGCCGTGGGCCGGCACGGGCTCCGGGTCCAGGTCGGAGCGGGCGTGCGCGGCGGCGTACGACTCCTGGGGGCGGGGCCAGGGCTGGGGCTGCGGCCAGGACTGCGGCGCCGGGTCGGACGCCTCGGGCTCGCGTGCGTGACGGGCGGTGTGAGTGGTGTGAGCGGCGTGGGCGTCGGGAGCGCCATGGGTCCCGTAAGCCTCAGGGGTCCCATGGGCCTCATGGGTCTCATACGTGGCCGGAAGCTGGACCCAGGCCACGGCCGGGCCCGGTGCCGAGGCCGAGGCCGGGGTCGCGGTCGGTACCTGGGGCGCGGGCGGTACGTGGCTCAGGGGTGGTGCCGGGGGCGAAGTGAGGCCTGTGGCTGGCGTTGCAGCCGATGCCGTACCCGTACCTGCATCCGTACCCGTACCCGTACCTGCATCCGCATCCGCGCCCGAAGCCGAAGCCGCGTCCGAAGCCAGCACCTGATCCGAAGCGGAAGCGGAAGCCGAAGTTGAACCCGAAGTCGGCCCCGGGGCAGGCGCCGAGGCCGAACCCCAAGCCGACGTCGGTGGCGCCTCCGGAGCCGAGCCATTCGTTGAAGTCGGCATAGAAGCCGACGTCGAGGCCGAAGTAGGCATGGAAGCCGACGTCGAAGCGGAAGCGGAAGCCGAGGCGGAAGCCGCAGCCGACGTCGGAGCCGAAGCAGGCGCCCAAGTCGGATCCTGCTGCGGTGTCGGCGTCGGTGTCGCCGTCGAGGCCGGGCTCGCGAGGATGTCCTGGGGGATGAGCACCAGGACGCCCGTGCCGCCGCGTGCGGAGGGGCGGAAGGAGACCTTCAGGCCGTACTTGCGGGAGAGGCGGCCGACGACCGCGAGGCCGAGCCGGGTGCCGCTGAGGCCGCCGAGTTCGGCCTCCTCGCCGGAGACGGCGCGTTCGGCGCGGCGCAGCTGTACGTCGCCCATCACCAGCCCGCTGTCCTCCACGGAGACGATGACTCCGGCCGGAACCTCCTCTACGTAGACGTGCACTTCGGCCGTCGGAGGAGAGAAGTTCGCGGCGTTGTCGAGGATTTCGGCGAGTGCGTGCATCACGCCCTCGGCGGCGTGCCCGGCGACGGCGGCCTCGCTCGACGAGTGGACCCGTACACGCTGGTAGCCGCTGATCCGGCCCATCGCGCCGCGCAGGATCGACTCCATGACGATGGGCCGCGCCCAGCGGCGGCCCGAGCGCGCGCCCGCGAGGACGGCGACGGAGTCGGCGAGGCGGCCCGCCTGTGCGGTGCGGTGGTCGAGGTGGAGGAGGTCGGTGAGTACGTCCTCGTCGGGGTGCCGCTCCTCCATGGCGCGCAGGTCGGCCAGCATGCTCGTGGCCAGGGCCTGCAGCCGGCCCGCGGTGTTGGCGGCCGCCGAGATCGCGGCGGCGCGGTCGGTTCTTGCCTGCCGCAGTTCGTCGGCCACGCGCGCGTGCTCTGCGCCGAGGCGGACGCGCTCCCGGTCGAGTTCGGCGGCCAGGCGGACCTTCTGGTGGGTGTTCTGCTCGGCGAGGCGGGCGCGTTCCCGGGTGTAGTCGTCGGTCAGACGCGCGCGTTCGCGGGCGGACTCCTCGGTGAGGCGGGCGTGCTCCTGGAGCAGTCGGCCGGCCTCCTGGGACACCGCTTCGAGGCGGCGGACGAGTAATCGCGACGTCGCCATGGCGCGGCTCGCCAGGGCGACGGCCGCGCACAGCAGGACGACGCCCGCGCTGCCGCCCCAGGCGAGGGGCACGCGTACCGACGCGGGGGCCAGGGCGACCGCGGCGCCGACGGCGAGCGCCGCCGGTACGGCGGCCAGGAGCGGGGCGAGCACGACGGCACGCAGACGAGGTCGTTCCCCGCCGAGGTGCGCCGGAGACGGCCGATCCGGGGTGGGGCGCGCTTGCGGGGTGGGCGCGGTCATCAATCGTGTCCTCGGTCGTGTCCTGGGCGGGATGCGACACATGGTGCTCAACTGGCGGTCACTATATGGGAGTTCGTGATCGAACCGGGCAGGATTCGTACCCGCTTTCACAAGTCGTCCCCAATCCGGGGGCCGGCCCTCCTTCGCTCGCCGGGGGTCACTGTCAGTGACGGGGGGCATTCTTGGAGGCATGACGGAAATGGATCTCGGGGAGCTGCGGTCGGAGCTGCGAAAAGCCGTGCGCGGAGAGGTCGCGTTCGACGCGACGGCGAGGGCGCTGACCACCATGGACGCGTCGAACTACCGGCGCGTGCCGCTCGGCGTGGTCGCCCCGAGAGACGCCGACGACGTGGCGGCGGCACTGTCCGTCTGCTCCCGTCTCCGCGTGCCGGTCGTCGCGCGCGGTGGTGGTACGTCGATCGCGGGACAGGCGACCGGCACAGGTGTGGTCCTGGACTTCACCCGCCACATGAACCGGATCGTGTCCCTGGACGCGCGGGCGCGCACGGCCGTGGTCCAGCCGGGAGTCGTCCTGGACCGCCTCCAGGAGGCGGCCGCGCCGCACGGGCTGCGCTTCGGGCCCGACCCGTCCACCCACAGCCGGTGCACGCTCGGCGGGATGATCGGCAACAACTCGTGCGGGTCGCACTCGGTGGCCTGGGGCACGACGGCCGACAGCGTGCGCGAGCTGTCCGTGGTGACGGCGAGGGGCGAGTTCCTGTCACCGGGCAGGTTCTGGTCGGGCGCTCCGGAGGGGCTGCGCGCCCTGGTGGAGGGCGAGTTGGAGCGGCTGCGCACCGGCTTCCCGGAGCTGCCCCGCCGGATCTCCGGGTACGCGTTGGACGCGCTGCTCCCCGAGAAGGGTGCCGACGTCGCCCGCTCCTTCTGCGGCTCCGAGGGCACCCTGGGCGTGCTGACGGAGGCGGTCGTCGCGCTGGTCGAGGCCCCACGCGCGCGTGCGCTGGCCGTGCTGGCGTACGCGGACGAGAGCGCGGCCGCCGAGGCCGCCGCGGGCCTGCTGCCGCACGGGCCACTGACGGTGGAGGGCATGGCGGCCGATCTCGTACGGGCGGACGCGGGCCTGCCCAGGGGCGGCGCCTGGCTCTTCGTGGAGACGGGCGGCGGGACGGCGGCGGAGGCACGCGCGCGTGCGG
>Ga0307512_10005670_pt1 | contig 12892 bp, 11 predicted proteins | sample 14_EM_MG_FD_200267 | JGI IMG/M metagenome (GOLD analysis project Ga0307512, IMG submission 200267) | Populus trichocarpa ectomycorrhiza microbial communities from riparian zone in the Pacific Northwest, United States - 14_EM | ecosystem: Host-associated > Plants > Roots > Unclassified | place... | reverse complement strand
TGGGAACTGAATTCATCATGGTCACCGACTCGGGTCCCCACAATTACTCGGTGTTTTCTTTTTTTTTGTATTTGGCGCTCAGACCCCGCTTCGCAGTATGTCACGGGCGAGCACCGCTGCGCACCACCGTGGACCACGCATTGCTCACCCCACCCACTCCGCAGCAGTAGGATCGTCGGTTCAGAAGTCATGTTTTTTTCCGTGACGAGAGCAACGGACTCTCTCTGCACAGGCCGATCTTTCCGGGGCCATCGAATCTGTCCACCGTCCTTCTGCACACGGAAGGATCTACATTTCGTACCAATCCCAAGGCAAAGGCAAAAGGTGAGGTTCTCCCAGTCTCTGCGGAGCATGACGAGCGTTGGTTTATGTTTCCCCCCGCGCGCTCGGGCGGCTGACGCTGACGTCACGCACGTCGGTCGCTTTTTCGGTCCCTCCCGCGTCCATCGCATGACTCCGGCATATGGCGCTGCATGCAATCGTGTGCGGGCTCGCCTAAATAGTATTTTGGATGCAAGTCAGGGTCCGCCAGGTCCAGCTCGGAATGTCAGGGAAGCCCTGACTTGGGCCTTGGGCGGCCTGCCTGCCTGCCTGCTTTGCTCTCTATCCATTTTCAGATTTCAGCGGGGGCCGTTGTTTTGCTTGCGGTCCCGGTGCGGCAATCCCGCGCACAGCGTGCGCCAAGGCCAAGTTTGTTGTTTGTTTTTCGATGTCTCCGTGGCTGTGTGCTTAGCCGAGTTGGGATCCGTGCGACCTGCTGCTGCTGCCGTACGGCCTGTCAATGCGAGAAATCACGCCGCACTTGCCCTGTACGTTAACGCATTCTGTTACCCCCCACCGGCTCGGGATTGGATTGTTTGTCGATGGCCGGAAGCCGTGGCGTTCTTACGGACATAAGCTCCCACATTCATTGATCCAATGAACGGAAGGGGATGCACGGCGGGGGGTGGTGGTGTTAAAACGCCTTAAGAATTCATTGGCTGTCGTCTTGTGGCAAAGGGCGCAAAACTCTGTCGCAGGATTGGGAACGAATTATCATCATTATAATGGATTGGATTGTGGACTTTTCATTTAAAAAATGCGATTCAAGACGCAATATGCAGCCACAGGGGACCATAATAATCAAAATATGTCCCCAGCCTTGCAATGATTGTAATTGCTGATGGATGTGCAGAAAATTGTCATTTATAGGGTACAACCACCAGCAGTACAAGTGATTATAAGGGTTATCATGCGTTGCCGACTGCGACACAATTTATTGGGAACTTCATTCCGCGAGGGCAGTGTCATGGAAGAATGGCGACAGTGCGACGGCCTTTCATTGCCGCTTCAACGGCACCCAAAGTTGAGAACGTGGTCATTTTGGAGCAGACGCCCTTCTCTTTCAAAACATATTCTGTACTGGGTAACTTGTATAATGTGGGGTCTCTGATGTATGTACAAATGCGAGTGATGGATGGACCAAGACGAAAAAGAGAAAGAAACATGCACACACAACGTTGAGAAGAAGTAATGGAACATTTTGATGGAAATAATGCAGAGAGATCAAAATCAGAAAAAAAAACAAGAACAGAACATAACGAGACAGATCATTGGCCGGAGAGACGCCCATTTAAACCTGAAGGAGGTTGGTCTGGCAAGACGCGAGACATGGATCATGCCTTGTCATGTGCGGAAAAGAAGCGGGACGACAAGCGGCGTGGAGCTGGTGAGAAAATATGATGTGGCGTGACCCGTCCGAGACCATGACCGGGACCGCCGAGAAGATGTGGGTCATCATCGGACGACTCGCACGACGCCGGCGGCGCCGCGCCGCCTGGCAGGTCCATATCCGCAGCAGCCATGGAGTCATCTGTACGATCGCGTGGGTAGTACAAGCACAGACCATCAGTCAGCCAAACGACTCAAAAATAAATTTGGGGGCACTTACCGCTGCCAAAGAGCACACGCGCTCTCTTTAATGAGGCCGAGATGGGTGACGACGATGATAGAGATGGACCGACAATCGCACCAACGACGCCCTCGTCCGACTCATCGTCCGACTGCGCACAGGCCTTCGTCGCTTTCTTGGCCGTCGATTTGGCTTTGGCCTTGGTTTTCGTAAAGGCGGCGCTCACCCTCTGCCACCTCCCAGCCCTCTGCGCGGGCGTTCCGGATCGCACGGCAGTAACACCCGTGCTCGTGAGACCGACAAGAGACTTGGCACGTCGCAGGCTGCGGCGCACTGCCGGACCAGACGACGTACCTGACAGCGGCGTGGCTTCTTCATCTACTCCTGATATTGACGTCGCTGGATCCGTCGTGATTGGCTGGTCCGTCATATGTAAGCTTGCGCAGTGGCGACGGGGCTGGCTTCTGCGTGGGGCTCGTTGTTGCGGCTTGTGCATGGGTACTTCGACGGCGTCCATGAACACACCCTTGCGTTTGCGGCTCTGGGTGCGGTTATGCTGTGTTGGCGTTGGCGTCGGCGACGGGCTCCGGCCGCACGATCGTGGTCGTGGTAGCAGCGCACGGGGCACCGTGTTAAACGCGGTGAAGGCGGCGGAGCCGTGCTGCTGCACTGCAGGGCTCGGAGTCACTGGTCGCAAGAGACACTGCTTGACCTCCTCACGCTCTGCTTCGCTGTCGTCATCCTCGGTAGTGATACCACTATCGCGGTCGTCCTTCGGCTTCCCTGTATCGTGCGCACTACGATTCCGCTTCGCGGGCGGTGAGTCCATGGGCGTGTTGCTTGCTCGTCGCTTTCCGAGCTTCGAGGCGCCACCACCGCCGGGAGAAGCCATGGCGATGCGCTCTAACACGGAGGTAAGAACCGGGGGCTTCGGCGGCGAGTTCTCCTTGTCGGAGCCGTCCGAGGTTTTCTTCGGCGATCGCAGAAGAGGGGTCCGAGGTTGTCGTGATGGGGTCGTGGGAGACGCGGGGGCCACGACAAAGTCGAGCGCCGTCGGGGCAAGGGGTGAGAAGATCATATCTGTGCGTCTGACGGTCGCGGTTTTCGATGGCCGTTGGGGAGAGGACACTGCGGGTGCTGCTTTCGGCGTCGACGGCAGTTCCACTTCCTTTTCTTTTGTGCGGGTGATGAAAGGGTTGGAGTCCTGCGATGTCTCTGTCGCGTCTGACGCACCATCCTCTTCGACGGCGATGGTAGATGAAGAGCCCCACGTGAATGCAGGCTCGAGCGGGGGCACGCGACTCTTTTCAACGACAACATCACCAATCTCTGCAGGAAGTGGTGTCGGTTTGGCGGTGACATTCCTCCCGCATGCTTGGAGGCAGGTCATCACGGATGAGGGCCAACCGCCCTTCGGAACAGGGATGTCGGCATAAGTCAAGTCCCAGTAGTCCCGGAAGGCTTCTACAACGGCATGCGGTTTGTCCTCGCGGCCGGTGAAACCGGCCTCCAGCAGCGGGCCAAGAGTTTTGAGAGCGTCAATCGATGAGCCGAGGGACTGCAAGCACACCACAGTCGTCTGATATAACGGAACGACCTAGACGTCCAGCGACGTCAGACTCAACGCGAAGACAGGGAACATAGGGAAGAAAACCACGCACATCGAACGCATACTCCTCCGCCGTGAGCACCTGGTACTGGTCCGCGACCCACACGCTCAAGCCCTCCTGCAGTGTGTTGACGACCTCGCGGAGCTTCTTGACAGGACACGTGTCCACAACCCTCGTGGCGGCGCGTATGAGCCACATGGACGCGACTTTGTTCTGCGGTTCGGGCGGGTACGTGCTCATGAGCGTGTCATTGACGAACCCGAGAAGCGCGGGCGCATCGGGTGGGACGTCGAGGTGGCTGAGCATGAGCTCGGCTGCGCGCGTCGCTGACGCACCGGTTGGGATGTGCGTGCTTGAGATGGAACCCGCGAGGTGGTCGAGCACACGCGTGGCGTCACCGCCGTCGTCGAGTACGCGCGCGAGGCAGACTTGGAGCGTCGCGTCCCACGAGTCAAGATCTTCAGTGCTCATCTCCCATCCGTCCTTGTCGCTGTCACGCGCATACATGAGCACAGGAATGCGTAAAATGAGGGGTGCTGGGCTTACGCGAACGGTACGCTGAGGAGTACCGGGGCCTCCTCCCATCCCTGCGCGAGCGTTCTCCACCGTTCCGTAAATACACGCCAGACTCGCGCGCGGACGTCCGTGGTCCAGTTCCAGATCCATGGCCGGCTAGCGCCGCGGGTACCCCAGAACATGCAAAGGTGCGCGGGGGCCGACGCACAGCCTGTTACAGCATTGGTACGGACGAGCACCTCGGCGCAGAGCATGGCCCACTGCGTCCGCGCGTCGTGCGGCGTATCCGTTTCCCACACAAGTTCGGCCTCCTTCTCCATCAACCACGAGAGCAACGTTTCGCTTGGGGATCCGACGAGCGCTCGTGCGGGCAGCAGCGCATGCGCGTGCGTCCAGAGCGCGCGGACGACTTCGAGCTTCATCGCCGCATTTGAACGCGTGTGCGGCGCCAGGTCGACTTCGGATTCCATGTGCGAGGGCGTTGGCGCGTCGCCGGCGGGGACCAACTGGACCTTGGGGTCGCCCAAGATGTCTTGCATCACCGAGACGGCGAGCTCGGCGAGCTTCTGCACCAATTCGTCGTCGTCTTGGCCATCGTCGTTGTCATTGCCCTCAGTTGAGCCTTGCAGGCCGCGGAGTGCCGCCTTAAGGAGTCCATTCCATGACTGGACGAGTTCGGGCTGCACCACAACAAGGACAAATAACGGAGATCAGCCACCGCTCGACAGAGGACGGATAGGAGAGCGACTTACAGGGAGCATTGCGTCCGAGCTCAAGCATACCTGCGTCAATGCAGTCCGCCAAACTTTGATCAAACCGTCCATCACACCGGGCATCCAAAGCTCTGCCGCGCTGAGTGCCCGCACATCCGCCACAGTGGGCATCTGTTTGATTACCCTGCGTACTTCTTCGGAGAGCGAGGCAAATTCGATCGTGAGCAAGCCTGGATCCGCGCTGAACAGTCCGCTGGGGAGCAGTTTCCCCCAATCCCAGTCCATGTCTTCATCCGTCTCGCCCCCGTGCGGTGACGACGATGCCGATGCCGCGTCTGGGGTGGAGACAAGTCGGCAGAGGGCCTGAACCGCATCATGGCACATGTTGCCACCTCGTTGCACCATAGATTCAAGCAATGCAATCGCACGCGACACGCTACGCACATCGTCTGACTTGCATGCGAGCAGCGCAGAGACTGTACCGACGCCAGCGCCCATGTCAACAATAGTCGCGACGACTTTCCAAAACTCGACACGCCGTGTCTCTTCTGCCGGTGTCCAGGCAGCAGCCTTTGTCATCGTCCGCCGGTCCTCCCACTCCTCGTCGTCCGCCCCTTCTTGTTCGTTGCTCCTCTGCGGCAAGGGTGGCCGGAAGTACACCCATGCCAGTGAACGCCATAGTGTGCATGCCAGTGCCCGCACGGATGACTTTTTGTGGCGCACCGAGAGGGAGAGGAGCCCTTTGACACTGTTGGTGAGCTTTAGGTTTGTCACCAGCCCGGGTCCAAGCAGCACGATCAGGGCCGCCAGAGTACAGAGTGCCCATACAGGGCCCTGTGCCACGCACGTCGGATCGTGTACCCCGAGCGTCGTACGCAGTGTCTTGATCAGCATCGAATCGGATTTTCCGGCACTGGGTGTGGAGGGCGATGAAGTCAACGACGGTGTTGGAACCACGGTAAGTGCTGCCGCGACCGTTTCGGAGAGTCGTGTATGCGTGTAAGAAAGCGGAATTTGTGATGCGCCGAGTGCTAGGCCACCGAGGGCATGGCAAGCCTGCGCCCGCAGGGCAAGTCGTGGTGCAAGTAAGTTGTCGAGAAGAGAAGGGAGGAGTTCTGTAAATGCGGGCACGAAAATCGATGGCTCACGAACGGAAAGATCATGGATCGCCTGCAAAGACTGATGATCAGATTGTTTAGAAACTTTGGGTGAGTAATCCATCAGAGACTCACCCTTAAACCATCGCTTACTGATCCCTTCTTACCCTCTTTTCCAAGTTCACCCTCGACTGCGCGTCGAAGAGCATACGTAATTCGGTCGTTTGCCGGTGCCAAAACGTCCGCGGGCAATCGCTGCGTCTGCAACAACCAGATGGCCAGTGCACACGTTTTTCGCGCGTTTGGCGTCGGCAGTTCGGGCGCCAGAGGGATTGCGAGCGCCTGTGTAACCATGGAGCCGAGGTCTTGGTCTACAAACCGCGCCAAGTCAATTAGAAAGACAAGTGAAAATAAAATTTGGCGAAACGAACCGTCGAACAGATTGTAGACCGCGGGAAGGGTAAAGACGAGACCAAGGAGCTTGATGACCGCGTGCGACACGGTGGCAAGGTCGCGCGCATACTTCACCTGCTCTTCGTCCATCCCGCACCTTCTCTTTCGTGGGCTCTTCTCTGGGGATGGGAGAACTGATGGAGGCTCAAGACCTGGGCAACCCGACTGGTCACTCCCTTCCATCGGATCAACCAAAGCGCAGCCGAGGTCACGGACGACTGCATCAACAAAAGCGGTGCGGCGCTTCCGTAGTGGCTGGAACAACGGCCACGAACACTCGCTGTCAGTGCTTTCCTGGACCGCCGCTCTGAGACGTGCCGTGAGAACGGAGTAAGCCTCGATGAGATTGGGAAGATTTGAACACGAGGAAAGAATTTTGTTCATGGGACCGTCGAGATAATGGAGGTCGGAAAGGGGGTTACTTGGTTCAGGCGTGACTTCGCGTTCGTTTTCAGGGAAGAGCAAGGGTAAGATGGGATAGGAGGTCTGCTTGAGGATGGAGCGAAGAGGACGCTCATTAGAGACGCCGGTGGCGAGCTTCCTCGTGCAGGGTGGACTGGTTATGGAATGGTATTCGTTGGCCTGTGACCATGATACACGGGCACTAATAGAACGGCCAGCACGTCGGTTCTCCTTGTCGGGACGGTTGTGAGGTGGGGTTAAGAGAGTCATTTGTAGAGTGAAAAGTGATGCCCCAACAATAATGATGAGAGGTTGGAAGGAGAAAAGTGTTCAGGTGGTTGACTCTGGCAACGCAAGGTCGCTCAAGGATGCTCTCGTTGGCCAAAGTCAGAGGAGGGTCAGAGACTAGAGGCAGAGCGCTTAGCGCTTACCCGAAACGGGACACGCGGACACAAAATCCATTCAATTAAGCGTGTCTGTTGACGCGTCGCGTGTCTTGTTGTGGTCTGTTTGTATTAATCCATCGCATACAATTAAAATCAAGCGATCTAACAACAATCAACGCCTTGTGGTTATGTATTCGTTAAGAATGTTCAAGCCGATCATGTCGCGCCATGAACCGACAAAAATCTTGCCATCTCGTGGTGCCCATGCTCCAACGCCAGTTGAAGTGGGGTCCTGCCCTCGTTGTCCTTGGCATCTATGCTCGCGCCATGCTCGATTAGTAGGCGCGCACCCTCAGCCGTCCCATAAACAGTCGTTGAGTGCGATTTCTGTCTGCACGAGGAGTGATGCAACGGGGTTGATCCTGTGTTGTCGCGCGCATTTACATCGGCCACGTGGTCGATCAATAACTGCACAATAGCGAGATGACTGTGGTAGGTGTCTCCACGACGGTAGCTGTAGGGATCGCTAAACAGATTGTGGTGGGGATCTTCGAAAGGACTCGCTGCTAGGTGCAATGGAACTTCTCCGTAATTATTCCGAGCGTTGATATCAGCGCCGTGCTCAAGCAGAGCTTGAACTGATTCGAGGTCTGCATAGAAGGCTGCGCAATGCAGTGAGGTAAAGTGGCCTGTGTCGTGTGCATTTGCATCTGCGCCGTGATTAAGCAGCCACCGCACAGTATCTACAGACGCAGTCCAGCTGAGTGCCACCAGTGGCGTTCTGTCCAGGTGGCCTCCTAGGACATCGACATCCGCACCATGCCGAAACAGTGAGTCCGCCACCCGGAAATGTTTCCTGTGCAATGCAGCCACCAAGGGAGTCACCATCCGACCACCCCTGGCATTTATCTGCTCAGGAAATTTGCTGATGAGTTGTTCGACCAGGTCACAGAATCCGCAGAGGGCGGCGTAGTATAGGGGCGATGCCTCAGGTTCGTTGTGGGAGCCAAAGTCCCAATACTTGTTGATGTGGACGTCGATGTTGTAAAGCCGGATCCATGCTGCCCAATGTGGTTGGTCCGCGTCAAAAAAAATTTCCATTGTCTCTCGTATGCGTGATGAGAAATTCTCCAAATGTGCATGCTCGACCCAGTATCGGGCCGCATATTCAGAAAGAGGAATATCCTTGGCGTTCTCCAAGTCTACATCGTCGTCCAAACGGAGTAGAACGCCAAGACAGGCTTGTGCGAGGAGTGTGTGTGCAGGCTCCAGAAGAATGTGATACCGTGAGACGTCTTCGCTTGAACCCACAAGACGATCTGATGTGAGGAATTCCTTGACCGAAAAGTGAGAAAATTGCACCACTTGAGAATCCCCATCATCGACGATCGAGATCAAACTCGAGCACGTGGAAAGCACCGCCTGATGTTGATCCAACCATCGCCAATCTGGGTTCAATTTAGGAATGCCCCCCAGGCGCACCGCGTCAAAATCAACGGCGAGGACCCCGGCAAGCTCTTCAACACGAAGTGGCCGCATGGCGACGGTGAGACAATGTAGGAGACGACGGGCATGTTCCCGGTTGGCCTTGTTGATCTCCCTCAACACCCGCTCGTAGGTCTCATCGAGCGTTTCAGGTAGTTCGTCGGGAACACCTCGGACACTCGGAGGAAGACAGTGTCGCAACGTCTCCAGCTGGCAATACACCCACCGAAACCTATGCGACAATATAAGAACTTTACCAAGAGCATGAAAAACGAACGCTCACATTCCGTCTGCTCTTTCGGAGAGCGTCTCGATGACAAGATTCCTATCCTCCTCACGCCATCTCCGCATTTTCGTGTCCGACGAAACAACAAAAGTGACGTAATCGATTATATCTTTCTTTTGTCCAGTTTGATTGTGGAGAGACACTCGGAGAGATGTCAATGGCTCAAGAGTAGTTTGTATATCGATTTCGGGGCGACTAGTGACACAGACATGCAGATTTTGGAGGTGCAGGTCAACAAGAGTCTTCACAAGATCGAGAACCTCTTCTCTTGCAGTTGGCATGCCAGAATTATTGGGACACTCGTCGACGGCGTCCATGATTAGGTATACGGGGCTTTGGGCCATAAGTGAGAGCACCTCGGTCAGACATTTTGCCAAACTGTCATCACTGGGTTTTCGTTTGCCTTTGTCATGTGCCAAATAAATGCGGGAAAGAATATCGCAACAAAGATCGGACTGATCCCAAAGTTGGGAAAGGATAGAAAGGAGGAGGTTGCGACAGTTTTGCTTGTCTTCATCGCGAAAATCGCAATAAAAATATGCCATGGTCGCCATTCCTGCCTCGCGTTGCGCCATGATATCTTCGACAATGCTGGAACTGTGGTAGCATGAGTCGGCGCAGGCAGTAAGGGTGAGAAATAACAAACCACAGGACACTCTTGCCTGATCCCGCTGCCAAGCCAGGTTTAAGGGATGAGTGGTTGGAGCAGTGGAAGGCAAAGGGACGTACGTTTGCCGTGGATCCAAAGGAGAGAAGGGGACGACTTCCACTCCTGGAAGATCCCGCCTTGGAAAAACCATGTTGCTGTTCCCTTGTGGTGGACCTTGCGAGCAATATTCTGATTTGTCGAAGGATCCGGTGGAGACAGCCATGTTTGGAGCTTCTCTCGTAACTGATTCCCTATGAGAATGATTGAGTCATGAGAACCACCGGAGGTGAGATCGGATGACGAACGCTTCTCCGCGTCTGCGTCGCTTGCAGTTTGACGTATGATTGCTTTTGTTTCTTTTCCATCTTACCAACTCGTGTTCAGAGACAAGGTTGCCAGAGAAAATTCATCTCGCGCACCGTCAATGAGCACCGTCACTTTGTCGTCCATCCTTTGCGTGACCCTCAACACTTCCGCGGTCGCCATCCGAGCTTCCTCCTGAGTCAGTGTATCCAGCCTTTTCAACGCATCCTCAATGTCGTTCTTTGCAAGTAGCTTTTTCACAAATTTTTCTAATGAAAAGTAAGTCCAGAACAATCGACAGTTGCTGATTAGCTCACTCGATCGACTTTGTTTAATCTCCTTTGTCGCGATCCCGAGGATCGTGAGTACTTCAACCAAAATCTTTATGATTATGCCCCTCATTCCAGGAGTGGGCGAGACCTCTGTGTATGACTCTAGACGCTTGAAGAAATTCTCCATGCGTGAGAATAGATCAACGAGCACGGCTTGGCTCGCATTGACGTCCTTTGCCGCCTAACAGACCCTGTCATCACAATGGCCAGCACAGAGAAAATCGAGAGGAATCCGCACCAAAATAAGGACACCGATCCCAGCAAAGATCACCCTTGCAGGCGAGAATACCTGGAAAACGAAACTCAGAGTTAGGATTCTCATGCGATAGCGACTTGAGGCTTACCAGACCGACGCCTTCACCAAGCGTTGCTGAGAACGCAAAAAGGACGTTCACTGTCGGACCGAGCCAGTTTACTAATCCCTGACCGTTGCTGCGATTTTGATCGACCTGTTGGACGAGGCCTTGAAGCACGGAGAGAATATCGGCGGGGGACTCGCAGGATTGTAGTTGGGCGGCGAGGGGGTGGGTGAAGAGCTTGTTCTTTGTGGCCTTCTCGTACGTTTCCAAGGCAGCACTAAAGACAGCCAGGAAGTTAGAGGATGGGGAAGAGGAAGAGGAGGTGGCGGGAGCAGCTTGAGACATGGAGCTTGGTTGGCAAAGATTACTAGTACTGTAGGTTTTCGGAAAGATCACGACACTGTCGTAGTGCACCGTGAACAGTATGCCGCGCCGCACTGCGCTGCACCGGCAATTGCCTCGTACGGTTACGTACGCACCCGCTGATATGAGGCCGCATTTGGAAGGCAGATTCCGGCGTGTAGCCTCTGCCTGCCTTGACATGACAGTGGCCACGTAAAACGTTGCACAGACCGCCCTCCAGACTCCAGTGCCGTGGGCTCACTCAGCCACTATCTCACTTTTTTGTAGCCCTCACATTTTTTGTGCTGAATACACGATCCACTTTCACATCAATCGGGTCATGTTCACTCCCAGCGGCCCCAGCGACACCTGGAATCTTGTCTGGAATAGGTCGCGCGACGCTTTTTGACATCTCAGCTGCCAGCCCCGCCCGTACATCCAATATCAGAAAATCGCCCCAGCCCAACATATCTCGGCTACCGGCGACGTCTGATCTGGGCACCTCTTCCACCTATGGGTAGTTCTGGCTGAGAAAAACCATCACTCACACCTGATTCAAGAGAGGACCTTCAATAGAGTTGCTCTCACTGGTCGAGTAGGGAAGGTTCAGACTCTGAGCCTTTAACATTGGGGACAGCGGTAAGTCCTTGAAGATGCCCTAAGCCTAAGCCGCACTACATAGCCAGGTTGGCGGATAGAGGTTTTCCCAGGTGGAGTATGGAGGAGCACGCGCATTGAGTCAGAGTCACTTGCAGAACCGAGCGTTCTTCGGGTGGGCTCAGTGCAGCCGGGAACTTTGGGATCGTTCAGGATGTTCAGAAGAATAAGGCTTTTTTAGTTCTCAAACCCCTGACCTCGTTCTTCCAGGCGGGAAACTGAGGCCTCACGCCGGCTCAATTTCATCGGGAATCCGTCTCGTGGTCTGTCTCATACCTGTTGTGGCATGTAGCGTTGCTGAAGCGCAGCATAGTTACGGCACCACAAAACGCCATTCCCGGACTGAGGTAGTCCAGGAAATTACTCAAGGCCTCATCAGCCTTTGGACACCCCGCCGTCGTCAGTCGTTAGTTCGTCACCGACAGGTAGGAACTGATTGGGTAGCATGTATGAATCAACGGGGAACTGTCCAAATAAATGACTGCTCCGACTGGCAGAGATAAATGACATGATGTCCGAGTTATAGTGACTTTTTTTCGGCTCTATTTGTCTTGATCCCTGGCCACACTAGAGTAACTGACCGCTGCGGTATACATACAAGGTAGTGTATAGTATCACCAGTTCCGATGCCCGTGAGGTCTTTGTGGTTGTGTCCTCGTAAATGCTCAATCCGATTGGGTCGCGGCATGCTCCGACAAAAATCCCGCCATCTCGTCACGCCCATGTGCCAACGCTATTTGTAATGGCGTCCTGCCCTCGTCATCCTTGGCATCTATGTTCGCGCCATGCTTGAGCAACAGTTGCGCACCCTCCACTGTCCCGTAAAGGGTGGCCGACGACATTTTCTTCCTGCATGAGGAGTGATGCAACGGGGTTGATCCCGCGTTGTCCCGCGTGTTTGGATCCGCACCGTGGACGAGTAATAGCTGCACAACAGCGAGATGACAGTGGTACATGTCTTTACGACGACGGCTGTAGGGGTCGTTGGGCTGATAGTGATGGGGGTCTATGAAAGGGCTCGCTGCTAGGTGCAATGGGACCTCTCCGTACTCATTCCGAGCGTTGATATCAGCACCGTGCTCAAGCAGCGCTTGAACTGATTCGAGGTCTGCGTAATAGGCCGCAAAATGCAGTGAGGTAAAGTGGCTTGTGTCGTGAGCATTTGCATCTGCGCCGTGATCAAGCAGCCACCGCACAGTATCCACAGACACAGTCCAGCTGACCGCTATCAGTAGCGTATCGCCCTTGTTGTCTCGGACATCGACATCCGCACCATGCCGAAACAGTGAGTCCGCCACCCGGAAATGTTTCCCGTGCAATGCAGCCCTCAAGGGGCTCGCCATCCAACCGCCCCTGGCATTTATGTGCTCAGGAAACTTGCCAATGAGGTGTTCGACTAGGTCATAGAATCCGCAGAGGGCGGCGTAGTACAGGGGGAATGCGTCATGGTCATCAATATCGTAAGCCCGGA
>Ga0307512_10005669_pt1 | contig 12893 bp, 10 predicted proteins | sample 14_EM_MG_FD_200267 | JGI IMG/M metagenome (GOLD analysis project Ga0307512, IMG submission 200267) | Populus trichocarpa ectomycorrhiza microbial communities from riparian zone in the Pacific Northwest, United States - 14_EM | ecosystem: Host-associated > Plants > Roots > Unclassified | place... | reverse complement strand
GTGCAATGACCGCACCAGCTTCTCAACGTTCAAAAAACTCTCACTTCCTATAGTAATCGAACTCGGAGACAACAATTCAGTCACTGCCACGCATTACGGTTTTGTCGACGTTATACAAGGCTATCAAGTCGAAGCCCTTCATACTCCTACTTTTCGACTTTCCCTTCTATTGATCAACCAGTTGGATCTGGGCGGGCATACGACTATATTTCAGGAAGGAAAATGCTCCATCACTTCGCCATCTTCCTGCACTCTCGCCAGAAAACTAATCAATGGCATAAATATCATAGTCCCCGCAACCGCACTCTTATCGACTACCGAGAACGGGAAAAAGAGAAAGAGAGACAGCTCAAGAGTACTAATCGCAGAGCCTACAATCGAGCATATAATCGCAGAGCCTACAATCGAGCCTACAATCGCAGAACCTACATTCGAGCCTATAATCGCAGAACCTACATTCGAGCCTACAATCGCAGAGCCTACAATCGAGCCTAGAATCGAGTCATCAAGAGCACCTATCGCAGCCAAAACTAACTCCACTCGAATGGCTCTCACGATCTGAGAATCAAGAATATGGCACCGACGACTAGCTCATATGAATCCTACTGCCATAAAGTCTCTAGTCAAGGGATATACAAACGATGATTCTATGTGCACAGTCTGCATCCAGGCCAAGCACATACAAAAGTCCATCAAAGTGCCAGTCAAGCGCACTACGAAACCCTTGGAACTTGTACACTCGGATGTGTGCGGTCCCTTCTCCACACCGACCTTGGGAGACAATCGATACTATATACTATTCATCGACGACTACACAAGGTACACATCCGTGTGGCTGCTCCCCATTAAGAAAGCCAAGACCTGCACCTCCACCTATCAGTCATTTCAGGCCCGAGTAGACTCAATGGGATACGAGATCGAGCGCTTCCGGTGCGATAATGGACTGGGAGAATACGACAATAAGACCTTCCGATATGTCCTCGCGGCCCGTGGTACAACATACGAGCCATGTCCTCCTTACGCTCGCCATAAGATTGGGGTTGCCGAACGCATAATCCGTACAATCACTGAAAAAGCCCGGGCAATGATAATTGACTCCCAGGTTCCCGTTCAGTTCTGGGGAGAAGCAGTTAATACCGCAGTCTATCTCCATCAGAGATCACCAAATGAAGGTCTGAAAAGAAAAAATGACCGCGATGGCTATCAAGCGCGATACGAAACGCCATACGAAATGCTGCATGGATCTGGAAAACCTATGCACAATGCTGACGGCAACGAAATATCGTATCAAGCCCCTCTCCACAACCTACGCCGATTCGAATGCTATGTCAGTAGACTCATTCCCGAAGTTCAACGGCTCCAAGGCAAGTTCGGCCCGGGATCAACGCCCTGCAAGCTGGTAGGCTACACACCCGACTCAAAGTCGTTGTGGAGGATATGGGATCCCGAATTCCAGAGGGTAAAAACCCAATCAGAAGTCGTCTTCGACGAAGAGAGGAATGCACACATGTCGTGTCAGCATGGCAGCAAAGAGATCGACATGTTTGGATTACCAGAAAATGAGGAATATGTCGAAGAAACAGATACCGGAGATGAGCCTCTCCGAGATAGTCAACCTACGCAGATAGGCAGTCAACCTACGCAGATAGGCAGTCAACCTACGCAGATAGATAAGAGATCCAAATCTCACATGCATGAAGCCCCTGACGAGGAAGCAGAAAACGCCCACAGCTGGCGCCTCCGCTGAGAGGATCAGACTGCCCAGCGTTCGACAGCAAATGCAGAAAACATCGCCCACAGCCGGCGCCTCCGCAGAGAGGATCAGACTGCCCGGCGTTCCGCAGCGGTAATCAAGAAATCAAGCCAAGCACCGCCAGCAGCTCCAGCTCCGACGACAGGGAGTCGTGTCACAAGAAGTCAAGGTCAAGCCTCCGCAGAAGCATTAATGGCATCTGCAGAAGATCCATTCACCTACCTGGAAGCTATGAAAAGCCCCCAACAAAATCACTGGAAAAGAGCCATGGAGGAAGAAAGCACATCGATTCTGCTCAATAACACCTTCTCCGCTCTCAACTATCGGGAAGCACGTCAACCGCAAGTTAAGTCAATTGGCTCTAAGTGGGTTTATAAAACTAAACACAATCCTGACGGGTCCACACAGTACAAAGCACGGCTGGTCATAAAGGGATACGAGCAGACGGACTTCGGTGAGACTTACGACCCCGTTGGGAAGCCAACTACATTCCGGTATCTCATCTCTCTCATCGGGAAATACGGAACCAGGTGGAGTATGCACCATATAGATGTAGTTACCGCCTTCCTAAACCCCGAAATTGACGATGACGATATCTACAATACTCTACCAGAAGGATGGCCAGAAGGCTCCAACGCCCCAAAGATCGTCGTCAGACTCAGGAAAGCTCTCTATGGTCTTAAACAAGCTCCACGACTATGGCACGACGATATCAATGCCTTTGTACTCTCTCTTGGCTTCACCCAGTCCTCAGCCGATCCCAACCTCTATCTCCGCAGCGACGCTATTCTGATACTTCTGTATGTCGACGATATCTCCATGCCATATCCAGAGGCTGCTACGAAAGCCGCGATTGAAGTCAAAGTGACACTCTCAGAGAAGTACAAGATCACGAACCTCGGCCCGGCACGCCAATTGCTCGGCATGGAGAACTACCGCGATGAAAATGGTACCGGAATCAGTCTCGGTCAGAAAGCCTATATCACCAGAATCCTCAAACGATTCGGCATGGAGCATAGTCAATGCGTCTCGACGCCCAAGGATCCCAATATAAAATCGGACTTGGCTGAGGATCGGGGGGAGAAGGAATTGGAAGATATCACAGAGTATCAAGCAGTCGTGGGATGACTAATGTACGCAGCACTTGCAACTCGGCCAGATATCTCGTATGCGGTTGCTGCTCTTTCTCGTTACAATTTGCGGCCATTCACCTGCCATATGACCGCTGCTAAAAGAGTCCTTCAGTATCTCAAATCTACAGCCGATTTTCGACTACCCTTCAACGGCAATGGCATCGGCATCGGCATCGGCATCGGCATCGGCATCGGCATCGGCATCGGCATCGGCATCGGCATCGGCATCAGCATCGGCATCGGCATCGGCATCGACATCGGCAATAGTCTCGTAGGATACTCGGATTCCGATTGGGCCAATGACAGCGCGGACTGCAAGTCTCAAGGAGGCCATGTGTTTCTCGCCAGCAATGGAGCTATCTCGTGGCAGTCTTGAAAGCAAAGTCTCATCGCCATGTCAACTCTCGAAGCCCAGTTCATCGCCTGCTCGGAAGCCTCCAGAGAAGCACAATGGTTACTGCAATTGCAAAAGGATATTCACAGTTCTCAGAAAGACTCACCACCGCTGCCAATCAACTGCGACAATCAGGGTGCTCTCACCCTTATCACCACAGGAATTATTAAAGCTCGAACTAAACACCTCCACGTTTGCTATCACAACAGTCGAGATCTGCATAAACGACGAATAGTCAACTACTCCTACGTACACACAGACGAAAATGTGGCAGATATACTCACGAAAGCACTGACTAAAGATAAGCATACAAAGTTAACGAAAGCAATGGGCTTATGGTAATTGGAGGTCGATTTAAGGTTGGACCTAAGGTTGTTTTACTTTGGAAATACGGATTTCTTTGTTTATATGGATGGCCATCCTCAGGCTACGGTAGTACTCTTTCCCTGCTCACTTGCCACGCAGGGTTTTAAGGAGGCTACTATGGGAATTACAGTTTGTTTGTTTGCTTGTTTGTTTGTTTGTTTGTTTTCTTGCTCCACGGAGCGTAGCAAGAGGGGGGAGTGTTGCATATATGGTTTATCTCCCTGACATATGGCTTCAGTTGGGCTGATGCATAATCTCTCTAAAATGATGGTCATTCCAGACTCAGCTGGAGATGCCAGACTCAGCTGGAGATGCCAGCTGAGTGCGCATGCATGCGTACAAGACATACAAGACATACTCCGAATACCGTGTATATAAGTTCATGAATGTACCTGTACTTGAGAATATAAGCTTCTAGCAATCAGTACATTTCAACATTCTCTGTTGAAATGTACTGATTGCTAGAAGCTTGTATTCTCAAGTACAGGTATATTCGTGATCTTATATACAGCATTCAGAGTATGCCCTGTACGCATGCATGCGCACTCAGCTGGCATCTCCAGCTAAGTCTGGAACGACCATCATCTTAAGGAGATTATGCATCAGCTCAGCTGAAGCCCATATATGCAACATTCTCTGTTGCACATGCTTGGATCGTCTGTAACAGCCTTGAATGAGTTGTGACTTCTATGAGGATACGGCTATAGTAGGACTCCAAGAATTATAGCGGCGTATATACGTTTTATCCAACATAGCATGCATCAGCTGCAGTTTAACGGTCTCTATTCTGGCTCCCAGATGGTGTAAAATATTGTGTTATGAGGACTGATCCCTAGTAATGGAACAAGTCATATAGAGTGTTCTCAAGCCGTCAGATCTACCGGGCGGTCATCTGCAGATACTTAAACCGGTCAGATAAGATGTCAATTTCTGGTACAGTCCTTAGCAGGCATCCGAGTAGTCCGTCCGGGCAAGCCCATGCCCGAGACAAGATTGTGAATTTCGGGGCGGATAATTCTGGACCGTTCTGACTCAGTGCTCCCTAGCGACCAACGGGTTCAGCATGGCAGAAGCTGGGCAGGCTAACGAGGTTCTGAGAGGCCGCTAGGCCGGAACTTCAAATACCGGCGGCACCGGGTCTGTCAATACTGGCGGTACTAGATCTGCAAATACTGCAAGTGCCTGTCGGTATTACTCTATGATTACCTATATCGGTTATAAAAGCTGTAGGCAAGTGTAAGTATTCACCGGAATTTGTACACCCTGGCCGCTTGTCACCAAAATCGTCGACTGTTGAAGTGGAAGCCTAGCCACCGCCTGCGGTTTTGAACCTTCGCCAGATTTAACCCGTTTGTGGCCGGTGAATCGCCGGGCGCCAGGTGATGCTGTTTGGGAACACTGTTTAGACCAGGGCAAAATTTTCTTGGACTATCTACATACCTACAGGACCCTGCAGCCTGGACGTCATTATGACATACCAAAGTATGTGGCTAGGGAAGCGGCGGAGATGATGTTGTTTATCCTATGTTTCGTACGTAGGCGCTCCACCGGCATTGCGGTACCAAATCCTCTGGTTTCCAGGCACACGTTCCGCAATCCCTCAGATATAATGCCGACCCGTTAGCACCGGCCCGGTACCGACACCGACAGCGGAATATCTACTTGGCAAAGGGATAGCTACTCCTGGTAACTGCCAGGAACCTATGGGGCCCTAGTCTGGTAGATCTAAGCGCCCGACGGACTAGTCCTCCGGTACAAATGCCTTAGTTGGTACGATGTCGGGCCTTGAAAAACTCTAATCGCCCCGGACCGTTGGGACCCGTGGTCCTTTGCATAGACCAGTGGCGGATTCTTAGTGCAAATCTATGGGGTCGGGAGATATCTGTCTCGGTATAGATATCTGTAAATATCAACAGAGGCAGGCGATAACCGCAGATACAAACGGAAAATTGAAGATACCCGAGGGTTATTGAAGATGCCCGCACACCGTAGGTCCGCTTCAACCGTGAAAATGCTTCTCAGCTCGAGGAATGTATCGGTAGGTGCACTTCCAACTTACAATACTTCACCTCCGGAAAATATCCCTCGGTTCAAATGCACCGGAAATCTCCGGCTCGAAGTGTAGGCACTGCAGGGATCCATGCTACTGTATGTTGGGCATGGAGCATCGGTACGCATGGTGGCACGTTCTGGGAAACTCTGTGCATTCGCTTATCGTTTCTAGAGATTGCCGAAGTATCTCGGTAGCGGTGTGCCAAGAATCGTTTGGTGAGACTTGGAGTACGATGATCGCACCCGTATATGGAACACAGCAAGAGGAGGAGTGTAGCACTAAGTAAACCGCCACAAGCAACTTCATCATCTCAAGCCCTCCAACCCGGCGCCGATGCTCCGCCCTTCATTCCTCCGTCCACTTGTCTCAGCCTCGCCTCGTCTCAGTCATCGACTTTTACGCCGTCGTATACTCCGCTCTCGGCTACGCGCGGCTTATCGACGCCGTCTATACCTGCCATTATCTACCCCTTCCGTTATCTACCCCTCCGTCCTAGTTATTCCTCACCCTGGTGTCTCCTTGCGCCCCCGCCTACTACGCGTTTTCTACTTGTCTACTGCTGTCGTCTATCCCTCTTTCGTCACTCCTCCGCCAATAATCCCATTCGCGCCTTCGTCTACGCTACGGGTCTTCGTCTCCTCCTCCGCCGTCGTTTACGTGCAACTTGTCCATGCCATCGTTTGCCTCTCTTTATCTATGCCGTCTATATCTGCCACTTTTTACCCCTTCGTCCTCGTCTCTCCTCCGCGCCTGCGTCTATGCCCTCGTCTACTACAGGTCTTCGTCTACTCCGTGTCCTATGCTCTGCGCGGTCGTCTACGCTATTATCTACCAGTCTGGCGTTATTTACAACACTGCGGTCATCTACTCCACTGCCATCGTCGTCATCTCTCGTCCAAACCGTCGTCTTTGTTTACTAAGGTGCCGGTAGTCCAGTTGGCACCCAACGCAGTAGTATGGGCGAAAGCAGTATACCTTGCCGGATCGAGAATAGACTCTACGTATTTTATAGCTTCGGTACCACCTACTACCAGCGATCGGTCAAGGAGTGACTCGGGAAGGGAGCTTGCTTATCGCAAGTAATCGATCGGACCTACGATGACAGGACTATTCCACTAACTCTTGCCTTCATTCCCGTGCTTTGCAGTGGCAACTCGATCCATTATCCAAAGCTTCTAAGACCCATTGACAACCTCTAACTCTCAGGCTATCACTCCCGTAGATAACCTTATGATTAAGTAAGTATTTGACCCGATGACAAGATGACCGGACCCTTTGGCGAACTGACCGCAAATGGCACTCCCTCCGAAGCGAAACAGAGTGTTAGGTGACTGGTTACGTTCGTTGTTCATCTCGGTACTGTACCTCCAGTTGGCTGCGTCACAATATATCACCTTCGTAGGTGGATTCAACTATGCTACGAAGTTGATGGGAGAACAGTATACGGGTATATAAACTACATAGTATAGAGAGAAGAGAAAGAGGAAGACTTGAGATATATACAAGAGCTTTGTGCCATATCCCTTACTATCAGTCCGGCTCGTGTCAATACCGGTGAAACAGATGAAGATAGCGACGTTTCTTCCGCGATAGAAAAAAGATGGATATTCTTGAGTGAGATTGTCATACAAACTATTACCTCAGTAACCTCAGTAAAAACGGATGCAGTAAACCCGATGGGAGAAACCAACTTTACCAAAACGTCATACGAATAGTCATTTCACTCGAGCCTGCTGCCATTGCACCTTCCCACTTGTACCTCACCGCCAAAATAATACTCCTTCCAACGTGTAACATCTATTGCACTGCGAACTACTTTACACCATTCGCGAATATGGTTTTGGGTAACGACCCCATATGCAACGCAACGTGTTTGCTGATCGGATCCGAGCAGGATAGATGTTCGCGCATAGCAGTCATTTACACAGCCTCCTATTTAAAAAGAATTTATCATGGTTGCGTTTTGCTTACAGCTGCCGCGCAATTGCTCGTGCATGTGCATGACAGAATACCCATCCATTCGGCATGATGCAGCGAACTGTGTCACAAAGTACAGTACCTACCCTCTTGTTGTTGTCCTTTCATGAGGCTGATAGTTATAAGCGCTGGCACATACTAGAGTGCCTCGGAGGCGGAGGGGGTGTCTTAGGCTCTGTCATACTCTAATTAGAGTGAATACTGTATGAATACAACAAAAAAACAAACATACTAGAGTGCCTTGCCCAAACACAAGTTGCATAGCCATGCACGAACATGAGCGGTTTGTTTGCATCGCCCTACACGTCGCCCACATCAACACCCCGCGGCTGAACCCAGTTGTTCTAGTCAGTGCACAGAGAATGTTGCTCCATAGAGTAACCAGTCAGTTGCTAGAGTCCCATTTGCTGTAAATGAACTAGTTAGATTTGAAATCTACCGATCAGCATAGAGTGAACACATACCACATCGAAATAACAGTGAACACATAACGCATCGAAATGCAGAGTAACTATATAATACCGAATAATAATAAGACTTGCAACTACTCATTAAAAAATCTAGCATGGGGACCTACCCTGGAATATGACAAGAGTTAAGGTTTCTGGCGTCCCCAAACTTGATTTTTCGACGAGTTAATATTAACCTCCTCAGGGAAGGGTTAGGGTACAGCGTCATAGTTACCACTCGCTGGCTTCCGTCTGAGAATCAACATACAGGATTGATTTGCATGTCAAGTAGCAGCTCATAGTGTGGTTGTTTGAAACGTACCGTACGCAGAAATCTAACCAAGTATGGCTGGAGATCAACAACACAGCAGTTAATGCTGCGTGCTCTATTGTACGATCGACGATGGTACTAGGTAAAATCACCTCAACCTTGCCTGGGACTCGGACACACCCTCTCACGGGCCTCTGCTGGCAATATGGTTCCGGTTGGGGTGAACTATGGGCTCTAAACAGGAGCGGGCGCCGTTCATAAGCCTTCACGTTAATGGCCAAAAGTGGTCTTTGTCCCATTCTCACCGCGCTTAGAAACGTGTTTGGACGGTTTCTGCCCACCGCTCTAAAACACAATATGGTAACCGCACCAGAACGGAAGAACAAACTCTAGGTTGGGGACCACAGCCTCGTAGAGCGCGTTGCCTAGATCATTTCTAACATCTTTGTGAAATAAGTACACCCTAATGTTCGCATAGGTGTGGGTTCCATCAGCCTCACCACCCACCTATGCAAACTCGACCAACAATGATCCACTTGATAGGCCATATCTAGCCGTAGTCTTCAACTAAGATATGATCAAGCCGTTATGGAGCAGTAGTCAATGTTTTCGTTTTGACAGGATTTTTGAAGGGGTCCCGTACAGGTTTTGGGTTATCTAGGGGCTCTGCAGGCATAATTCTCATGTGGAGGATGAACGCAACCCGGGAGATATCTTACTGCAGGGCGCTCTTACGTACAAACTAGACAATGTCGTGGCACCAGAATGGTCGATCCTAAGCTGTGCAGCCAAAGCAGCTAGAAAAAAATCGTGCATTTCATGAATGACATGTTCATGTACTTAGTTTCCCCAATTAAATTCTCCACCAGCCATCGGGTAGTGGTGGTGGTGGGGCAGTGTTCTCCAAACGCGGGGTTTTGGGGTACAACGACTGATCATGAACACTTCTGTCTCGCGACCGCGCCGTGTCATGATTTCTCGGATAAGGTGATTCATTTGCGCACAAGATTTTTGAAGTGCGCTGTCAAGCTGCGGCAGTGTCTCGTGTTGTCGACCGAATTGTTGTCTGCATGATGTGGCGTTTTGAGCGAGTTATGCGAATGCTGCTTGCGGTAGCTACATACGCAATTGCAACGTGTTTATCGATCTGATCCCTGCATGGTACAGCGGATGTTTGCGCAAAGCAGTGTACGCTTGTGCAGGCCGGCCGTTGTGCTTTCACAAAGTTTTCTAGTGTTGCATGACATTGTGTGTTGCGCACAAGTGTGGTGCAATCGCTGATGCATACACAGGATGTAATGCTGCATGCCAGTCGCAGAATGCAGCCAACTTTGTCTCAATTTCCCTATCCACCCACATTCGTCATTCCATGAGGCTAGGATTGTGCGCGAGCATGCACACACTGCACTGCCTCGCATGAACAAGGCTTCGGTTGCATAGGAGGCTCATCGGTGTATACACGCAGCGGGCAAGGAGTGACCTTACACAGGAATCACTGTCGGGAACTAATACGGAGGTACAAGTTTTCGTTGCTCCCTGCTTGCGGTCATTGAAAGGTGTAAGAGGTAATCCTAACTTAATAAATAGGACCACGAGCCAACTTTGGCCCTTTGCACTATCTCTACACTTCACTGCTTACAGATTTGCTACCCTATCGCAAGAACATACACCATGTTTTCACCGCGCAACTCATTGGTAGCATATTCAGATGGAATGTTTACACACTACTCCGCGTCATCTAAACGCACCAACGATGAGCCCGAAAATGATCTGATCGCATTTCTTTCCATTGCCCAAAAATACAACGTCGATTTCCTCCCAATTACGTGGCAACCTGCTCTCAGTACTCTCGGCATCGGCGGCTCTGGGACGATAAGCCAGTCCACATTCATGCGCGACATGCCCCTTGCATTCAAGCGTTTTCACATACCCGATGGTCAAGAAATGGACTTTCAACCGGCGATGTCGGAGGTGCTGATCTTGAGTCAGCCACCTATTCGAAGCCATCCAAATATAATCAACCTCGAGGGATTTTGCTGGGAAATCAAGCCTCGCACTGAGAAAGCAATTCCTGTACTAGTTTACGAGAAGGCAACTTGGGATCTACAACAGTTTATGAAGGTGCATGAGGGTATGAATATGTCAATCGATGACCGGCTTAAAATCTGTGTCGACATTGGAGGTGCCATCATGACTTTGCATGCTTATAGTATGTCATTTGAATAATCTTTTTGCACGATAGAGGGTTAACATTAGCGTAGATATTATTCATGGCGATATCAAGCCACAGAACGTATTGGTTTTTAAGGACGCTACCGGAACTACAATTAAGATGGCCGACTTCGGGTATTCTACTCTTGCCGCGGGTGAAACCGGAAAGGTTTTCCTGCCCAAGTCAAGGCCATGGAATGCTCCCGAGCACCATAACGAGGAATTCACAGTCGGTGATGCGAAGAAGGCTGATGTCTACTCCTTTGGGATGTTGTGTCTTTGGATTCTGTTCGAAGACAGCCTGCCAGGCATTCCACAAACCACTGAGGAAGGAACGACTGAGTTCATTTCGTTCGATGCACCGCCTTGGTTTGGCCCTCGCACATATCTTGAACAGTTAAAGGATGATGACAAAGTGGAACATGTTGTCAGTGAACACATTGAATCTATGTTTGGCTGGCATACCGAACAAAGGACTTGTCTGAAGGAAATTTTCAGCTTCACGCTGCAGCGTGACCCCGAAAAACGGACATCTGATTTTGCTACATTAATCGGTTGCATGAGCCAGAAAAGGCAAGTATCACTGTGTCACATCAGAGTTGTCACTAAGTAGTTTAGCTTCGAGCCCCAACCACCTGCAAGACCCTTGGAGACACCGAGCGAGCTTTCAAGCTATGCAAACTTTCGGGTGAATATCAATGCATTTCCATATTTCCCTGAAACACATTGCTAAGTAATATTGTTGAAGGTCGCGGAAAACCTTGGCCACCTCATGAGAGCCGACTATCGTGTGAGGGTACAAATCAGAGAAAGCCTCGAAAACAATTACAACTGCAGTCAAAATCGACCTTCTGCTGCCTACATCGCATTTCAACTTGCATTTTGTTACCAGATTGGATTTGGGGTCAAGTCAGATGAAAGTACAAGTCATACATGGCTAGAAAAAAGCAACAAGCAACCCAATGATCTGATGATCGAAAAAGAAGCGGTACGACCAGCAAGAATCCAGAGTGAGAGAATTATCCAGCGCAATGGACATATGGAAGTCAACATGATTCACGAATATCGAATTTGGGGATTGAACAAACTGCGAGAAGCTATGAAAGTATGCGAAGGAGAGGTTATTGATATGGTACGCACTTTTGGGGAGTTGCATTTCATACCATTGAATTTAAATCATATTATCGCATATATGCTTGATGAATTGGGGGAAGTCGCGAAATCAGTAGCATTGCGGATGCGAATTCGGGACCAAATTGTGAAAAAGGACGGAATTGGACACCCATCTTATATCCAGTGGACTAATGATGTCGCTAGATCACACGAAAATCTAGGGCAATGGATGGAAGTACAACAATTGCGACAGGAGATTCTGAAGACGATTAAAAATACTCAGCGGTCGAAGATAGAATCATTCATAGATGACCTCGTCATAAGAAACACGAACAACGTACGATGGGAGCCAGAGATGCGGCAGGTGCTGGCCACGGAGATGCGAAACAATATACTCGGGAATGAGCGTCCTCATACCTTGGGCAGCATGAATAAACTCGCTTCAATGTACAACAACCAGGAGCAGTTGACAGAGGCTCAGGCGCAGTTTGTGCAGGCCGTGGAAATTTTCAAGAGAGGACTCGACGAAGATCCCTCTACCTTGGGTAGTATGAATAACCTCGCATCGACATACAACGACCAGGGGCGATGGACAGAGGCTGAAGAGCTGAGAGTGCAGGTCATGGAGACGACAAAGAGGGTACTCGGCGAAGAGCATCCCTCCACCTTGGTCAGCATGAATAATCTCGCATTGACATACAACGACCAGGGGCGATGGACAGAGGCCGAAGAGCTGTTTGTGACCTGCACAGAGACGACAAAGAGGGTACTCGGCGAAGTGCATCCCTCTACCTTGGTCAGCATGAATAACCTCGCATTGACATACAACGACCAGGGGCGATGGACAGAGGCTGAAAAGCTGTTTGTGCAGGTCATGCAGACGACAAAGAGGGTACTCGGCGAAGAGCATCCAGATACCTTGGTCAGCATGAATAACCTCGCATCAACATACAACGACCAGGGGCGATGGATAGAGGCTGAAGAGCTGTTTGTGCAGGTCATGGAGACGAAAAAGAGGGTACTCGGCGAAGTGCATCCCTCTACCTTGGCCAGCATGAATAACCTCGCATCGACATACAACGACCAGGGGCGATGGACAGAGGCTGAAGAGCTGAGAGTGCAGGTCATGGAGACGTGAAAGAGGGTACTCGGCGAAGAGCATCCAGATACCGT
>Ga0307512_10005666_pt1 | contig 12898 bp, 14 predicted proteins | sample 14_EM_MG_FD_200267 | JGI IMG/M metagenome (GOLD analysis project Ga0307512, IMG submission 200267) | Populus trichocarpa ectomycorrhiza microbial communities from riparian zone in the Pacific Northwest, United States - 14_EM | ecosystem: Host-associated > Plants > Roots > Unclassified | place... | reverse complement strand
CCAAGCGCCATAACCATTCTATGTATCATTCAGCTCACACTGCCAGTCAATCACGCCCCCCTCTCCGTATCCGCGCTGCCCCAATCCCTATCGACCTACTAGAAGGCCCAACACCTCTCCAGGTGGTACCTCCCGTTCCAATAACCATTCCAGCAACGCCGTCTCCCCCTCCTCACAGCGTCCCACTGCCGCCCTCCATACACCCACCCCTGCCTCCGCACCTCTCGCCATCAGGCGAGCAACAACCCCGGTTGCAGCGCCGCTCCTAATCGCCATCTCGAGACACCCGGTATCCGCCTTAACAGTTGGTTCCAGCAGGACTTTTTCGACCAAGCTCCAAGCACCCGCTTCCACCGCTGCGCGGAGGGCCTCGCCGGGATCCTCCCATCTAGCTCCTCGCTCCACCAGCAGCTGCAATAACTCGTCCGCTCCCTCTCCGGGATCGCCGGTGGAGTCCAGCAGGCGCAGCGGCAGCGCCACCCCCTCCAGCTTCAGCCTTCCGTACGAAGCTTCGAACTCGTGCACCACCGAAGACGTTAGGAAGCGGCTCCTCAACAGCCGAGCGGCCGAGAACTCGAGGTGGCTGGACACCCAGTTGTTGCGTAGATGGCGAGTCGGCTGGAGCACAGCCCACAGTGATCGGCAGGCCTCCGGAAGGCGAGGGTTCAGGGAATGGAGGAAGAGCGTGTGGAGGAGCTCGGTGGGAAGAGTTGCGAGGGTGGCCTTGGGAGGTGGCGGTGGGGTTGGTGGTGGGCGGGAGAGGTTTGAGGGCCGTACGGGGACGGTGTACGGTGAGGCCCGCCGGCGGCCAGTGACACGGTTGCGCACATTGCGGCCAGGATGGAGGAAGCCCATTGTGTGGGTGGTGGTTAGAGCTTTTTTGTGTAACGTGTGGGGGATGTAAGGTAGTGCTTGACTAGCGTAGCCCGAGATAGCACATTTGCAGGGATAGCGAGTAAAGTCGCGAGACATACCGTCCGTATCCTACACATGTCTGCTGTTGTGCATTCATGACAGTGGTCCCTTGCGCGTACAGTTCCAAGTAACCACGATCCACAATCGCATCACCTAAGTTCTGCCAGCTGGTCCGCACAGATAAACCATGGGTAATCAAGTTAACTTTTAGGGAAAAAAACAAGATCACCAACCTACCTAACAACCTCTCTTAGTGCTTCTTAAAGTAACTAATAGTACAGTCTCAAGATGATACTGAGTGATCCACGATCGATCCAGCGCAGCGCTTTTTCTACACTGTATATCAGTGTATAAGTGGCAGCCTTCCTTTTGCCCACAATCAAAGTCGAACCAAAGAGTCCACGAATAACGAACCCATTTTCAGGGAAGTACTTCATCCCAGCTCGCACCTCGAACTCGTGCCAGCATTGCCTTCACAGCGTTCCTCCGTGATCTCAGGATGTTCGTCAGCGAACTGCTTAAACGCTGAGGGACGCTTTTCCTCCTGCTCTTCTCCTCTACCTCCGTCGCGTTATCGTCATCTTTCGACCGTTGCGCCTTAACTTTTTTCAATTTCCTATTTAACGCCGCTTTATCCCGCCGTTTTTCTAGCTGCTACATATATAACACCAACCACAGAGGGGTACATCCTCGTGAGGAGTGTTGGCTGGTAGGTAGATGGTATCTACGAATTTGTCGCGAGTGTAGTCCTCGTTGGAGGTTGGAGCGAGGAGACGACTTGGTGGCGGCTGTGGAGGGGTGGGAGGAATGGAAAGGGGGGGTATACTTGGTGAAGCGGACCTTGGAGAAATAGCTAAGATAACAGTAGGTGAGGATCCAGAGACAGCGGAATGGGCAGCTATGGCAGCATCAACACCAGCTCCAGCAGGAGAACCAGAATCTTTATCCTTACCAGCTTCGAGGGCAGCAACAGCGGGAGGCCCTGAGGTAATTGGGGCAGGAGCTGCATCATTGCCAATCCACACCCCGCACACGAGAAGCAGCAAAGGTATCCTCACCAGTTTCATGACTGGCATCAGCGGTAGATTGAAAGATAGAGGAGGCAGAGTTTACATATCTATCAGTCATGGCACAACAAGAGACGCATATGCTCATACTTCCCAGCACCGGAAACTCACTGATCTCGGCGGTAATCAATCCAATGGTATCAGATGGACCCGTTAATCACCGCCGTCAGCACAGCCAAAACACGCAGACTTGATACAGGCCTTCAGCTCACGCTTTTACCCTCGAACCGACATTCCCCCCACCTCTCTTACGGACGGTAGCCTCTTTTAAACTCTTCTTCCTGTCCTCCCCCTTTTTCGCATTTTTCGCCTTCTTCCCCTTCCCCAACATGTCTCCTTCTTCTTTCGTCTCATCTAGCTCTCTAGGTCGCAGTAGGATTACCTGATCCTCGATCTAGTCGAGCTCTGTATTTGCTGAGACGGTGCCGAGTTTTGGATAATTAATTTGACGTGGCTCGGTATTATACGTTCTCGATTGTCGTGGGCACTGGCGAAAAGGGAATACAAAGCTACTGGGCCACCGAGTGAGCTCCCCTGACGGGACGTATTGGGTATGGTTTCGTGTACCATCCAGGCAAGGCTGTGACCCCAGGATATTATTGGGGCACGCACATGGCCGGGCTCTTCTCTGGAGTCTACATACCACAGTGAGTGCTCTGAATCGGCGGCTGAGGTCGAGGTGCCCATACTATGGCCATATGTTCCTGAGAATGTGACGCGCTGTATACGCATCTGATATATGGACGCAGGCCTGTTCTAGGAATGGCAGATGGCTGTGGCTGGGGAATCGTCACGTTGGGTACGGGTCTGACTACAGAAAGAGCGTTTGACACAGCATTCGTTTCATTCCGCAGGAGATCACACTTCATGATCGAGAGCAGATGGTATCCGGATAGTCTATTCAATTCGAATTGTACACACGCTCTCATATGACTCTAAAGTACTCTAGAAACTTCAGAAGAGTCAGCATCCGCGATCCGTGTAAAGAGAAGAAAAAATATTGTGTGAAAATGATATCCTCAGTGATCTTGGTTGTATAAGTGAAGCGCATCTGCTTGAAGCATCGCATACTATCTATGTGCATAGGTTGTAATCATTGGATAGTGAGGGAGGAAGAGAGCATGGCTCCGTTAGTACTTACGTAATGTGAACTCGCCGTGAGCAGGGTGTAAGAGGTGTGAAGAGTTCCTGTAGATCTTTGAAGGGGTTAGCAAGGCTCTTCAGAAGCGTGTGAAGAGATGCAAAGGGTGGAAAGAATGTCGGTTCAGCATATGTAAGAATGAATATCAGAGATGCACGCCACTTGATGGGACCAGGCTAGGTCCCGTGGTTGGTGCCCTCAATCGCAAATTATCTCATCATAAAGACGGAGAATGTCCCAGAAGAGAAGGAATTAACATACCATGTGGTAGATAGTCGTTGAGCTAGGCGGACAGTTGGTCTGTGGAGAGGCGAGAAGGTGAAGACTGGTAGAGGTTGATAAGGCAAGAAAAAAAGATTGAAGAGAGAAAGTTGCGGTGACAAAACTTCGACTCCCTCATTACTTACCGACCTTCCCACTTGTAGAAAAAGTAGGGTACGTAGCCTATGCATCACCAGCAGTCACGCCAAGCCGATTGATCAACGCACAAACGCACACTGACTGCCGCCAAATTACCGGAGATCAACGAACGACCAAAAGTAACACGACGACAAACGACAGCTGGCGACCGACGCGACGAACCCCGACCCCCGACCCCGACAAATAACCCAACTCCCATCTGCACGACCAAAGAAAATGTCCTGCGAAGTTAAGGCTTCTCAATGGCGGTATGTTGGATTTTCCACGGCGAAGGAGAAGATGGGGGACGGTCGGTGATTAGATATATTGGAAGGCAACAGGCTGATGCGTGTGACGGAACAGGCTCGTTGAAGTCGGCCGTCTCGTCCTGATCAATGACGGCCCTTCCAAGGGGAAACTCGCTACTATCGTCGAGATTATCGATCACAAGCGCGTATGTTTGACCTCAGTTCGGATTCCGCGGGTCTTCCGGAACTAAATCTCGCTTTTTACCTTAGGTCTTGATCGACTCTCCCGATGCCTGTGTCCCTCGCCAGTCGTTTCCTCTCGCGCACGTCAGTTTGACCAGCATCGTTCTTTCCTCGCTGCCCCGCGGAGCCCGCACTGGTGTCGTCGCCAAGGTCTGGGAGAAGGAGAATGTTGCTGAGAAGTGGGCCAAGTCGGCTCTGGCCAAGCGCATTGCCTCGACCGAGAAGAGGTGGGCTCTGAATGACTTCGACCGGTTCAAGGTCATGGTCCTCAAGAAGCAGAGACGTCTCGAAGTCAAGAAAGCCGTTGCCAAGGCCGCCAAGTCCTCCGCTTAAGTGTACCGCGGCTGGTGGGGACACACAAAAATTGAACATCTCTTCCGGCGTCCACCGTTTTTCTCTTTTTTTTCATAAATGGGATGGGTCTGCTTTTGCGAGCTCGGCGTTGCATCTTTTCGGGCGGGGGTTGCGATGAATAAATCGCCAAATCAAGGACTAACTCCACCCCGTTTGAACACGGCCGTGATGTAGCAAAGAGAAACTGCATCGTGTTTGATACTGTGGAGATTCCCCGTGCTCATGTCCTATACTTGTCGAGTAGGCAAGCTCCCGAGAGTTACGCAATAGTTGGATCGAAGGTGAAAGTAAAGCTCATTAGAGTACAACTATAGACGGCAATTCCCATGTATCAAAACGCATTCAAGCTCCAGTTGAGTATCTACAAGCGAAAAGCGAGAAAAGCAGAGCTCTCACAGAGCCACACTCACAAACTTCTCGCCGCCCTCCCAGCTCCCGCCCTCCTTTTCCTTGCTCTCCTCCTTCTCCTTGCCACCGTCTCCGACATCTTCACCCTCCTTGCCATCACTGTCGTCCAACCTCTCCTCACTCCGACCACCTATTGACTCCTCGCTCTTGGCCCGGCTCTCTTCTTCACCGCCCTCCCTGTGCTCGGGTGTATTGGTCGTCTCTGGCGAGGCCACAGACGGGCGCGGACTAACCTGCTGGATGGTGGGTGTAACTGGTGTTTGCGGCTGTCTCGGCGGGGGCATATTCTGGCGCATCTTCTGAACATCTACACCGAGATAAAAGTTCCTGGCGACAACAATCCTCCCCTCGTTCTCACAAGCTTCGATCCACTCGGGCCTCACAACCGGGATATTCATCTCGACCGCCTTCTCCCAGGCCTGACCACGACCTTCAATGCACACAAAATGCGTGGTGTCAATGCGGACCGAGTCTTGGAGAGGGCGAGCTCCGATCCGCGCTAGCGACGCTTCGACTTTCTCACGAATGTCCGCTGGCATCACGCCGGGACACACGGTTATCCCGCTGAGGTCGGTGAGCTTGTGCGTGCGTGCAGTGACCTTCTCGCTCGAGTATGTTCCGGCACTGGTCTTTAGGACCAAGTGGAACGTGTACTCTTCCCCGACCGCCAGCCCAGAAATTTTAGTACTAGTATGTGCAGTCGGGTTTGGAATAGATCCAGCCTTTGCGTTGTTCCTATAGAGCGAGAGGCTCCTCAATGTCGCCGTAGCTAGCTCGATTGGATCCCATTCCAGCACGATAGATGTCTGTGTAGCGTTCCGAAGCCGGAGGACGGGTTTGCTCGGGGAGCGAACACCGTAGGCGTTGTAGATTTCATCTTGGAGCTTGCTGAAGGCCGCTTTGCTGGAATCTTCGGCAGCGATGTTACGGGACACCTGGATGTCTACTATACTACCGGAGGTAATACCGGGGGGGAGGAGGATGGACGGGAACTCGATCTACGGGCAACGTGATCAGCACCCACCGACCCCATGCTTCGGATTGAGGGGAACGAGGAGCGGGGAAACTACCAATCGTTTGTCTTCTGTCAATAGAATTGCAAGGCCCGCGTCGACCTTGCCGACGGTGAGAGATATCAGCATCTTGCAAGATGACGAATGGTAGAAGCGAGACTGGAGAGGGATGTGAGATTTGTTGTTATGAATGGTAAGCTAGAACAAAGTGGCGGGCAGTGTGTAACTAAGTGGATCAGCGGGCGGGTAACGATAGTGGAGTTAAATTTAGCGCTATTCCGGACGTTTGCTCACTCGACATATTCCACGATTCCGAAGGAAATGATATCTGGAGCACATACGTACATAATTTGAACCCTTTGATGTCCATCTTTTCAGAAAGGCAGAGATCAGCAAGCTCCCTGACTAGGTGGCACACGCCCTAGGTATCACACGACTTCACTCTCATGGACGAAACATGGCTCCCACATCATCATATATAATCAATGAATCGTCATCACCATCACCATCATCATATCTACGGAATTTAGGGCGGAGGACAAGGGGGGCACAACGAGTCGCAAGGACAGTGAACGGGAACCGGACTGGTGTACAATGCCATGATCTAGTGCGATTAATGAATAAACAAAAAATAATACGGAGTTTGACTTATGTAGGTATATGGTTAATGGGCAAATATATATCAGCTATAGTACCAAAGTTTGTTCTTCTATCTGGAGTCAGTCTCGGGAAGCGCAAGAGATAATCATATTTTACTGTGAATGTCATATGAAAACTCGAGCATGGATCTTATCAACCATTCAGGATCCTGCCCGTCCTCGAATATTCGAATATCGGACATGCAGCGGACAGCCAGCAGCATGGTTTGCTGTCTCGAGTGATCGCGAGTGTGTAGCTTGGTTTGGCCTGGATCCTAGAATAGTCAAAGCCCTACGGACGAGTGTGGTGCGCAGGTACTACATATGTACGGAGTACCTGGTTACATGGTACATGGCAATTCCCCGGGCGCTGACTTGTACTCAATGCACTGCCTCGTGTTGCTCAACTTTCAAAAAGGCGCTGGATACATGCCAAGGTATATAAGTACATATTTATTTTATTTTGAGTACAGGTGGATCCGAGCATCCGGAGGGTGTGCGTACGCACAAGTATCGTATGATTCCGCCTCCAGGTTTCATTCAAGCGCCGAAGAACTCTACATAGTGGCCGCGCAGTGCGAGAGCAGAGGCGGAGCCGCCTTAATTTACTCTTGGGCGCTGGCTGCTCTGGGCGCTTGTACCAACCAAAACTTTTCCTTCATAAATTGTTTTAGTAGTGTCTCTAATAATACCAGCTATCACGTGTGGAGCTCCATACCCCTTTTCTTGGCGTTTCGGTACCTGAACTGACTGACCCTGACACCACCAAAATCCAATTCTTCCTCAACAACCACATTCCTTTTGAGCTCGCCCCCGCCGCCACCGTCGTTCTTTTCGGTCCCTACGCCCCCCCAAAAACACATTCGCTGCTGTACTGCATCCCGAGCACACCAGACGCCGGTCGTCATCGCATCCCATCCCGATTCGAGTTTTTGAATATCGCGTGCAACTTGCGATCGTTGTCAACACTACTACTACACTCACTTGAAATCTCGGTCTCTGCACGCGAGGGCTGGAAAACACACCCTTGAAGGGCTCGTGGATCGAATCGGATTGATACTCCCCTACCTGCCGACTGCCCCCACCTTTACTCGACCTGTACGCCCTCGCAACCATGGTCCACGCCGTTCTTTCCTCCTTTATTGTCTCGGACTTTATCTTCCTCGCAACAGGAATGATGCTCATAGCAGCGGCCTCGGTCTGGACTGCACAAGTCTCGGCGCCACCTACGGTCGAATCGGTCGGCCGTCAGTTGCTCCTTCAAAACTGCCCTTTGGTTGCCGTGATGGCAAACGGAATAGTGGTTGTCATCACGTTCGTCATATCGCTGCCGGCATTTGCGCTCCCGAATTCGAGGACCTGGTTGAAGATTCACTCCTGGGGAGTCGTTGTTTGCCTGGTGTTCACGCTGGTGCTGGGCCTAATGGAATGGATTCAGACACTTACTACACGTGCGAATCTTGAGGAGATGTGGGGACGCCAGAGTGATGTTACTCAAAGCATGCTGCAGCAGAAGGTGAGAATGATCAAATGGAAGCTCGTCCAGATGTGAAGGACACCCAAGACTGATGTGCGATCCCTCTAGTTCGATTGCTGCGGCTATATCAACTCCACCTTCCCACTCTACGTCCCGGATGCGACTTGCACTAACGACATCATCGCTGCCTCCAAGGAGGGCTGCGTCACAGCGTTCTCGAACTACGGCGAATCGTGGCTTAAGAACCTTTTCACAGCGGCGTTCGGCGTTGTGGGCATGGATGTTGTACTTCTTCTCTGTGCTGCGATGGTTATCCGGTACCGCAAAGAGCAGCTGCGATACAGGCTTATCGACCAGAAGTGGGGTGTCGGAAACATCTAAGCATCCTCTTCTCTGGACAGCTAGTGGTGTGCATTGAAAGGTGTGGGGTACAATAGATTAGATCCAGCCGATTCACTTACTGTGGACCGGATCTGAAATTCTGGAGTTGGTGTTTTCATGGCGGTTGCTTTTATTGTCGTTGATTGTCGTTTGCCGTTCGCGCTGTCGTTCTGTCGTTGACAAGCAAGCAGGCGATCGTTTGGTGCCATTTTTTTTGTAGTTATGCCCAGCATCAGCTTCATTCTGTCCGTCCGTTCCTGTTCCTTCCGCATATCAAGGCCACTGTACTCAACTTCATCTCGCTCTCTCCGCACACGCCCGTCGTGGTGGAGAACATCGTTGTCTTTGGGAATATACTCGTCACTACACGTACAGAGCACACAGTGCGATGGAGAACTCTGGAGTCGCCGGTGCCATGTAGCTGAGCAGCTCAGGGCATTCCTCCGACCTAGCGGGGATATCGCTGAAAGGGAGGGAGTAAATCGGAAAACGCACCCAGCGACCTGGTTACGCCTCTAAAATACGTATGTATGGTTGGGGACGCGTAAAATGGGAGCAAAAACACCCGATCGGTTGGTTCACAACAACCACTTGGTTTTAGAGAGGAAAGGTTTACAGTGATAGTGAGGAGGAAGGAGGTAATGTTCAACCCATTTTTTTTAAAAAAAAACAACAACGGCAAACGTCTAATATGCCATAGTTTTTCCGGTGGGTGGTTAGCGGCAGCGGCTGGTCGTGACACCTGCAATCCCAGAGATACGCAAAACCATCACCACTCAACCCCCGCCTCATCACGATTTCAGCACCCAGTTAGCAGCGATGATTCATCAGGATCGGTGCTTTGATTCCTTTCCGGACTTTAAAAGTGCCATCGCAAACTGGGCGATAGCTGGTAAATTCACTACCAGGGTAAAAAAGAGCGATAAGTAGGTGTTCGTCACTGATTTACGGATTCTTCGCTGACAATTTAGAACGAGGTGCATGATTGAATGCGCCGCCAAAGGAGAGGGATGCCCATTCTATGTCGGTGCTGGCTAGTCAAAGAAGAAGGGCTGTGTTATCGTACGGATAGTCGACTCGGTCCACAGTTGTCAGGGCACTGTGTACTCAAGGAGCACTAGCAATTCACGCAAATAGCTGACGCACTGGGAGATGTTCCGGACAATGCTCCCCAGCGCTGTACCCAGTGTGGCAATGTGGGTCACAACAGAACTACTTGCAATGAAGTCTATCAGCTTCCAATTGTATACCTAGTAGAATAGAGGGCAATTTCAAATGGATTGATTCACTCCCATCTGGCAGCTGTTTATTTTACTACTGTGATGAGTTGAATTGAGGTGTCGACGAGCAGCCGCTGCCGCTAACCACCCACCGGAAAAACTATGGCATTTTAGACTTTATGGTCAAAAACTATGACATATTAGACGTTTGCCGTAAAAAAAAAACGGTGTGGTTGACCGTCAACCGAAATCCAAATTAAATAGACGAAAAAATATTTAGTATGTATGGGGGTCTGGGGTGCCCGATTGGGCAGTCTTAGCATCACGATAATCAATTCGGACAGTTTAGCATCATCTGTGAAGACGTTTGTGCTCTGACTCTCTTGCCCCAGTTGAAGTCGACTCTCACTCATGATTTCGCAGTCAGACCCAATGCACTGCAGCAGGCAATGGAAGACAGGGCCCAGCCAAACTCCTTCCTCTGTTTCATCATGTAACCGCGCTTTCAACTCTTCAGACAACGGTAATTCCAAGCGTTTCTTCATCGCTGAGGCTTGCGCTGCTCTCATCGCTGCCATTTTCCTCTTCATTCTTGAGGTGCACCATTGTTGGTGTCGGACCCAGGAAATAACAGGACCAATGGAATAAGCGGAGTCGTGTGATCTATGAGAGTGTTTGACCGAAGAAAACGGGCAGAAATATCGTGATTTTCGGTCATGGTGGGACTGCGGACGCCTAGTCAACGGCGTCGGACCATGGAACGATGGTTCCGATGGAATGGCTGGTCGTACACAAGCCCCGATTTTTTTTAAAAAATTAATTAATTAATAAATGCTAATATATTACCGCATTTGGATTTTATTCCCCTGATCCGAATTTCCACTTTACTCCGGCACTATGTAGAGTAGGTGTCCACACAGCGCGCGCTTATCCACGGCGTGCCGGTGGGCCACGTCCGTCGCTGCGGTGGAAAAAGTAGGCGTACACGATCGAGGCGGCGAATACCGGCCGCATTAGCGGACCCGTTCGCACCATCCGATTGTCGCGCTCGCTCGTGCAAAGCAACCTTCTCTTGCTGGTGGCTCCAGGAGTCTTGTCGTGGGTAATTGTATGAGAGAAAGCTGCAAGAGCTAAGTTATGTAACCAAGAAGTATCCCTTGCTGTCACCTCACTTCACTGCATTCCCTTCACCCACTGCGCCGGAGGAATTCCCTTCGTCCTCGTCTTCTTCTGGTATGCGGAGGCTGCATACAGTTATACTGATACCTCGGGAAAAACCGCAAGGCCGCTTGTGCCGAGGTCGGCCAGAACAATAATCTGGGGAATGGGAAGTTAACGTCTTGTGGGTTATGGCAGTGAAAGACATGTGGATCCACGCTACAATGCTTGGCGGAAGGGAACAGTCATACCGACGCCATCTTGTAGATCTTCGGAGCTTCTTCGGCAATGGAATTTCGTATCACAAGCGAAAGTGCACCTGGGCTCTGGCTTGGGCTGAAGAAGGAATTGTGCCCCCCTCCCGACGAGACAGTAGAAGATATATTATTCGAGGTCTGCCCCTCCTCCATAAGTCCCTTTTGAAAGTTGAATGGTCCGCTTGAGTGCACTCCGTGATTGCATCCCTCCTCTTATCTACGAAGTGCCTTATATACCTCCCTCCGCCACTTCATACCCATTACACATTCTCACCCACACCTCCATACACCCACCAAGTAAGCGATCATGTCCCCGCCAATCGATACCCTCCTCGTGGACGTCAAGATTCTCGGCACCGTCAGCGACGCTGCCAGCAAGATCCTCACCAAGGAAGCCTGCGCCTTCCTCGCAACCCTCCATAGAACCTTCAATGAGACCCGCCAACAGCTTCTCCAGCGCCGCGTGTTCCGCCAGACTGAAATCGACAAAGGAGTCCTCCCTGACTTCCTGCCCGAGACCAAACACATCCGTGATGATCCTACGTGGCGGGGAGCCGATCCCGCGCCTGGCCTGGTGGACAGAAGGGTTGAGATCACTGGCCCTACCGACCGCAAGATGGTCGTCAATGCGTTGAATGCAGATGTCTGGACTTACATGGCGGATTTCGAAGGTTCGTAAAATCTTTCTGGTGGTTGTTGTCGTTAGCGGGTCGAAGTTGCACGGCTGGTGCATACGTGGTGCATACGGTTGCTGTGTTTGGGATCGTTGGAGCGCGCCGTTGCTCACTCGATCGATATTACGCAGACTCGAGCTCGCCAACATGGGAGAACATGATCAACGGTCAGATCAACCTCCACGACGCGATCCGCCGACAAGTCGACTGCAAAATTGGCGGAAAGGATTACAGGCTGCGGACCGACCGCCCACTGCCGACTCTTATCGTCCGGTGGGCCCCCGTTCCTCCCATCACGTGCGTACTTGCGAGCTATCGCTGACCACAATCATTTCTTGATAGCCCCCGCGGATGGCACCTGGAGGAGAAGCATTTCGTGGTCGATGGAGCCCCCATCTCGGGTGGTCTCTTCGACTTCGGTCTGTACTTCTTCCACAATGCGAAGAAACTTATCGAGAACGGTCACGGACCGTACTTCTACCTCCCCAAGATGGAGAGCCACCTCGAAGCGCGCCTCTGGAACGATGTGTTCAACCTCGCCCAGGACACCATCGGAGTTCCCAGGGGAACCATCCGTGGAACTGTCCTTATCGAGACCATCATGGCTGCCTTCGAGATGGATGAGGTAAGCGAGAGCATGCATGCATGCAACTTCCCACCTGGGGCATCGTCTGACTGACTTTGGACTAGATCATCTACGAGCTTCGCCAGCACAGCTCCGGTCTCAATTGCGGACGCTGGGACTACATCTTCAGCGTGATAAAGAAATTCCGCAACAATCCCCAATTCGTCCTCCCTGACCGTAGCTGCGTGACCATGACCGTGCCCTTCATGGAAGCGTACGTCAAGCTCCTGATCAAGACCTGCCACAAGCGCGGCGTCCACGCCATGGGAGGAATGGCCGCCCAGATCCCAATCAAAAACGATGAGGAGGCGAACAAGAAAGCCATGGAGGGTGTGTACGCCGACAAGCTCCGCGAAGTCCGCGCTGGTCATGAGTCAGTCCCCACGCCCCATATCCTCCCCCCACCTTCACATACACCTACTAACCACCCCCAAAGCGGAACCTGGGTAGCCCACCCGGCCCTCGCCAAGATCGCATCCGACATCTTCAACCAGCACATGCCCACACCCAACCAGATCTTCAAGCGCCGTGAGGAAGTCCAGATCACTGGTATGGACCTGTTGAACATGAACATGCCTGGCGCCGTGACCGAGGAGGGAATCCGTAAGAACCTCGTCATTGGGCTGTGCTACATGGAGTCCTGGGTCCGCGCCGTCGGTTGCGTACCTATCAACTTTTTG
>Ga0307512_10005665_pt1 | contig 12899 bp, 7 predicted proteins | sample 14_EM_MG_FD_200267 | JGI IMG/M metagenome (GOLD analysis project Ga0307512, IMG submission 200267) | Populus trichocarpa ectomycorrhiza microbial communities from riparian zone in the Pacific Northwest, United States - 14_EM | ecosystem: Host-associated > Plants > Roots > Unclassified | place... | reverse complement strand
TGAAAGTTTTACTTCCACTTGACGCATACATTTTCCGATATCTGCAGGGAATCGATGAAATCGTTGCTGGACTTGAACCGAAACCTGGCTTATCTAAGGGGACTAGTATTCAGAGGGCCTCTAATCCAAAGCCCATGAATAAGGTCAGATTTTATCCCATTTCTCATTTATTTGCCTATAGTTCTCAATTTTTCACCTGGAACTTGGACGTTTGAGATCAGTTTTTCCCCCTTTTTTTGCTACAACGTGTCCGTGTGATCACTTTAATTAATTTCTAATGAGATCTTACCCTTCTTTCATCAATTGTGAACGGAAATATTGATGCTTGTTAAATTTTGATAATTTCAGATTGCTACATCCCAGTCTGTCGAACTGACGTGCAATCCAAGGGATTCAAGGTATGAAACATCTACTTTGCTTTTCTATTTCTTAGTCTATTATATCCGAAACTTCGGTGATTTCCTGTTCTTAAATTGACTACCTGGAGTCGGAGATTTTTCTAGATTTGATTAAACATTGATAAATGTTAAATTTGTTTCTTCACAATCTCCACAGACACGTTGATGCAGGCATGCATGGATTATTACCTCCTGAAAATTGTTTTTGTTCTGTGACTTAGACTAATACAATGCCATCATGCAGACAGAGGATGCCATCACGCAGACAGAGGATGCCAATTTGGCGTTGAGTGTTCAACAGGTGGAGGGAGTTGAGGTCATGTGATGTTCACAGCTTACTGAATCGCAAGTCTTGGGGGAATGTGCTGAACTGCAGATGACAGGATGTTCACAGCTTACTGAATCAACATGGCTAGGCAGAAGGCTATTAGATAGGAAATCTTGATACAGGAAGTAGAATAACTGCATGGCGAGTAAACAGCAGATCTGTAAATAAGAAATTTTCCATTCTCAAAGGCTTATATATGTAAGTTGAATTAGTTTCACGATATAAATTGTGCTTCTACACATGAATGAATTCTTATTTTGCAGCTATCATGAAGAACAGATAATAGCTCAAAAGTGTTGGCGATCTCTCAAATAAAATTTAGTAGCTTTGTAAATAACAAAATCTAGTTGAATGACTTGGTGATGATTTTTTTCTCGATTGACTAATCCACTGTGTGAGTTTCCCTCAAATATCCTCTCTCTGGATTTGGATGCCTGCAAGATCCAAGTGAAGTTCAAGCCAGAAGTTAGAGCAGGTTTTGGCTGCCATGCATAGAGATGTTTGACAAATGAAAAGAAGAAATGATACGGAATTCAGACAGGAATAACAGTTCTCTGGTTAAGTCCAGAACTATGAACTGTAGCAATGAGTTTTCACATGCTGGACATTCTAATTCAGCGTAGCAATAAATCGAATTGAAGAAGAACGTTATTAGGATTAAAACCATACTCTTGCCAATTGGTGAAAATTGTCCTGAGAGCAAGCAGAGAAGCTTGTACACATTATCCTGTTGCCAATCCAATCAAAAGGCCCTTCGCCCTTAAGTGTAAAACAAAAGCCAACACAGCTGCTACCGGTGTCCCAACCAGATAATACGCCCCAAGATTCACGTAGGCTCCGAACTTCTGCCACCCGCTTCCTCTAGCAACCCCTGATGCAGAGCAGAAAAGCAACACTGATCATATCTCGAAGCAACATCAAGGAAGAAAGACTATTATCGACTATTGCAGGCAGCTTTATGTTCTTTCCTTCTATATTTGAAGAAAGCTGTTGCTGACTATTGTAAAGTTTAGATTAGAATGATAAAAGAAATTTCTTGCCCTAATAAATCGATAAATGAGAAAAAGCTACGACGCTTGCCTGAAAGTACTGATTGTAAGCAGTCCATGATAACTGACAGACAAATGAAAGGAACCATATCTGCAACATAATTTACAATTTGCTTCTCGCTGCTGAATGCATATCCCATAATGTGGCGACAAAAGAAGAGAGCTGTGCTTATAATAATCGCCTCGGTGATTGCAATAACCATTATGGCCCAGACAGCCATCTTAGCTGCCTGAGAATTCCCAGCTCCTAATTCATTCGAAACCCGGGTGCTACAAAAAGATTGAACATTTTTCTTCAGGAAGAGTGACGAGTAATAGGAAAACAAAACTGAGTTACATGATCTATATGCAATAGAGTTTGAACAATTTTTTTACAACACCTTGCTGTGGCCCCAAACCCGTAAGGAATGAAGTAATGCGGATAGGTGATTGTGAAGCTGCAAGCAATACTTGGAGAAATTAAAAATGTACCATTTAAAACCTTTTGCATAACTGAATAATTTTTTGGTAGGAACCATACCATATAGAAAGCACAGAGGTCTCCTCTTTAGGATTTCGTAACAGCCCAGATAGTAAAATAAGTACCTCATAAGACCACCATTCAAGACTGAAGAAATTGGCATACCAAAGATGATATTAGGGACTCGATTGGCATGGAAATAACAACAGGATGAGGGAAAAACCATGTCTTTTGTTGGAAGATTTGGGAGAGAAATTACCAAGTCATTACTGCAGAAGGAACAGCAAAGCGAAAGAACTCCCTTATGCCAAAGAAGACATCCTTCGAGAACACAGAACGAGTTTTTTCGCATTCGGAAGAGCACTTCATGTATAACCCAAGCAAGATAACATTCAACCAATATGATAAACTGATGGCTAATGCTGCTCCTATGATTCCCATTTCTGCTTTAAACACTAGAGCCCAACAAAGAGGTATATGGAAACACAGAGAGGCAAATGAACTAAACAGCATTGGAAGGATCAAACTCTGAGTTTGGAAGTAGCGAATCAGCGCTTGAAGTATAGCATATGAAAACAAGTTAGGAATGAGGCAAATAGAGTATTTGCGAGCGACATGGGAGATTGAAGGGTCTTGGCCTATAAGGATAAGAAGCTTGTCCGTGAACATCCATAGAAAGGATATAGGGAGACAGACCAAAATCAAGGAAATGATGGCACAGTAAGTGTAAGTCCGAACTGTTTGATATTGCTCTGCTCCGTAAGCTTGCCCGCATAGAGTTTCCAATGCACCAGCTAATCCGAACTGTTTGACAGTCATAGCACCATGTTAAGTGTAGCTTGAAAAGTTTATCCTTAATGTACTAACTCACTGAAACCTATATTATAATTTGAACTGAATTACATCACATTTTGTTCAGCTTTGACTTCTCAACTGATTCAAAACATATAAAACTACAAGAAAACCTTGTCAAATCCGGTTGTTTTCAGTTTGTTTGAACTGTATAGTTGTCATTGCCCAAATGAGGAAAGCCTTGATGCAGAATTATGCCTGGTGCAGGCATGCAAGTAGAACTCTTTACACCTTCGGAAGCTCATCTCATTTTATTCCATGTATAACCATGAATCAAAAAATCCAATATTAATATATTATAATATATAGTGAAGATGATATATATTAATAAAAACATGTGAGATCTTAAATTTATTTTTAACAATAGAAGAATATTACAATTGCTATATTAAACTTGATCCATCTAAGTTCAGGCAGACCAAAGCTCAAATAGTAAATCAGTTGAGTTAAAATCAACCCTTCTGCACGGAAAAAGTTCTTTACTGATCGAAAAAATTTGCAAAAGATTTGAGACTAGTACTCAGGTGCAGTTTCCAATTAAGAAAGGAAAAGAAGTAGTTACAAGCAGACTGAAGCCGGTAACACTGGTGAAAGAGGAGGCACTAGAGATCCCAGATAGTGAGAGCTCATCAAGATGTCCAACCATCATCACTGAAGGTACTGCAGAACTGTGACTGCGACCATTGGCGCTGCTACATAGCTCAACTTCTTCAGCTCTTTCAAAGAGAGCTTCCATTTACGACTCATTGTTCTCGGCTCTTTACACAAATGCCTCTTGCGTTCTCTTCTACTACTGCCTCCCAAAAATGCAGAAGTTGGAGTAACGGTTGGTAGAAGTTTTCTATGCGTATTTTTTATCTGTAAATAGATGTGGTTGTCATTGTTGTAATTAATGAGTGCTTCTTCCACTTACCTAACTGCCTCTTCCAATTTTCTCTTGTTTTGCATAAAAAATGAGGATTCCTATATGTTCAATGGTTCAGCTGTGACTTGAAACAACAGCGATTGCTTTTACTATTTTACAACTAAATTACTACGAAAATCAAAGAGGGGATGAAAGTTAGATTAGAGTTGTAACTATTATGAAATAAAATAGAAATCTAATTTCTTACACATGTCCTGTCCGAAAAATGATACTTGGGGTACACAAAGGCTTCCTGGAAAAATAAGAAGAGATGGGAAAACACATCTGCCTTCGATATCCTAAATATGGAAATCTGACCGCGACCAACTTTTCCTCGTCGTAAAAGAAATATTGCTACAGAATGACCACAGTGCTGAGATGGCTTCCACATTGAGTAAGCCATTCATTTTATGTGCTCCACAATAGAATAGCAAAATCCGTAGTGGGAGAGATCTCTATGTTTGTTAAGGCATAGAAAAGACAAGTGTTTTCAACTAGTCCCTATCAGCCAGGACGTGAGATGGTGGAGGGATGGCCACAACATGCATCAAACACACCTCATTTGTCACTTTCTTGAAGCATACATATCCACTAGTGCTCATCCATCTTGTCCATGACATGCATTCTGCGTCTAGAGAAAACCAACTGAGGGCAAGCCTCGAGCAAGGATGTGATGTTGGAAGAAGCTTCGATCTTTTATCCCAACAAACTGCACTTTACCACTGCACTCCTCTATGCAATCATGTGCGCTTCATGTTTCTCCAGGCTTGAATTCTTCTTTGCCTCTAAGCCACATCAAAATCATTACACATTCTCAGTGCTCCTCTCTGGAACATGAATATTCCCTTAGATTGCAAATGAATTGGTCGGCACATTTGAGAAACTTGTGAGTGGTGATTGACAAGAATTACAGGTGCAGATCTTTCATCCTCCTAGATCTCCAGTTGTTTCAGCTCTTCCTCGGCCAAAGTTTCAAATACAAGGAAACAAACAAATAATCCTGCAAGCAAGAAAATAGCCATGTTCTAAAAGTTAATACAGACATGGAGCTAAAGAGCAAATTAAAATTGCTGGAACTTTAAGTATAGAACAAGCTAGCAATAATTAGAGTTACAGAAGCAGTGATCACCTCAATGTCATCAGATAAAGAAAAACACAATCATATTGACTCCCACATTCACAGCATATACTTGTTTTCTATTTTCCTTTTCTGACTTTGGTACTTCCAGTCTAACAGAACGCTAACCAGCAGTACTGAGGCTAGTAAAGACTCTTGGCAGGCCATTGCTGAAACTAAAACAACTCAAAAGGTATGATTGACCTCAGCCAATATGAGGTAACACTTCATCTTAACAGGTGATGATTGACCTCAGCCAATACGTGTTAACAATTCATCTTAGCAGGTGATGGGTTGGGTTTGGAGCAGCAATACATTAAATCACTAAGAAAGAAAGTCCTGTTGCATATTTCTACAGTTCTACTAGGAGCAGCACGAGAGCAGTCTTAGCATGACAAAAAAAAAACATCTGAATGACAATAATCAGCCATATTTAGTTCACCCTACAAGATATTCGTTTAACTTAATAACATAGGAACAAAGGATTGATTCAGAACAACAACAACCATTGATTTGAAACAGTGGTGTGTCAGAAAATAAACCTTGAAAGTGATTATGAACCTCAGTATTGCTTATAACCTGAGTGATTATCCTAATTTAGTAAAGTCCCTTAATCTCAAAAGTATGGTCGGCTAAAAGATAAAATTTGATGGAGGATAAAAGCAGTTTCCATGATACTTCAGAAGCAATGAATCAGTTGGGAAGAGGGTTGGGTCTAGCCAAAATTCCATCAGCATACAATGAAAAAGAACTATAAGTGAAATGAGAACCAGCGTGCATGTAAAAAATATTACTCGGCCATAAGAATTAATGACTGGCCAAAATGACTGAAACAAACAATAGGAATGACTATTAAAAATTTGTGACGCTTTGAAAGAAATGCAGACAAAATATGAGGGTGGGGAAAAAAGGCAATGATCCAGTGGCAGTTATTTAAGAGCCTAAAAACTTAAATAACCTAATCAGTTATTCAATGAGTCACTGAAATGTTTGATCAACAAACAAGTATATTTTGAAGGAAAAAATTGAAAGAAGTTTCCCATCAGAATTCATGGCTAAGGGCCAAACTGGTTTTTGTTATATGATTTGTTTTCTCACGTTTCCTTCTACTTTTGGTCACTAGAGCTGGAGGGGAAGAGCAAATGAAGCATCCAAGTGACAAATTTTCTTTTTCCCTGTTTCTCGAAGTTATATATAATTGCAAAAGGAATAGGAAAAAACTGGAGAGAAGTTCGAAAGTAAAAACTTCTATAAACTCTTACCGTCAAATCTGAGAGTAAAATCCTTACTGTTTCAGCCGAAGATGCTCCTACATCCTAATTTAATATGCTATCAACATCAATTTGCTAAAGAAAATGAAGGTTTAAAAGGAAAACAAAAGGATTGGAAAGCCCAAAAAAAGTCTTGCGGTAACCTTACTAAGCCTTTGAATGAAGCTGATGAAACTGCTCTTGCAAATCTGTGGCTAGCGTTTCCCTGCCGGATTTATTGAGGCAGTTGAAAACCTTCATATACACTTTAAAATATGGTCTAAGACCTTTCTTGATCATTTCAGAAAGAATATTTTGGGCAATCACCAGATTTCCTCTTTTCTGATGAAGCCTCGCAAGCAAGCTGTAATTCATGCAGCTTGTGCACTTGTACTTCTTATCTGAATCAACCACGTACTTATATGCCTCCTCATATTGCTCTGAGTTGAAAAAACCCTTGATAAAGGCAGCATGTGTTGAAAGCCGAGGTTCAAGACCCCTTGCCACAATCTCATCAAAATAGTGACATGCAATTTCAGTCTTGCCGTTATTGCAACAGTAATATATAAAAATTTCAAAGGTTAATGCATCAGGAGGGCAGTCCTTGTCCTGCATTTCCGTCAATACCTTGCAAGCATCAGCATATTCACCGTTCTTAAGCAAACAGCTAATTAGATAATTGTAAATTCGGGCATTCAGTTCAAAGCCCTCTTTCCTCATCTCATCCTGAATATCTCTCACCCCTTTAAAATCACATCTCCGACACATTTCCCTGATAAAAATATAGTAATAAGAAATCTTCCTCTCAGTTTTCTTCATCACAAACTCAACCATGTCAAAGGATCCCAAAACACTGAACATTTCGATCAATGAGGAAACCCAACCATAACATGACCCTCTAACTTCAAGCAACAAGACAATCACTCTCTGTGTGGATTCCACCAAGGACTCATTTGTAACATTCATAACATGTAAGAACTCGAATGCCTTTTTGGTTAGACATAACTGGTTCTCGTTAAACTCATTCAAAAGACTACTCATAGCATCATAATCATCTAAACGCCCACAATTATCAATAACCAAGCTACAAATATCAGAATTACATCTCAATTCAGGCTGCCAATGTCTAATCCAACGAAAGAAACGCAAAGCAGACACCTTTTCACTATTCAAGACATGAAAAACCAGAGTCACAGAAGCAATAGATAGCTTTACACTCAAAGAACCCAACTTGTACTCCAAATCATACTCATCCCTCTTAATCAAATCAATAATATATGCTACTTGTTTTTGCATTGCCTTTGGTCTGACCCTACCAGTTCCCATTTCCTTATAAACATCAAAGGATGATGTCTTGTAACCTCGAAGATAACCATGAATACTTGACTTGAAGAAATAAAGATTCAAACTTTGACTATTATGACCATTGTACCTACCATTACATCCAGTAAAACCCATGAATTTTGAGACAGAAGGTGACCCATTTGAGGAAAACAAGGATAAACTAGGATAGTTACAGAAACATAGAGAAGTTGAAGATGGGTATGATGGGTTTGGAAAGAGTTGTGGCTGGGACTGTTGGGAGAGGAGAGGGAAAATCAAATTATAATAAGGGTTTGAGAGGTACCTGAGATTCTTGTGGGAGAGCTTTGAGATCTCCATGGAACTGCTAGGAGCAGTGCTCCCTCCTTGTGGCTAGAGTTGACAAGACCAGTTAAAATTATATGTAATAAAGTTATTTCAGAGTTTTTGTAGGGTTACTTACAAAAAAAAAATGTTTGTAGTATCATTAACGTATTATAGTCAAATTATATATGAAATTAATTTCAATTCTATGTATAATTTGAATTTAATTAATCATTTATTATAATTTTTACATACATAATAAAATATCAAATCATAAAATTTAATTATATTATTTAAATATATATCAAAAATAATTTTAAAAAAATAATTATATATAAGAAGAATATGTGCTTGTAAGAAGGGAACAAGAAACACCAAGAAGGAACCCTGAAGAGTAGCTTAATTAGTAAGGTTTTGAGTTTGTTTCTTAATGATTATGAGTTCGAGTTCTTTCAGGGTCACTGGAGGTTTACATAATCATTAACTTCAAGACTCGTAAAATTAGTTAAAATACATATAAACTGGTCCGGATATTTACATTAATAAAAAAAAACAAGCCGAGATGAGCACGAGGAGGTTGAGATAACGAAGGGAGAAGGGATAATGTTAATAAACAGAGGTGCTGGAGTCATAGAAGATGTAGAAAAAGATACAGAAAAACTGGTTCCTGGGAATGGAGAAGGTAATGAGCCTGAGAAAAACCAACACGATGTGAATTAATGGGTAAATTCAAGGAAGACCAACACGATGTGAAGACAATATTGAGCATGCTGGGCTCTAGCTTCGTTTTCGAGTCTTTCCAACAGTTTTTAATGGCCATATAAAACAACCTCAGGATGAAGAAGACAATATTCAATCCGACGTGCTTGAAATTGTTGGATAGATCATCCAGTCCGCATGCATCTCGGCAGACCCTGCTGCAACACCCGGTATAAAACTAGATCATTTCACATTTGAGATTCCGGTGATGGATTATAAGAATGTCAGGCGGCGTTTCCGAGCTTCTAACTTTCTGATATTTGCCATTTTTCGGATCCCTTTCTTCTTTTCATTTCCCAGATAAGTTATGCGTAATGTATCACAAAATATATATTGCACTTGATAATTTAATGTTAACAAAAAATCTAATATGACTGACTCAGATCCTGGATAAAGCTCGAAGCCGGGAAGACAAAAAAACCATTGATGGGAAATTATAGGCATATGCCAAGGGTTCTTTCTTCTTTCTTTCTTCTGCTTCAATATGGAACAAAATTGAAAGGAGAAAAGTGAACAAAATTGCATGAAAATTGGAACCAAATAAGGACTAAATTGAATGACAATCGGAATTCAATCGAGAAGTTGTTATAGATTTAAGGGCTAAGTTAACAAAAGGGGAGAGAAGGCTAGCGTGTGCAAGACATGCACTAGCGAGTAGAAAGCATCGACTCGCTTTAGGCGGCACGTGAAGATACATACAACCTCTAGATATGATCTTCTTTGAAGTTGTTGGTATCGTCGAGTCAGAACCGTTCCATTAAGATAGCATGTGTTTAAAATGAAGGTCTGGTGTAACTTTGATGATTATTTTTTTCTTTATTTCTCTCTCATTCCTTCATTTTTCGCACATGAATTTTCTTCTCCTGGATGAAAAAGGATTGGAAGTTTTACAAATTCTAGATCTCGGGTCAATCAAATGTAAAAAAACCTAATTGAAAAAAAAAAACCAAAAGAATGAAGAAAAAATTTTCCTGGATGAAAAAGGATTGGAAGTTTTACAAATTCTAGATCTCGGGTCAATTGAATGTAAAAAAACCTAATTAAAAAAAAAAACCAAAAGAATAAAGGAAAAAAAGAAGTAAATCTACGGTAGAGTAAAACATCTATTCAAATTAATTTTTCTTTCAATTTCAATATTCTCTTTGTGTAAAGATATCTTGAATTGGATTTTATGTTATCCTTTACAAGAATAAGATGTAAGAAACCCTAAAAGCTCTTAACTCTCTCTTCTATAACAATAAATCCAACAAACTATTTTCTCTTTTCTATAAAAACATTTACAACGAAATATAATTGCCATATCTAACCTTGGATTATGATCTCTCGTCAAGGGATTAAGGTTATTGATTCAACTAATCAAATTATTAGTTTAGCTAATCAACTTATGGGTTGCATTAACTCATTACAAATGCAATTTTCATGTAAATATATAACAAGATAACTTTTGGCACACTTATATGGAAAGGGGAGGGCGTAGGTTCAATTTTGACTGCTTCCATTTTTCATAATTAAGTTTGAATAAAGGTTAAATTTAAAGATATTATTAATTAATAAGCTAAAAGATTTGGGTTTAATGATGGAGCTTTGAATGCTTCCATTTTTTATAATTAAGTTTGAATAAAAGTTAAATTTAAAGATATTATTAATTAATAAGCTACAAGATTTGGGTATAATGATGTAGTTTTACTATTTAACTATTCAGTATTTTTCTTTTCATCTTCAAACTTTTTCCCTTTCAATTAGATACTTTTACAGCATAATTAGATGGAATTAGGCTTAAATTTATGATAAATATACCAAATTAATAGACAGGGGATTAAAATTTAAAACATAGAGAAATATATGGATAATCACAACTTCACAATAATTTTCATTTTGGTTTTAAGATTCATTTTATTTATTTTTCAATCACTGGTGTAGAGAAAAAAGAGAGAAACTCATTTGGAAATAATAAAAAGAGAAAAAGTTATTGGTTGTCTCAATTCTAACAACCAAAATAATCAAAGTTGATGTTAAAAAATTTCATTCGATAAGAAAAGTTTGATAGTGGTGATTTTTGGCTTTCTTATTGCTTGAAAAGATAGATTAATATTATTTTTTTATTTGATTTTGTGTTTTTTTAACTAATTTAAAGGTGTTTTGAGTTGATAGATTGTTTTTTTTTAATCTATAAAAGTTTTTGAGTTTTTTTTTTGAAAATTGGTTAACATAAGGATTTTAGAGTAAAAAACCCTATTTTTTTGATTTCTCAACTATCACAGTGATGGTTTAAGTTAGTTTCTTAACAGGTGACAGGTCGCCTGCTAATCCAAGCGACCTATTGCTTACTTGATTAAGAAAAAAATAATGAAAACAAGAGGGGTGACATGATTTTTTAATTTAGGTTAGGACCATAAACATGTGCTGACATGTTTTTTTTATTTTTAATTAATTTATTTAACACATTATAATTATATTAATTTATTGAATTCTTAAATTAATTAATAATTTATTTTAGTTATGATTTAAATTTTAAATTTTGGTTTAAAATTTAGAAATTAAATTCAAAATATCTTCATTTCTAAATTCTATTTGATTCAAGTGGAATTTAAAATTTGATTTAGAACCTAGAAATTAAATTCAAAATATATTGATTTTCAAATTTGAGTGGAGTAATTTATTTTATGAATATTATTTGAAGAATACCATTTTAATCTTAATTAATTAAATATATTAATATGTTCATGTTTCTCTTTTATTCGAGTTAAGAGTTCGAATCTAAAGATATTATCATCTTAATGATTAAAAAAATTACTTCAAATACATTAAATTTTAAAATTGTAATCAAAATTCTACTAGCAAATAAAATCGCAATTTGATTCCATGCTGAAGTTGACTTTTGATCTAAGTTAAAGTCAATTTTTTTTTTTATTTGGGCAAGTTTGATTAGAACAAACTCAAGTTTTGATCATATCAAGTTTTTCAACAATTTAATTATAAATCTAATGTGATGTGAGTTAGGTATTAGATCAATAAATTCATAAAATTGTTTGAATCACAACAAATTTAACAAAGTTACAATAAACTCATTCTCTTTTTCTTTATAAAAAAAATAAGAACACAACAAATACTCATATCATTAGTTAAATGAAACTTAAAACAAAAACTTGCTATAATTAATCTCTTAAACAATGAATATTATTCAAATTAATCCTCTTCATATGAAAATCTTTGTAATTTAACTTGAAAAAAACATTTTTCATCATTCATAGTATTTAAAAATAAATTCCATTAAATATAGTTAGTAAAATTAAAAAAATAAATTTATTACCAAAACTAAGAACCTAATTTTTGTTAAAAAACATAAATGTTTAAACATCATTCCATGTGAATGGTAGATGTAGTTTATTAAGAAAAAAACATTATAGAAAATCAACTAAGCAGGTGTTTTGGAGTGTTGTATTCATTATTTTTTAAAATATTTTTTTTAAAAAATATTTTAAAATAATTATTTTTAACATTAACATATTAAAATAATTTTAAAAAATAAAAAAAATTAATTTATAAGATACTAATTTTCAAAATATAGGGCATTTGAAATGCAGTTCCAAACCAACCCTAACAACAACCATTAAAACGCCGCCACGTAAAGAAAGAGAGTTAAGGTTGAATTTTCCTTCATGGTGTGTGGCTGGCACACCACGTTCCCTGCCTCTCGAATATTCTTCTCTTTTTTAATAAAAAAAAAACAAAAAGCAGTAGCCCGCAAAAACAAAAACTCTCCCCTTTCCTTTCTAGTTTCCATAAAACAAGCCCAAAACTCTCCCTCTCTAACGCCTTCTACAAAGCAGAAAGAAAAAAGCAAAGAGAATTCAAAGAGAAGAAATGGCTTCGTTTGCAGAAGCACCACCTGGCGATTCAAAAGTCGGAGAGAAGGTCTTTAAGACCAAGTGTGCTCAGTGTCATACCGTCGACAAGGGTGCCGGTCATAAGCAAGGTAACTTTATCGCCCCCCGCTTTTTGTTTGGATCTTATATTTTCGAGGTCAAATTGTCTGTTATTTTGTTGATTATTATGTTTTCAGCCCCAATAATTCGTAGATCTAATCTGTTTAGATGGACAGAACTGTGGAGCTCTCTCTCTCTCTCTCTCTCTCTCTCTGTGATGGGTTTCAGGT
>Ga0307512_10005664_pt1 | contig 12900 bp, 14 predicted proteins | sample 14_EM_MG_FD_200267 | JGI IMG/M metagenome (GOLD analysis project Ga0307512, IMG submission 200267) | Populus trichocarpa ectomycorrhiza microbial communities from riparian zone in the Pacific Northwest, United States - 14_EM | ecosystem: Host-associated > Plants > Roots > Unclassified | place... | reverse complement strand
CCAGTGTTGTTGTGATCAACTTACTGTTTTTCTGAAGCACTTGAACCAGTCTTTCTCGTCAGGGAGATAGGGGAGCTATCCTGCTGATGTTGGGAAAGGAGTGGTGAGGAGGATATCCGAGACGAGCGGGTTGAGGTGCGGTCGTTGCATGGACCACCCACCAAACTATCCTTGTTGTGATGGCTTGGGCGGCCTGAGGCAGTTTCTCGTGTCTAGCAACCGTAACACTTGTGCCCGTTCCAGTCGCAACACCCGCTCGGTTTAATGTCGTTCAAGCCATCCATTGCTGCTGTACCTTCGCCCACATACAGTTTCGAAGCTTTCCCTTTCAAATCAAGTCTGGGGTGGGGTTTTGTATGTGTGAATCGCATGGCTCGTCAATCTTCGTTTTATCTGAGTGCTCTGTACCCTCATGCCAAACTTCATCGTCTTTGGGTCGGGCAGCATGTAGGCGCGGTCCCATGGGTGGCCATATGCTGCGCAAGCGCACGATCGCAAGGTGGGTCGAAACTGGTGAGATTGTCGAAGAGAAAACCTGGGATTCATTGGATGAGTGGGGCCTTGACCCGATATCCAAGGTCGGCTCCGTTGGAAGGATTTGGAAGCATCAGTGGATCATCGCGAATCAGATTGGCAATTAACATTTCCCTTTTATGACCGCGCCACACTGCCAGTGACACCATGGCACTGATCACTTTGCGTGTCATGTATCCTAGTCGGGTGTGTGATCAGAGACCGGGTGTCGGTGATACATACGGTTTCATTCAAGTTCAACATGACACCTCAACTTGAAGTTGGACGCTGACAGCCAATCCAGCCCAAACTGACATACACATGGGCTTCCTAATTCGGCGATGTGATACCACACTTGGAGTAACCACGATGGGATGCTCATACCCAGCCAGAAATGGAGCTAATCGGATCGAATGTGAATGAATCCAGTCGATATATATATTGAGATTCGATACAATTAGAAAAATGGAACTGTACTAGATCGGGAGTGAATCCCATCAAACGCGAGATAATCCTATCCAATTGCATTCGGTCGGATTTGTTTGCATTAATCACATTCGTTCGCGTCTGATCACAATCATTCGCATTAGATCGCATTCGTTCATATTCATTTCTACAGTACTGGTACTACATTCGACGTAATTTGATACTTTCGAATGGGATCAAATCCCATTGAATTAATGGCTGAATGAGTGGAAAGTTGTCAAATGGTATGAAGACGCGTCGCAGCTTGCAAAAAGAGACCAGGCGGATGTTGGCGACGGCTTGATGGGGGAAAGAAAGTGAACTAGAGGGTGGTGTGAGAGCGGAACAGGAAAAAAAAACACGGGTGTCGTACCAAGGCTAAGTCCATCACAGCGACTACTTGGCGCCTTTCGCGCTCTTGTTCGGAAGGTGCCCTTTCTATTTGGCCTTTGCTTATGGTTAGAAAGCTGACCAGGAAATCGATTCGGTGTACTCACCCTTATTTCGGCATTTTTGGCCTCCTCATTTTCCTTGTACTCCTAGAAATACATGTGAAGGGTGTGAACGTTAAGTCATATAAGATTAAATGAGCTGGATGTACCTTGTTATTGATATGGTATCTACTTCAGTGGTGGTGGTTAAGGTGTACCGAATAGCCCATCGCGTCGCGGCAGGATAAAACTGTGGCACATGTCGAGGAAGGTCGTCAGGGGGGCCATTGGCCGCTGAGACGTTCACGTTCACTCGGGAGGAGGTGGCGAGGTTGCGCATATCGTATGCTTGTCTGTACGATAGGACACGCAAATCGTCTGGCAGTGGCTTGCGATTCCCATGGAGCATCGCTATGCGCGACCTAGATGCCATCAAGCTCCAGGCGAATAAGGACTCCAAGCCGATCTCACAAGAATTGGACAAGAAAATGTCAATGCGCAAGCTGTAGGAAGAGGATGGAATGGGACATGCAGACACATCATTCTTGGGCCTTTAATGTTGTTACCTGATACATGCAGGTCTCATAGCCCACAGCAGTCTTAGTCAATTTATTATTAGCACAGCGTCTTTGTTGGTTGACACTGGGTTGACTCACTTGGTGGGCACCAGCTACGCTGTGCAGTGGAGGAGAGGGTGCCAGAGCTGGGGATGGGAGTTGGCAAGAGAACCGAGAGGGCATGTGAGAGGAGTCATAGAGCTAGTGGAAAAAGCTGACTCACCTATTTGAGAACATCGCCAAGATGCTCTGGCCATAGCACAAGCAAGAGTGTCCACCAGATGGTACTCCAGCTTGCACATCACAAGCGGTGGTGGCGCCTCATCCTCCGGCGCTGTAAGCGCGCTGCTGTTGTTCTCCTCCCGGTTCAGATACGCGTTCAGCATTGTGGAGATGATTTGGAGATTCGGGTCGTGCGCCGATGGGCAGCAAGCAGGACCGCCATGATGTGCCACACCTGATTGTAAAGAAAGACGGTGCCGACAAGGTCGAACACATGCATGTCGTGACGGCGGCTCGCAGAGCGATGGCGGTGGTGGTGATGGTGATGACGTTCTTGTTCTCGTTGTTGGTCATCACCAAGAGGGGAGATGTCCACCCGGAGGATGCCCCGCAAAAAGGTTGCAAGCTGCTTTGCCAGATCAAGCTTGCACAGATTGCGAAAGTTGTGCTCGCCGACGAGGCGCGTGGCACTGTTGCGCATCGCGTCGGTGTCAGGATTCCACATCGAGAAGAAGTACTCGTAGTGTCGCGTGCAGCATGCGAAGCGTGCAGAGAAGGAGAGCGCGACAGGCGCCCGGGCGTAAACGCAGATCGAGGGTGGGAGGATGGCGTTGAGTGTGTGGAGGTATCGGATGTCCCTAGCAGTTGGGAGATAGGGACGGAGATGGGAGGTTCGGGACGGTGGCTGGTGCTGGTGGTGCGGTGGAGGAAGAGGTGGCGATGCGATGTAAGAGGGCGTCGTGGTACTGGACTTACACGCTTTGCAGCACTTCCCAGCGCTCTTTCGAGAGCGTGCGAAATCCCGCTTTGCGCGCCTCTAGCTCCTCGGGCGAGGGCGACGCTTTGTCGTGGTCGTCGTGGTCTTCGCGGGTGTGCGATGGTACGGGAAGTAAGCGACGTGGTGTGAGGTAACTCAGGTAACAGACGGTTCTGACAAGGCAAGCAGCGCGAAGCCTTTGCATGTCGGCTGGGCATCTGGGGGGTCTTGGCAGTGGGGTGGGATGTATATGCTTTGGATGAAGCGGCAGTCGTCCTTAGGGAGGACACTGGGCAACAATTAGGATATTCCGATGATAGAGCAGAACGGAGGGATGTTTTCCTTGAGTGTAGTTGTCGTTGACGAAGCTTTAGCTTCTTCTCGTGCTGGTGGCGCGGGCATGTCGAACGGGGCCTGTGAGCCACCTGAGCCAGATGCACCACCCTCCGCTGCTAGGTCCCCAGAGGTGATGAGTTGTTGGGAAGGCACACACAAAGGCGGGAAGGTGGGAGAGTGCACCACAGGTGTGCTTGAAGGCGGTCTCGAGTTGGTAGAGGTGGTCATAGTAACTCACACGGGTGGAATAGAACGATGGTGACACTGGAGAGACGACTGGTCAGAAGACAGAAAGAAAGCGAGCTGCTCACTCGCTGGAGAGGGCAGAGACTGCCAGAGAGTGGTGGCATGGTTTCAGGGGGTTGTGATTGGGTTAGCTTCTTGCGATGTGCTGGCAACAATGGAGCGACATGGGGTGGGCGTGGCACCACTGTAGGGGCTAGAGGAGAGACTGGTCAGGACACCAAAAGAGAGCTAGCCAGCACAGGACGCACATATGCTGGAGAGGGCGGGATGGGACTTGTCAGGACACAAAAAAAAGGGGTGTCAAGAGGAGATGGGCGCGAGGAGCAAAGAGACGACTTAGAGAAAAGCAGCATACAATCGGAGCCAACAGCAGATCGGGCATAACCAGATCGCATACGGGACAATACCTGGGCCCTACAGAGGGCGGAATGTGGCCGGATGATATGTGTGATGCGGTTGAGTTCTTTTCGGATTCCATAGATAGCACGATTCTGATAAATTTGGTTTGATACAATTAGATTTCCTTCGATAACTTTCTAATCAGGCCAAATAAACATATATTTATTAGACGGTATTCGATCCTATTCGATTGTATTCTATTCTATTCAACCCGATTAGCTCCATTTTTGGCTGGGGCTCATATCTTGACTCAATCATACACACTAACTCAAGCTTCCGCTATGTCTTAATATCCCTGATATCCTACACAAAGCTTATGAACACGTGGAGCATCCATGAGCGGCCAGCGGACAATAAAATTCCCGGCGCTACTGGGATTGAAATACTTTCCCATTGTGTGTCCTTGTGGGAAACTTCGAGTCCTCCTGGGCGTTATCCGAGTCGATGACAACGTGCGAGGCGGGCCACCTTTGGATCAACGCCCTACCACCATATCCCAGGTCTATCTCACACAATCTCACCCCGAACTAGTTCTTTCATTGTTCACATCTCTTCGGTTTGCGGTATGAGTCAACCCTTCTCATCCTCGTCCTTCGAGTCCATCTTCAACGCTGCCCTCGAAGACTACGCAAAGCGGTCCGGAACCAAATTAGATCAGCACCATCCCCTCGTCAAACAACTCGAAAATTGCAATTCTGTCGATTCAATTTCTTCGGCTATTCAAGAACATGCACGACGATTCCGCGAATTCCGAGGAGAAGATGGAAAGATGATGAAATCACTGAAGGGTGCCGTGCAGGTCCTGTACACACTTTCTACAAGCACCATTCTTGGTGAAGGTATCAGTATAGTAAGCCGCGAGTCGCTCATTTCCATTCTTGTCCCTAAAGAACATTCGATAGCCGTTGCCACCTTCAAAGGCAGTCCTTGCGGCTTTTGGGGTCTTACTCGGCATAAGTCTCTTTCACCATTCCCATGCAGGTATCCTTGTGACGTCAGTGTGTGCCAGGCGGTGAAGGACGTTAGCGCAAGTTATGATGCTCTCATCGAGTTGTTCGATTCTATCAAGCGTTTCCTCTGCCGGCTCGAAATTTATACAAACATCCCTCTCACGACAGCCATGACTGTCATCGTTGTGGAGAAGTTGGCAGAGGTTCTCTCAGTTCTTGCTCTGGCAACGAAGCAGGTCAAGCAGGGACGGATAAGTGAGTCCTTTCCTCGCGGTGGGATGCTATACTAAGCGCGCAACAGAGAAATTCATGATGAAAATTATTGGAGAGGATGACATCGAGGCTCTCCTCAAGAGGTTGGACAGACTCACTCAGGAGGAGGGCGTCGCTGCCGGTGCGCAGATCCTCCACGAGCTCGTCCAACATCCGAGAGGCGTTGTCAATGGTATGAAACCGTTCAACATGTTCCTCGATGGTTGCTAAGTATTCCCAACTCTAGACCGAGGAAACAGGGGATTAACAGGACCAATCAGGGGTGAGTTTATCTTTTGGGAATTTGGCATTTATCTGACTCTCCATTAGAAAATATGCAGAATATTTCGGGCGACATCCAAAAATCGATGCGTGAGTCATTCCTCAAACTGTTGCTAACTACGAAGCCCGATGATTAGACGCTGCCTGACAGGTGTGGAATTGCAACAAAATATGCAAAGATGGCTCTCTCCCCCAGATCCATGGAAGAATCAAAATATCGCCCGTGAATCTCGACACAGCGGAACTGCAACATGGTGGATTTGTGGTGAAACTTTCTCAAAGTGGAAATGTTCTGGGCCAAGTTCGCTCTTATGGCTACATGGGAAACGTGTGTGTTTTGTGCTCTCATACTTTCCTAGAAAGTCATCATTTTCACATCCGTAGCGGGAGCAGGAAAGAGCGTTATTTGGTACATAAATCTTTCCATATTTTTTTCCGGAACTCAATAGTTTGGCATCACTCAGTTCCTCAATCATCCAGGACATCCTAGGCATGTGCGCGTCAGGACAGGCATCACTCGCATTCTTCTATTGTGACTTCAGGGAGAACCAAAAGAAGGACGGGCGCGGGTTACTTTCGTCTCTCCTGGTCCAGCTCTGTGATCAATCTGACGCCTACTACTATGCTCTCTTCAAATTCTATCTGGAACACAAGAATGGCTCGCAACATGCCAGCGATAGTGAATTAGTGCAATGCCTCAAAAATGTACTCGAAATCCCAGAAGAAGTTCCCGTCTATGTTATCATAGATGCTTTGGACGAATGTTTAAACTCTGGTCCGCTGTCTCCCCGTGAGCAAGTCTTGGAGCTTGTGGTGGAGCTCGTCAAGTCACAGATTCCAAACCTGAGAATTTGTGTCACCAGTCGTCCTGAGTCTGATATCATGGCTTTTCTACATCATTTGGCCCTCCGTTCAGTTTCTTTGCATGAAGAGAACGGCCAAGCTCAGGATATCGCCGAATACGTCAAATTCGTCGTCAATACAGATCCTAAGATGCAGATATGGAGAGAGGAAGACAGGAAGTACGCCACTGAAGTACTCACGAGCGAAGCTGACGGGAGGTAAGGAACTAAACGCATGGTGCATCATGGCTTCTTACCTACACCTATAAATAGCTTCTTGTGGGTGTCTTGCCAACTTCAATACCTCAGACACTGTCTCCGACAACGCATCCGGAAGGCACTCGATAAATTGCCCATAACGCTCGACGAGACATACGATCACACGTTGGAAGAAATTGGCAAGCATAACTGGGAATGTGCACACAGACTCTTCCAGTGTGTTGCAGCAGCTTCTCGCCCACTTCGCGTCGAGGAACTCGCGGAGTTTCTCGCATTCGATTTCGACACAGATCCAGCTCCCACACTCCGGAAGGATTGGCGCGATGAGGACCCAGCACACGCTGTGCGATCCACGTGTTCCAATCTACTTGCCATTGTCGACGTGGATGGATCGTCTGTCATCCAGTTTCCCCATTTTTCGGTGAAGGAGTACTTGACATCGAAGCGGCTATCCGAATCAAAGCACGCGACTTATCCATTCCATGTTTCAATGAGACTAGCCCATACGATCATTGCACAAGCCAGCCTAGGTGTCCTACTACACATTAATGAAAATATCACCAAGGACGACCTGGGGAAGTTCCCTCTTGCTGAATATGCCGCCGAGCATTGGGCGGGCCACGCCCGATTCGAGGGCGTATCATCAAACATCAAAGATGCGATGGAATGTCTCTTTGACCCTAACAATCACCATTTTTCCGTCTGGGCCTGGATTGTCCATGCAGAATGGGGCGTGGACATACTCAGTAGATCTGAACGCCCGTCGCAGGTCAGGGAGTCTCCCTTGCATTATGCTGGATTTCATGGCCTGCATGAGGTCATCAAATTTCTTATCGTCGAGCGATCCCAGAACGTAAACGCTCGGGGCTTTCGTCGCAAAGAGACTCCTCTAAGTGTGGCATCTCGGCAGGGCTATTCTGAAGTTGTTCGAGTCCTCCTTGAACATGGCGCAGATACGGAAACCAGGGACGTATTCACCTCCAGCCCATTGGAATTGTCTTCGAAAAATGGACATGTGGAAGTGCTTCGGGTGCTTCTGGAGAACCACGCGGATGTGAACGTCTCAGACGAGTATAACTGGACGGCCTTGCATTTCGCATCGACGTCCGGACATGTGGCGGTAGCCCGGGTGCTTCTCGAAAATGGCGCGGATGCAAATGCCAAGACAACGAATAATGGGACTCCACTGCATTTGGCGCGTAACGGGGGGGTTACTCGAGTTCTCCTCGAGTACAGCGCAGATCCGAACGCACGGGACAGCAACAATCGGACCCCGTTGCACCACGCAATGAAGAGTGATAACGCGGAAGTCGCTCGCGTGCTTCTGAAGAATGGGGTAGATGTAAACGCAAGAGATGCCAAGAACCGAACTCCGTTACATGTGGCGTCCAAGGAAGGAAATCTTCATGGCGCTCGGTTGCTGCTCAAGCACAGCGCAGATATCCACGCACGGGACGACGAAGGTCGGACACCATTCCAGGATGCATCAGCACGTGGAGCCCAAAGGACAGTGCAGTTATTACTGGAGCATGGAGCCGAGGACGACAGGATCTAATGATAGCTATGGATTCACAGCCCAGGGCGTTGTGTTGGGCCCGAGATATCATCGCTGTATTCATATGTCGTATGTGACCTCGATACTACGAAGATAATTCCAGTAAAACCAGGATGTTAATCTCATGGGAATGTCATTTCAACTGGCACCGGACGTGCGTCTTCAACCCACCACCTTGATAAAGCAATCGCTTGACGAACAATGTCTTATACTAATGACCTGGGAGTCACGCAGCGGGAAAGATGGAATTGCCGTGGCCTCGGAACGGAAGTGGAATGGTGCACATTCGACCACGTGACGGTCTCGGCGCCCGCAAGTCCGACATGCTCAACTTGAACCACCGTTGGTACCATCGCACCGCCCCGACCTTGGCCTCCGTCGCTCCTCATCCCTCTACGTCCTTGCCACTCAAAGTACCTATTCACCTCACCTAGAGCCTGCTGCCAGCGCTATGCGGATCGCCCACCTTTGCCGACTTGTCTTAGTGGGCCATCACTTCGTATGGCATGTCCGAGTTCTTTCATGTTGAAGTAGAACACTGTATTCCTTTACTGTAGCATCCCTTGACTCAAGGGCCTTGAGTGTTCCGAGAAGTAATACAAATATTAATAATTAATTACAAAAAACATTGCGGACTGCATGGCTGATGCCCATCACTACGATTACCATATATGGACTAATGGCTACTATGTAGAATAGAATCTACAGTAGATAGCGCGTATGGGGTACTAATGCCTATATGCTACATTACTCTTGCTTACATCTATTGGTATGTATGACTTTACTACATGGTATGCTTTGACATATTCTCATACACCCTATTATTGTGCACTGTAGTGACAAATATGTTACTAGTATACATACAATTAATATAACTAACTCTCCTAGACTCCCTTGGATGCATCCGCTGCACTCTCCCTTGGCATGCCCAATGTTTAAACATCTTGGATATATACAGCCAAAGTGGACGCTTGTACTGGAATTGATGAAACATTTAGCGATTCATAAGCCAACAAACTGCCTGTGAATATACTGTCATGGAACCAAACCATGCCATTGCTAGTGATGATTCTGCTTGTGAAATGGAAGCCCAAAAAGTATATTACACCACGCAATTTATACTGTTGACGAATGCCGTCAGCATCAATATGTAGTACTGACATGCAGCAATGTAGTGCAGCAACCAGGCTCACCAGTTGTTCACTTAGGTACTACTGTAGCTAGTAGATGATCCGGGGGATCGACTCTGTATTGTTAGGGCAAAAGCCCTGGGGTTTATATACATGTGAGGCCGTGACGTGACATGCATACTACCATATATGTATACATGAGCTATGTATCATAATTACGACGAATTGGGAAGTGCACCTCCATATCTGGATGGTAGCACATGTTGGACTAATGCGTCTTCAACACTCCCCCATGTTTAGTGTACCCTTTAGGTAGACGTAAACAATCGCGCATGAGTGATGCAACCTGCAATGGAGTGTGGTCTCCAAAGGGTTCACATCAGCAGACATTCCAGCCTATCGCCAGATGTATTCCGAGTCATCACTTCAAAGGAAGCGATTGATTGACTCAAGGAGTATCCTTATTTTGCAATCTCCCAAATAGGGACACAGGGACGGAAGTTTCTCTCAAAAGTATTCTGAAGGCCTGTCCTTTTTGGTTAGATGCAAAGGTGTTTCTCCATCCGTGGAACAACCACTCCTCAACGGATCCTTCAGACCAGTTGACAGAATCCATATCTGGTTCTGCATTAGTCGACATCCTGATCCCACAGGATAGATGTCTGGTTTCAGTGTGTTTGAAGACAGATATCTATCTTGCGGGAGCTGGGTGATAACTAATGCATATGTCTATGCATTCAACCCTGTCCCTGCTAAAGATAGAGGTCCATCTATAATGTAGCATTATATACAGAACCCTGTCTTCAACAGGGAGCGCAGCTGAATGTATATATGCCAGTATGCATGTGACCCTTTCTCTTTGCCAAAGATAGAGGTCCATGTATAATGCAACATTATATACAGAGCCCTACCTTCGACAAGAGGAGGGGCCGCATGTATAGCTTTATATGCTACTTATTTGAGAGCGAGTATAGCGACTAACGAAGTACAACTTCATTATCCTCTTGGGGAAGGAAATGGATTGAAGAGTGTCCAATCTTCAATCCGTATCCTTTCTTAAGACGATGACAAAGTTAACTTTGTTAACCACTATCCTCATCCCCACATAAGAGGTTTTGTCAGCTATGCTACTTCCCAGAGATCCAGAGAGTACCAGAGGATAAGCTATCCCCATTACCCTCTTTGAGATGATTCCGAGGTGAGCTCATCCTTTGGAACTCTCTTGCTCTCTGGGAATCTCTCCACTGAAAGGAGTGACTTAATACCCATGCTCTTGGTCTTCCTGCAATAGGGTTGTACAGAGTGAGTGTTTTTAAACAACAACGCTCTACACACCCTTATTGCAAGAATCAAGAACATGGATATTCCACACTCTCTTCACTGATCTCCTTCAAGGCTAGGTAGATGTAAGGTTTTTACAGCTTACACCTGCCTCTCCTTGAAAGTGATTGGTGAGGAAAGGATGAAACACCATTTCTTAGGTGTTCTGCTTGAAGGATATCCCTAATGTACTTCTACATTTTAAATACTTGTCCCTACTAAGATTCTTTGTAAATATGTTGGCATAGTTCTCTGCTGTCTCAACAAAGTATAGTTTAACTTTGCCAGACTCCACTACTTCTCTAATGTAGTGGTAGCGGATGTCTATATGCTTTGTCTGCTTTTCTTGGACTGCATTGGATGCTATAAAGATAGATCCTTGATTGTCTCCGCAGAGTGGTATGGATCAGAGATTGATGTGCAACTCTCCAAAGAGATTTTGGATCCATACTAATTGGCAGCATGTATCAGACAGCGCCATGTACTCTGCTTCTGTAGAGGATAGCGCAATAGTTTTCTGCGCTTTGCTCTGCCAGGAGACTGCAGTTCCACTTATAAGAACTATATAGCCGGTATTTGATCGTCTAGTGTGCGCAGAACCCCAATCAGCATCAGCATATGCGATGATTCCATCTCTGGATCTTCCATATGTGAGTGAGTAGTCAGCGGTACCAACAAGGTAGCGACAAATATAGAGGGCCTTGGATAGGTGCTCCTCTGAGGGGTTTGCAGTGAACTGTGACATTTTAGTCACCGCAAGGGCAATGTCAGGACGTGTCCTGAGCATTAAATAAAGAAGGGAGCCAATCACTTGTTGGTAGTGTGATTTACGCTTCGGGTTCTCTGGAGATTCATTAGGAGTTGGTACATACCCCTGTGGTAGTGGGGTTGGTGTGGCTCTAGCATTATGCATATTAAAGCGCTCCAGTACCGTTTGGAGGTAGTCCTTCTGCTCTAGGGATATTAAAGTCCCTTGGCAATGGATTTTCATCCGTAAAAACTCCTTAGTGTCTCCTAAGTCCCAGCAATCCCATTCTTTCATGAATTGTGCCTTCTTGCGATTTGTGAAGTGACGATCTGGACCCATGAAGATTGCATCATTGACATATACTATGACAATGACACATGGTCCATGTGAACTTGTAAGGATAAATATTCCAGAGTCAGACTTGGTGTGTCTGAATCCTAAGTGTTCCATGGATTTATCAAGCGCTTTCCACCATTGGAGTGCAGCTTGTTTAAGTCCATATAGTGCACGCTTTAGATGGAAGACTTTGTGCTCTTGGCCTTTTACAGCGAATCCTTCAGGTTGTTCCATGAAGAGTTCTTCATCTAACTCTCCATAGAGAAAGGCAGTTTTAACATCTACGCTTGTCATGTGCCATTGCTGCTGTGCTGCTAGCGCAATCATGAGGCATACCGATTTGTATCAAACGACCAGTGAGAAGATGTTATCATAGTCTATGCCTTCAACCTGGGAAAAGCCTTTGGCAACAAGTCGTGCGCATTTGCGCCCATCTGTCTTCTGATCGAAGACCCATCTGTTCTTTATAACTCTCCGTCCTTGCAGAGGATTTACCAGATCATAGACTCTGCGCTCTCAGAGTGAGTCAAGCTCCTGGCAGCATGCGTCTATCCAATCTTTTTGTTGCGCAGAGGGCATGCGCATAATGTCCCTAAAGGACCACTTACAAATATTGCGAGTGTCTGGGATCTCTGAACCTGGTGGTACTGCTGCGGCAAGCAGAGTGTTCAGATACCTTACTCCCCCATGCTTTGCTAGGTAAGAGAGAGTTTCCTCAACCTCGTCCACGGATTCTGCACTGTGGCTATCATCATCACTCCCTTCAGAGCGTTCTCCAAGGCTCTGGTCAGGGTCATCAGATGAATGTGGAGGAGATGGACCAGGATTGGTCTCTTGGAAATGATCAGAGCAGCTAGATGTAGATTGTGATCTGCGCTGTTCATCTGTCATTTCTCTCCATGTCTGAGTGCGTCTTGTGTCTCTTTCAATGTCTGTGGGGTGCCTCTGTTCCCCATACACATTTCCTGGACAAGTTGGAACTCTTCTCAATTGTTCACTTCTCCTAGGACCTCCAGATGGAGAGGGAGGGGTCCTAGGGCGCTGCTGCATCTGTGGACGTTGAGGCGGTCTTGATGGACCAGCTAAAGGAGGCGGAGAAGGCCTCCTACCTTGCTGTTGCAAACCACTCCCTCTAGTAGGCGCAGGATTTAACTGCATGCGTAATAAGGGTGGAGAGTCCAGGGCAGAACCTGGTCTCATCCGCTGCAAGGGAGGCGTGGGTATGCCTGCTTGTCGAGTGGGTTTTTGCAGTGTAGCAGGTGGTCTAGGAGCGGGTTGAGAAGGTCTTGGAGGAATAGGTGGATTAGGCCTATATCCATCCAAATTATCCCAAGGATTGG
>Ga0307512_10005662_pt1 | contig 12910 bp, 7 predicted proteins | sample 14_EM_MG_FD_200267 | JGI IMG/M metagenome (GOLD analysis project Ga0307512, IMG submission 200267) | Populus trichocarpa ectomycorrhiza microbial communities from riparian zone in the Pacific Northwest, United States - 14_EM | ecosystem: Host-associated > Plants > Roots > Unclassified | place... | reverse complement strand
ACTTCGCCTTGGCTGCTGATCTTCCCTCGGAGATTCGTCTAGCCCTATTCGAGGCCGAGGTGTATGGCCGCTCTATCACTGTGCTTCCGCTTGCGTCTCGGGCTAAGTTCGCCTGACGGTCTGCCTCTTCATTTCCGGGGATGCCGGAGTGTCCCGGGACCCGCTCCAGTCGCTGTTAGTAGAGCTCCATTCAGCGTGGCTACCGGTCCACCAAACTAACTAGGTAATTCGAAGTGCTATCTCTCCTTTGGGGCGTTATTTATGTGATGGATGTGCCTTGTGTGAAACTGGAGAAATAAAGATTGAGATTTTATACATCGTACGCTTTAGTCCGTTGAGTTATGCGGTCTCCTGCGGTAACAAATTGCAGGAGGATAGATGGTCCGAAAGTATCATGATCCTTCTTCCACTTTATACTTGCGGCGCTTGCTTAATTGCTTCGTCTAATTAGATGCGGCAGTTGACGTGCGATGTGGTGGCTGAACATAGGTTGTACTATAGAAACCAATTGCGAGATGCGGTAGCCAAATCACAGAGTTCCTACTGTTGCGGTTGCATGACATGCGATGGCGACATTGCTTATAAATACTCGCAAAGCACAATGACCTCAATGTACCCCAGCGATAAAAAGCCGACTGGCAGACTAACCTCAATGACCTTGGAGTGGCATATATAAGTTACAATATAACACTCGTTCCCACAGAAATCAAGCGCCAAGATCTGACAAGCCCACCTCGACCTCAACTACAATCCCACAACTTATATTGGACTACCGCACATAGAGAATTAGAACTCTCCGTTCATTGAACACAAAGTCCTGCACCGTGATCGTTTTATGGAATTGCGAGCCCCTAATTTGGTAAGATAACTGGGGAATGCGCTAGCCGTTTGCTTATCTTTTACACACCCAATTTTCTCTGATCTATTGCATTTTTCAGCCTTGTGAGAGTCTGTTCATTGGTCGACTAATGTCAGGCTGAGAGAATGGACTTCTGCCCGTACCTCCCTGAAAATTAGATAACACCTTCCCGGTCTTATTGATTAGATCACAAACCATGATAAGCCGAAAAACACCATCCATTGAGATCACAGCCGTATCGTTTGCTTCCGATTCAGTGACTGCAGGAAAGACATAGTGTTCGGATGTATTGGCTACATCAAGAGCTAGGGAAAGTTTTAGCTGCGAGTCGGTCTCCCACTATCGTCAACAATAAACCAGTGTTCCTAAGCGGCCCGGCCAGGCCTCCATTCTGAAAGCCTGCGCTAAGGGCGGCCGGCCGCCAAGAAAAAGCCTGCAGATCGGCCGCCCGGCCGCTAAGAAAAAGCCCGCAGGCCCGGCCGGAAAAGCCTGCAGGCCTGGCCTAAAGCCTGGCGGCCCGGCCCGGCCCTCATTTAAAAGCCGCCGCTAAGGGCGGCCCGGCCTGGCCGCTTAGGAACACTGCAATAAACCAACCGCATTCCACCTCACCTGTCCAGTTTACCTTACAGCTTTGGTAACTCTGATATCCGATAGATTGCTCTAAACCTATACCCTCATCACCTAATCTTTAGTTACGTATTACGGTTCAGATTCCACCATCTAGAGTTCATGATGTTGATGTGAATGAGTGAGTTGATTGTACGTACAAGAGAGACGGACAAAGGTGCGTCTTAAGTATGAAGAGCACGAGGGCGAGCATCGTGTGAAATCTAAAGAGACAGTCTCGACCATGACCCTAAGGGCTTCCAGCAACACATGAGTGCAACTTGCCTTGTAGTGGTTATAATACTACCAGCCCTATGAGCTGTGCGTCGCGTAAAGTCATTTTTCCCGGTGAACTAGGCCAGATAGCCGGCATATCGGACCTGCAGTGAGGAGTTGATCGTACTGGAACGTTGGAGAGCTGTGTTGGATAGGAGTGGTTGTTAGTGGCGGTTGAGTACTAGGTATCAATTTGATTTATTGGATGTGTCTGATTCTTTGCGATAAACCACAATAACTGCAGTCACCTGACCGAGCTCACGATCACCCACCGAATCACCGCTTCAGAACCTAGGTAATGATCGGTCACAGTTATGTCTTGTAGATTAGCGCAGACATGCATTCGTCTATTTATCATATACCACCGGCGATAAAAAGCATAACACAACTTAGATGGTCGATGTTATCTAGTGAATCATGGCTGGCATCCTTATATTCGGCCAAGTACCAAATAATCCTAGTAATCAATTGCGTAGACGCGGTAGCTACCAAAATCACAGGAGTCTCCCGGGCTTGCAGGTGCCGCATTATCGTTTGGGGCCCCATGGGACACGGTATCGGTTGGAGGTAGGGCACTCAGATCGACCAACTGATTACCGGCGGTCTCAGCAGGGACTCGTTCGTGTTGGTTCTGCAAGACTGTAAACAATTGGTAGAGCCATTGAGACGGGGTACCGTACCTTTCCAATATCTCCACCTTAAAAATGCGGCAACCGCTGCGATTGGTACTCCAATACCTGTGAATACCACCCCGCATACGCTGATTGCATCATTGGAAATCTCCTAGCCGGTAAAGCCCTGATTGGAATGAGATGGGTGTGCCATGTGTGAATGGCATATGAAGAAAGTACGAGAATCGTGGAAAGTATGAGTATTGCAGCGAGCGTGAATAATAAGCGCCCTATTCAATGTATCGGATATCAGGGTTATCAAAGTTGTGTGAGGTAAACTGAATAGATGAGGTGGATGTGGTGGGGTTGTTGTTGTTGTTTATTCATACTGTATGCACTCTGACTAGAGTATGACAGGACCTAATACCCCCTCCGCCTCCGGGCGAGCCGGCTAGATGGCGGAGCTCCCCCCCCGCTACCCTTCATCCCCGCTAAGGATGTGGTGGGGTTTGTTGTTGTCTGGAGTGAGGGCGAATTGTGCCAATACTAGCCTTCCCAAGTAAAATTATTCTTGGGCGACTCAATCGGAAGCCAGCTTCATTCCTAATGCACAGCTTTTTTGAGGGCCTGCCGCCGTTGTTAAATAATGAATAAAACATCAAAGATGTTATCCGACGAACGGATTCAATTATATTCTCTCACAACGTGAAGTCCGCACACCCGTAGCAAGTGGTACGCGCGTCGAAATTTGTCTTATCAGATTGGCGGGATCGCAATGCCGTAATAAAAAGTTTACGGTCAGTGAATCACGGAGTGTGCTATTTAATTCTCTATTCTCTATATCCGGAGGTGCAACTTAGATAGTGATATCGAGTTGAGATTCAGATAGGCTTTTCGAGTCATTGATCTTCACGCTTGCTATCGGGAGTCTGTGCGCCTCCCGCCGTGCCGCACTGTTCAACTACGACTTCCCAGCCAATGTCCATTCAACACCGATGGGAAAGCTTGGGATATATACCAAGGGTGGCTAATTGCGAGACTTAAAACACCGTACGGTCATGGCCAGTCGAGTAAAATAGAACAATGATTGCCCGCTCAGAGGTGGGCAAGGTGGACGGTGATCTGAAACAATCAGTATCTGAGTGATGCTTAAGTTACCGCCACATACATCGCTCTTATCGAAAGATTAGCTATCGTAATGGCAGAGACTGAGGGAGGCGTGTACCACATCGTAGATGTGATGCATGATGGCTTAGTGAGACAGGCGATGCAGTTTGGGCGGTATGAATATTTACGATGATAGGGTGAACTGAGGGCACGGGCTTTTTTTATAAGATTCAAACCCAGAGAACAGCACGCGCAATGAGAAATAAAGTAAATAAAGCGAATGCCCATACACAGGAAAGAGAAACAACGCCTGACGGATACCGAAACATTGTACACCGACATATCCATCTGAACTCTACACCCAACTTCCGCTTCCATTCAATACTCTCAAACGCCAGTTACCATATACGCGGACGACAATGTCAAACCTCGCGGTATTAGTGATCATAATGCTCAGTACTGTGTGTGGTAGCTGGCGCCTCTAACTGTAGAGGAAGGAGTAGAGCCGGTTGTGGGTAAGGAAGGCGTAGACTATTGCTATTGTCTTCGTCTACCTCGTAGGTCGCAGGACAAGGTGGGCCGACATTACTGTGATATTGTACATCCCCATTGACAGTAAGCGCGTAGACTGGCGTGTGGTCATTGGCGGCCGCGGTTTCGGTCGACAACAGAGGGTGCATACCGGCCAACTGAGTATCGCCGGTCTCATCCGGGACTCCCGTTTGATTCTGAAACACTTGTAAGAATGCGATGGAATAAACCACATAGATGTACAGCACCGTACCTCTCCGACTTGTCGTCGTCTTTGCAATTGCTTCCACCCAAAATAAACGCCAACGGCGGAAATCGGCACTGCGACACCCGTAAACACCAGTCCGCATACACTGAAAGTTGTGTTGTTCGGAATGTCGTCTCTTCTGCTGAACTCTGAGATTGGCATGGCCTGTGCGAGATGAAAGAGTAGAGAGACTATGAGGATATAGGTTGTACAATCTGGTCGAAGGTGTTAGCCGCGGCCTTGTATTATTCCACCGGGATATGAGGCTCACCCATGAAGTGAAGGTAGCGTAAAATGTCTAATGGATTGCAAAGGCAATAGGAGATAGTTTTGTTCCTTCGAGGCGACAGATGCCAGGTGACTGTTGCAGGTAGAAGCAGTGGGTAAGTCGTGCTATATAGCGGTTCCGCCAGACTTAGATCTAAATGTGAAAGAAGTCGCAGAGCCGATGAGGCAAAATTCAGAAGATGTGTCGGATTTGGGGTTGTCCAGACTGAGGTAGAAAGGGCAAGTTATGTGGTCGAGTTATCGTTGGTGGGGAGGTTTCTTAAATATTGGGAATAACTAGGCGCTCTAAATATGAGAAGTCAGCGAGTGTGTCTCCCGGCTGACAGTGAGTGCGCCTCCCGACTGACAGCGAAAGTGTGTCTCCCGGCGTGTTCTTGGTTTGGTTGTAACTACTTAAAGCGCAATCCAACTGTCACGCTAAGTAACAAAAAGTGCACCTTGAGGCGCAGCTCGCAGGGTTATCATTGGCTATAGCTAGTTTGGTAACCGCTTATAGCTTAGCGCTGAAATGCAGACGAGGATTCTACAGGGATCTGTCCCACATCTTCCGGGAACAAAAAGTTTTGTTTCTGGTATGTCAAGGATAAATTCCACACAAAGTCGGAAATGTTGGATAGTTTTTGGCTCAACGTTTGATGTCCTTTGGAGACGGGCACAACCACACCACCTCCCGTAGTTTTCTCGAGAGCAGGCAATAAGCAACACCGACGAAGAAGGAAGTTGATGAGCAGGAAACAGCAATTAGGAGCAGCAGAAGCAGCTTCTAATTTCATCTCTGCCATTGTTAAAGTTGAAGATATTGCAAGGTGCGATCGGTAAAAAAATATCATTTAAATCTATGGTCTACCGACATTTTCTGGACTACACATCTCGTAGTCGCGGTTAAGGAGATACCCAACTTGCATCTTCCACCCCGACGTAGAGCCTTAACGACCCCAGTATCCACACAAAGTGTGTCTTTTCGGCCCTATCACTTCGGGGAAGAAGGTAGAGGGAGGGATCTTCCCAACCTAGCCGGCCATCCGGAGGGAGAGGGAAATCGTGCACTGTCATACCCTTGATGGAGTGAATACAGTATGATTAAACCCCAAAAAAAGAAGTGACTGAGTTGTAGATATGAAAATCTTCATATCACATGCACTTTTCCTGCAGGGACTCAGGACTTTAGGTAAGGTTCACCTCCGTGGCAGCTATGATCTCAACAGTTGGTCATCTATTGTTCTGCGGTTGGCCTTTTAATATCTAGAGTTGTGTGTTTTCGTTGTTCTGCAGGTGTGCAGCGAGTAGCGTGGTGGTTCTTATTGTTAGCTGTGAATGGTTGATGCTTTCTTTGGTTCCGTGAATCTGAATTTCAGAGTTTGTGTGGGATGCTTCCTAATTGAGATAGGTTATACAGGCACTCAGCTACCTCTAGCCATGCCAGCTTGGTAAAATACTTAGTTGCAACAGACTGCCATTTGGATGACGCTTCATTAACTTGAGACGACTTACCAGCGTCGTCGCGTCACTCATCTCCGAGGATAGGTAGCATTCCGAGTAATTCTTTTCTTATTCTCGGTTCTTGATAGTTCGAAGAATGCTACGATAGTTCCTTTGGCCTCCTTGGCCTCCTGCTTTCCCTTTTGTTGTGCAGTGAATCGATTCGGGCATGACGATGCAGGTGGTGATGACGGTGGAGGTGGTTTTTTTTTTGTTTTATTCATACTGTATTCACTCTAATTAGAGTATGACAGAGCCTAGACACCCCCTCTGCCTCCGGGCGAGCCGGCTAGATGGCGGAGCTCCCACCTGCTACCCATCGTCTCCTTTGACAAAAGAAATCCAGCAGCCGCAGAAAAATCAATAAGAGTAAAAAACAACAGAGACCCACGAAAAGAGAGACCACCCCCGGATCACACACCATTACTCCTGCCCGCGCTCCTCCTGCCCGCGCTCATCCTACCTGCGCTCCTCCGCTTGCCTGGGCGGGAACTTCCCGACGTCAGTAGCTGCCAGGAAGTCCATTACCGCTTGGTCGCATTTCTCCATGAAAAACAGCTCAGAAATCTGCACGTGTCGGCATCTGCCCGCTTTCCAGCCTGTGGCCTTCCCCACCGCCTTCTAGAGCACTTTTTGCTGGTCTTTCCACCGGCTGCAGTGGCGGAATAGATGCTCTCGCGTCTGCACTGCTCCGCCTCCGCACCACCAGCACATATCGTCCTCTCGGTGTCCAACCGCTTTAGGTACGGTCCAGTCGGCGCATGTCCGCTCTTCAGCCTGTAGAACCTCGCTGCCAGTGGCTTCACGCTTGTCATTGGGACGGGTCTCCTGCTTCCGGCTTTGCCCTTCAGCCTGTAGCCGTAGTGTTCGGTGGATTTGTCGGCCTCCCACTTCGCCTTCGCCGCCGTCCTTCCTTCGGAGATCCGTCCAGCTCTATTCGCGGCCGAGGTGTATATTCGCTCCCGCACTGTGTACCCTCGGCCTGCGGTGGAGGTGGTTACAGCTTGATTCTGAAAGCGTGACGTCTTTTGAGCCTGACAACGTTATTATCTAGAAGTTGTTTTCCGAGAAACGGATGTAATTATATTCTCTGAAGGCCGCACACTTGTATACAAGCGGTTAGCGCTTCCTATAGTTATCAAATGGCAGGATTGTAATACCCTAAAAAGTTCGCGGTGCAGGGCTGAGCGTGTGAATTCTCTATGTACGGCGGTGCAACGTAAATTGCGAAATGGAAGTTTAAGTCGAGATGGACTTGTTTGCTAGTCGTTAATCTTCGCGCGTGCAATAGGGGCCGCACATTTCAACGACTACTTCCTACGAGTCAATGTCCTCCCAACAGCAATGGCACCCTATTCGCTAGTCATCCGACGGGAACGTTTAGGGCATCTACCGTAGGTATTATAATCACGATATCGTACGTTCACTAGCTAGTCAGTCGAGCAAAAGAATAATAGTCGCCCGCTCGGAGGTACGCAACGTGGTAGACACAGAGCTTTATTAAAACGAAATGCAGAGAACTGTATGCGCAAGGAAAAATCAAAAATAAGCCCATCAAGGTACTCTAGCGAAAGAAACAATGTCAAGCGGATATTGAAACCTAGTACGCTCCCATTCGATTTCCATACCCAACCTCTGCTTCCGTTCAATACCCTCTGCTAGATACCATATGCGCGGACAGCAATGTCAACTCTCGCGGTATTGATGATTTTAATTCCCAGTACTGTGTGTGTTAGCTGGTATTGCCTTCGCCTATCTCGAAGGTTACAGGACACATGGCTGTGATAGTGTACATCCCCATTGATGGTAAGTGTGTAGACCAGCGCGCTGTTGTTGGCGGCTGCGGGCCCGGTCGACGATGGAGGGTTCATACCAGCTTACTGAGTACTACCAGTCTCATCCGGGATTCTCCCTTGGTTCTAAATAAGTGTAAGAATGCGATGGAATAGACCACGCAAGAGTACAGCACCGTACCTTTCCAGCTTTCCGTCCACATTGCCATTGCCTCCTAGGGTGTCACACGGGGATGACGAACTCGCCGCGGGGCGGGCAGGGCTGGCAACATGCAGATCCCCACGGGTATGTCTGATGTCCCAAAGTCATACGGGTATACAAGCCAGACCGCGGGTGATGTATGGTATGCGTGAAGACCGAAGGAAAACTGGTGTAGCATAGTGTCTCCGTGATAGGATGGTGACATAGAGGTGACTCTGCCAGTGGTCATTAGAGGTTTCTGGCCACCATATGGCCTGTGCAGGTGCTACCACCATCCAAATCAGAATGACAGTTTATACTCTCTTGATGAATAAATATCCTGGTTGTCAGCTGGGGAGTCCAATCAACTGATAGATCACCCAAAATTCACCATGCCTCCAAAGCGAAAAATCCAGGCCCGGCAACACAAACGCCAGGCTGGCTCTTCTGAAGCTCCAACACTAAGAGAGCTACGCAATCAGGGTGTGTGAAGACGGCAGCAAGCGTGCGAGCCCAGCAACAGTTTTACCCAGCACGTGGTGGACTCTGAGAATGATGGGATGGAATGTAATAACAACGATCCTGTATATTCACCCCAGCCGTACGGAAACCTGATTGGGGAAACCAGTACATCTAATGCAGAATACCAGTGCACATCGCGGTGCTGGAAGTACTTTCGTAGGGAGGTCAATGGAACCCAGCGAAATCAAACAAATTGCATTGTTGATGATATTCGAGGATTTTGCAAGTTATGTGAATCAGCTGGTCAGCAGTAAGAATTGTTCTATCTAACTGAATGAGGCATACGATAATGACTGAAATCGATACTGTACAGGCAATACCCATATCTTATTTCTTGAGGAGCAACCAAGAGTTTGCTTGCTCACCTAATGTCTAAACATATTCACTCTGGGCTGGATCATTGCGAGGGGGAACACAACGGACCATATGTTGATTCGGAGGACCAAGATTAATTCCTGGCCCTTGATAGTGTTCGTGGCTTTGCACCAGATTCTGCTATCTTACAATATTCTTTGAAAAGAAGGCAGATGGATAATGCAGACATATCTGGCTTTGATCAAATGCATTTTCGCAAGAAAACTCTCAGATGGTAGGTGGTAACTGAAATGATATAAAGTAAGGAGGTTAATAAGAGTATAGGTTGATCTTGGACCACCACCCTTCGCGTGCTGGAGAATCAGAAGCATTTCGGGCTCTCATTGAGGATGCAAATCCAACTGCCAGGCTACATTCCCAAACTACATATCAGTGAGATCTGTTATCAACCTTGCAAGTGGAAAGGGCAAAACTGCAGCAATTGCTTATTTGTCACCAGGGGAAGTTTAAGTATACAGCTGATGCTTGGTCTGAAGATGAATGGAATGAGGATATGTGTAAGTAGCCGCAGAGAATAGTATGTTACCTGGAAATACGAATTCATGTACTAGCCATCACAGTACATTGGTGCCCCCAGGATTTCCACCTGCGTTCCACTGTACTCAATCTCCAACCGATGCCTGGAACACACCTCCGACAACGCACCACACCACGTTTTAGGTTTGCCAAGACCGATTTTATCAAATCAAGTTTGACATTGCGAGAAAATTTTTGCTTCGGTTTTCAACTGAACGGTCTTCAGTCACCCAGAAGCTAAGCACGATGAGCCTCTTCGGAGCAAGAAAAATGTCCACCTTTCAGAAGGCGCAGGAGAGGGCGCAAAAATTTGAAAAAGACCAAATGGCCGGTTCTGCGGCTTCAGATATGTCAAGCAGCCACATCGGTGGCCAACTCGATAAGATTACCGGACCACTTACTGTTACGGATTTGGACGGAGTTGCTGCAACATCGGAAATCGCGCACGAACTCTCTCAGCTCGATAGAGAGGATAAACTACGACTGTTCCACGGAACCGCTGAGTACGAAGTACTTAAAGCGGGAGAGGAACAAGATAGATTCGAGATGGGACTACACCAGGCCTGAATTGAAGACGATTTGAGGAGACACGAGGATAGCCAGGCGACTCCGAGGCAGCAATCAGAGTGGCTCCCCAGCGACCTGAACGATATGAGAGCATACTCCGACCTGACGGGAAAGACTGGAGTTACGGGTGTCACGAGACACAGAAGCAGGAGTGTAGGCAGCACGGGTTCGGAGCTGTCCTCACCACCACCCACTATAATTCATGGAGGAAGCATTCTTGATATGCCTCCAAGCGGTATTTCTCTGGATCCTATTTCGACCCCTAGGACAAGCGGAAGATCAATTTTGGTGGAGAGGTATATTCAGTCGGAGGAAAATATCAGCAAACCCACCGAAGGAAACGAACAGGAAGGGGGAATGGAAGAGACCCGGAAAGTCCACACACCCATTCCGAGAAAATTCGAAGGCAGCGACAGCAGCGACGACGCAATGACAGAGGTTTAGTGGAGGGATGAGGAGCCCTACATGACGGCAACGAAGAAGGGAAAAAAGCGCAATAAGGGGAAGGGGGTGGTGAGGCTGGTTACGCCCGAACGACCAATCCCAAATATGCCACAGACGCCAAGCAGGAGATCACATGAGGCCGATTGGACCAAGCCAGTGGAGGTGGTGACCAATGAGGAAGGGGTAGCTAATCTGGAAACGTTTATTGGTGAGTATCTTCTGAACACTAATGGGCTGAGGGATTTTATGGCTACCAATCAGTTGCACGATGAGTGATATGATGAGTGGTGCCTAAAGCCGGCGGATCATATGGCGGCATGACAGAATCATACAGATGCGGGGGTTACCTCCATTCGTAGGACGTTGGACAAGATTCTGACTGAGGTTGAGTTGAGTAAGGAGTATGATGAGGAGAGGGCGGATAGACTCGACCATCGGTTGGAAAAGATTGAGAAGATGGTGGCTAAGTTAGCTCCAGTGAACATGCCAAAGACGATTGAGAATGCAATGAGTGCTTGCATGGAAAAGATGGTGGACCAATTGACGGATAGAGTGGTTGAGAAGTTTGAGGATATGGCGGAAGAAAGCCGGAAGAAGGATGAAATCCAAAGGGGGAAACAGGCAGAGCCCACCCCTGAGGAGGAGATTATGAGTGATGTTGAGTTTGAGCCGGGAGCGACTTTTCTTGGGAGGAAAATGAGAAGGTTGAAAGAGCTATCTGGGAAGAAATTGAGCTGGAGAGGCAGGAGTTGGAGCAATCCAAGCATGCGCCTGTGATTCCGCCTGGAGGAGTGAGGGGAGAGTTTCCGCATCTAGAGGTGGGACAAGTTACGATCCTGAAGAAGAAGCCAGTGGTGCCAGCGGTGCCACAACAGAAGAAGAAGGAGGTGAAAAAACCAGAGGTAAAGGAGGTACCAAAGGGACTGAAGGCTGGGGGGAAAAAGCCGGAGATTAAGAAACCGGAAATAAAGAAACCGGAGAAAAAACTGGGAGAAACGATGAAGTGTACGTGGGCGCAGACAGCAGCAGCACCGGCGCCACCAAAGAAGAACCCCGGACAAGCACAACAACAACAATGTCAGGGAGAGAATAAGAAAAAGGGGGATGGCTTTACAGAGGTAAAGAGACAACAGCAGAGACAGGAGCAGATGAGGCCGGTCGCCCCAGGACAAAATTCGATGGAGAGGAGGAGAGTGACGTTCAGGAGAGATAACGGAATCCCCCTTTCTGAAAAGAAAGATTTGGATATTTCGTCTGAGGTGAATAGAGCACTTTTTGAGGCAAAGGTTCCGCATTTTGTGCGCATTCAAGGGGTTACGAAGAATACCCGAGGATGTCTATCAATAATCATGACCCCTGGAGCAACTGCTGAGATGCTGATTCGGTACAGGGAGATTGTGAATAAAGCGGCAAGAAAGGTGGACGCAGGTATTGTGGACATCGAAACAAATGAGCTCTGGGCAATGGTGAAAATGCACGGCGTCCATTTTGACAGGTATTTGGGAAAGAAGACAGGCGGAGGACTGGAGAAATTGAGGCAAGAATTGCAGGCTGAGACCGAGGGGGTGCTGTTGCCCCTCGCAATCAACTGGATTGGAGGACCGAAAGATGTGCAGAAGAAGAATGGGGAGGGAAAGAAAGCATCTTCAGTTGTGTTTGCAGTCAAGGGAAGTAAAATTGCTCAAAAAGTTTTGAAAGGAGGATTGAGAGCAGCTGGAGTGAAGTACGACGTGGAGAAGTTTATGACAGCTGGTCCGGATACCTTTTGCGGAGTGTGCAGCAGATGGGGACATGTTGAGGCGAAATGTGGAGCCTTGAAGTTGGTAGCATGCATGTTGTGTGCAGGTAGACATCTAACGAAGGATCATAAATGCAACGTGGTAGGTTGCAAAGCTAATGCAGGACAGTACTGCACCAATAACATTGACAAGTGCGTCAATTGCAAGGGAGGACATATCGCGAAGGCCAACTGTTGTGCAAAGAAGCAGGAGGCAATAAAGAAGGCGAGAGAAGAAAGGCGAACTTGGAAGGAATGGAAGGGAGAACACCGAAACGTGACTACAGATCAACAGAAGAAGCCGGATCAGATTGAGGATGGGGTACCATTCACAGCCGAAGCCGAAAAGAAAGTTCCGGAGGAGGAGCATTCAGATAAGGAGCTGGAAGTTCAAGTTGTCTCGACACAGAGGACGACCGAGCCAAGCTCCAGCGCAGGGATCCCAGGAACCCCCATGACGCAATGGTGAAATGCATAATGCATAATTGTGGGAGGGGGTATGATGCGACAATGATGGCGTTGGAAAAGGGAATTGTTTGGGGGGCTGATGTTGTAATGATGCAAGAACAAGTAGTGGAGAAAGAGGGATACAACATTAGTCACCCAGGATATAGGCTGATCAGAGGAGGAAGAACTATGACGGCATTACGAAGAGATACACACCTGGAGTTTTCGGGAGTAGATATGGGGGGAAAAGAAGACATACAGGTGTTTGATATTAAATATCCCTA
>Ga0307512_10005660_pt1 | contig 12913 bp, 21 predicted proteins | sample 14_EM_MG_FD_200267 | JGI IMG/M metagenome (GOLD analysis project Ga0307512, IMG submission 200267) | Populus trichocarpa ectomycorrhiza microbial communities from riparian zone in the Pacific Northwest, United States - 14_EM | ecosystem: Host-associated > Plants > Roots > Unclassified | place... | reverse complement strand
TAAGATCATGGGATAAGATTCGGATGGTATATCGGAGCATGAAGAATGGTTCGAGAGGTGGCAGACGAATTGTATATAAAGAGAGTGTTGATGGTGTTGGAGGATTTCCTTTTCTTCTCTCTTTACTTGTTCTCTTGTATAGCAAAGCAATAGTCCGACTTTGAAACATATTCTGATCTTTGTTCCTCGATACGCATTTCGAGTTCAGTCCTGCAACATCTATATCACCTGCGTCCGACCCCACCCGTTACATCCATGGACTCCCACTGACAGTCATGTCAGACCCAGGCCCACAATTTGCATCAACCTTTTGGCAACAAGGGTGCCGTCAAGTGGGGATTGATTGAACAATGTCGACAGCTTTTCATCCACAGACAGACAGACAGATGGAACGAATGAACGCTAGTATGGAACAGTATCTCTGGGTGTGCATTAACCATCAGCAAGACGATTGGGTAAAGTGGCTTCCATTGGCCTGGTTTGCCGCAAATAATGGAATATCTGACACAACTAAGTGTACCCCATTCTATGTGGTTCAGGGTGTAGATCCTCGGATGTCGCTCGTGGAGAACCGACAAACCAATGAGATCAGCGACATCTAGATTCTGTTCAGGTCCAAGCAACAATGCAACAAATTCATGAACAACACCAAGTAGAAATGAGGCAAAGTCAAGCAGTGCAAGAGGAGGGAGCATATCATGCACGAATTCCGGCTCCAAATAGTCAATAAGACTGCCTGGTGTGGGTGGATGGTCGACATATTCGAACTACGCGGCCTACACAGAAACTGGATTGGAAACGCTTGGGGCCATTTACTGTTGTTCGTCGGATATCCCCATATGCGTATGAGCGGGAGTGACCTGTGTCAATACGAATTCATCGAGTACCACCCGTTTCCCTTTTGGACCCAGTGGTTGATGACCCTCTTGAGGGACAATGAGTTGATCTGCTGCCCCCAGTGGAGGTTGACGGTGAAGAACCGTATCAGGTTTGGAGTGTTGAAGATAGTCGAATGTATCGGAACCAGTTGCAGTATCTCGTACGTTGGACTGGGTACGATTCGCTGACATGGGAACCTGCCAAGTTCGTGGATGGGTTACAAGCGGTAGTGGAATCTCATCAACATTATTCCAGGAAGCCAGGATGGTTGGAGGATGTTCTCAGAGGGCCTCGAACCTAGGTGGGGGATACTGTAACGGCTCAGGCTACGAGTGATAGGTTGGAGGGTACTTAGGAATAGTATTGGGTGTATGGAAGGAATTAGTGTTACAGACAGGCGGAGATGTCAATAGACACGGAGATGGTGTGGGAATGTTGTAAAATGTTTGTGGTATAATTGTTTATGATGAGGAAGTGGTCTGAGGTGTTGCGATGTCGGATGATATGGCGTGGTTGTGGGGCTATGGAGTGGTGTTGGTGTTGTGTAAGATCATGAGAGGATATTCGGATGGTACATCGAAGCATGGGGAATGACTTGAGGGTGGTAGATGAAGTGTATGTAATGAGAGGTTGTTTGTGTTGGATGATTTCCTTTTCTTCTCTCTTTACTCGTTCTCTTGTATAGCAAAGCAAGTATGACTTTGAAACAGCTCTGACTCTTGCGATGTCTTGATTCTCTCGATACGAACATCAAAGCGCTTTGTCCCGATCATGATATCACATTCATGTTACCAATATCACTTTCCTCTGAACCCGGCCGTTACGGCTGCAGAATCAGGATCGGAACAGCAGGACCGAGTAGCTCAGGTGCGGTGGGATGATCCGAACAACATACAGGAACACCTGGACATACAAGGAGATGGTCACGGGTTCCAAGACACCCAGAACAAGCTGACCACATGCCACGAGGTATTATTCAGGGTGGCCAAGTGCACAGAATGCACAGAATTACTACTGATTGGGTAGGACCACCCAGCTCAAATCATTGCGCTGCAGTAGGAAGTAATGAAATTGAAGGCCCAACACTTCTTAGCTCAAATGCTGTATCATTGGGACACGGATTCACGGATGCAGATGCTTCAGAAAGAACTAGCCACAACCAGGAACAGTCCAGTATTCGTGGAAATGCTGGAAGAAATACTTGCCTGTTTGGAGTTGATATCCCAGGATGAAAGGGAATCTGGAGAGGAAGTCCACTGTTTGAGGCAGCAGATAGCCATTGACCTAAATGTGACAGTCAGAGCAGCTCGGGCCGGTCCCCTGGGCCCAGAGGACAAATTTCATAAACTTCCACACTGCCTAGACTATTCAGAATCAGAGCGGGCTCAGCTGAGAAGGTGGATTACTCAACTCCGAATGGTCATTCATCGCAAGCGTGGCTACTTTCCCGATGAGCAGTCAACGATGCGGCATGTATTTCACTGACTGAGGGTACTAGCCCAAGGCTAGATCTTGCCACATATTGAGGAGGACAGAATGATAGGACTGGAAGACCCACCAGCATTTATACAACTTCTGGAAGCAGCTTTTGGGGACCCCAACATGGTAGCAACAGTGGAATGAATTATGTGTGAGAGTAAACGAAAGAACCATGAGATCTCTCAGGACAATGGTCGATTTCAAGTTATTGCCGCCAACCTCAAATCGAATCCACTGGCCGTAAAAGATACACTCAGTATGGGCCATTCAGAGGAAATGATGGATTACTTGCAGTAAAATGATCTCCCGGAGGTGCTTCCAACCTTCATTGCAATATAGCAGCGATGGGATGACCAGATTTGATAGTGCCAGGCCAAAAAGACAGCACAGAAATAGGGATGAGGAATAGGTTCCACCTCTTCCCCCATACCTCCAGCACTCCATAAGTACCCTACATCAGCCCTGGCTAGATCAGTTTCTGGATATACAGGACCCGCCCGAATGGATATGTGTGAGGAAGGACAGAGGACAACAGCCCAAGATGTAGTATGGTGGCGTGTGCTCGAGTAGTTCAGTGTGTGCGGGCATATGCAAAGGTGTCAGTTGTATTGTGTCAAGAGACATGTCGCATCGACATAAGGTCAATCGATGACTAATGGCACTAACTACAAAAGAGGCAAGTTACATCACAGTCCATGGCATAGTGATATCCGTACTCCCAATCAGCTCAACACTCCTCCAGGATGGCTATCATGTCCGTTTCAAACAAAAACAGTAAACAAAAGCCAAGAGGAGCCAATCAAACATCATGGATCTTTTTGAAACTAACATGCCCAATCTATTCACTGTCTGATAGCATTCCCGATACCATCTCCATTGCCCAGACCGATTTTGATCCTGAGGCTGTTTCCGGGACCATTACTGAGACCAATTCCGATCATTCCCATGGCAGCACACAGCTTCAAGCAGGCGGGCTTCGGCAGCAGTTTTGTGAAGCAGTTGGAGAGCATCTCAGCAGTCAGTAAGTAGTACAATTCGATATCTCCATCAGTAGCCATATCAGCAGCGAGAGAGTATTCAGTCGCAATGTGTGCAACTGCAGTTCCGCGGTAGATTCTGGTCTTCAAACTCCCGAGCAGTCACTGGGAATTGGAGAACCCGTGCGGGATAGTCGGGATGCCAATCTCGTTCAAGAGATGCGAGATCTGTGTGAGTCTCATGCAGCCTACTCCTAAGGCATAGTATTCGGCATTAGGTCTTGGACTGGGCAGTCAACTTCTGTTTTCTCGATCTCCAGTCGACCGCTCCTCTGCAGCTAATGACCAGTCCACTTGTCGATCTATAGCCATCCGGGCATCCAGCATAGTCCGAATCGACATAACATCTAAGTGCACCTTATCCTTCTTCTCGGAGTCCGCCACTGAGTGCTACTCCGAAACGCAGATGCCAGTCCTTCATGCCGTTGAGGTACCGCAACACCTGCTGGAGAGCAACCATATGCTCATTGCTTGGGTCTTGATAGTACTGGCTGAGTACTCCGATGGCATATGCGATATTGGGCTGAGTGGCGGTCATGGCGTACATAAGGCTTGCGATCATTGATTGGTATATGGTCGGATCGCTGGCTTCTGTGTCGGGTGACCTCTTGTGATGCGTCATTGCCATTGGCGTGGCAACTGGTCTGGATTCATCCATTCTGAACTTCGCCAAGATTGTCCCAATGATGCTGTGCTGATAGATGTCGATCGTGTGATGCTACTGATTGTGTTCGATGTTCACTCCGAGATAGAAGGAGACACTCCTGAGATCGTGCATCCGGAACCTCTTCTTCATCTGCTCTGTGATCAGCTCAATGAAGCCATCGTTAGCAATGATGAGGAGATCATCGACGTACAGAATGACTGCGGCAACAACTGTGCCGTGATCCTCCTCATCATAGAGCACGAACAGTCCTCTGTCGACGCGTGATGCCACGAACCCAATTGAGATCACGAAGTCATTAAACGTGCCATACCAAAACTCTGTTGGCTGCATGAGGCCATAAAGAGATTGTCTAAAGTGGAGTACCATTTTCCGAGAAGTCTTTGTCAAACTTGGATTGTTGTATCGGCTCCCAGTTCGGAGCAAAAGACAATATCCCTGAGCTGGGTGCATAGAGGTCTCATCTTCCAAGTCAACACCCAAGAAAGCCGTGCATATGGCCATTTGATGGATTTGGAGATTAACCTTTGCGGCAATCGCCAGTGCAAGCCTAATGTGGCCCAAGCGAGCAGTCGGTGCATACATAGCCTGGAAATTAATGCCTTCGATTTGGTGATTTCCTCCAGAGACTTGCCTGGCGTCGAACCGCTGCACATTGCCTGCTCCATCGCACAAGATCTTGTAAACCCAGTGACTTGGTAAAGCCTTCCTCCCTTCTGGAAGCTGCACGAAATCTCCCAAGACTCGATGCTGCCCAATTGCATCTAACTGTTCTTTCATTACCGTATCCCATTTCTCGGTGAGTGGAGACTTGGATGTAGCTTTGTAAGACTTTGGATGGATCGAATACTTGTGATCATCGTAGATTGCAGCCCCAGTGTAGGTGAGACTCACATCCTCAAATTCCTGATCTTTGAGAGCCAATTGTGCACACTCGGAAAACTTGCCCACGCGGTTTTGGCAACTACCTTTGGCTGGCGGCATCCATGCTTTCTCCAAGTGACGTCTCAAGGCCAGGCAATTCTCGTGACTAATTCTTTGTCGTCGGAGGATCCAGAGATGAATCGTCATCCAATGGCTCCACCACTCGATGTTCGGGATTTCCATCTCTGGTTGGTGGCCTCTTGATTGACTGTGAGGTTTCAGATTGCTTCCTGGTGGGTGTGGGTTCAAGGATGACATTTCAAGAGAAGTGCTCATTCAAGCTCGCATAATCGGCAGCATTCGGTGTGGTGTACCGCTTCGCATCTTTGAATACCACATCTCTGGAGCAGTGAAGCGGTTAGGGCGATGGATTTTACACGAAGCACTGATCAGTCGATATGTTGTACCCAGCGAGTATGCAGGGAGTCGCTCCGTTATCCAGCATCTTTCGTTTCGGATATGGACGGTACACGAATGCTAAGCATCCGAACACACGGCGATGCTTCAGAAACCGCTTCCTCCCAAGCCAGGCCTCAATCAGTGTGTTGCCGACTACCGATCGAGTCGGAGTGTGGTTCTTGAGGTAGACCACCACTGAGAGTGTGATGGACCAGAAGTTCTTTGGAAGTCCGGAATCATCCAGTATGCATCATACGCGCTCCATGATTGTGCGGTTCGCCCATTCGACGACTCCATTAGACTGAGGAGTGTAGGGCATGGCTGTTTTCTGTAAGATCACTTCTGATTTTAGGTATTCTGCAAACTTCTTGGAGGTATACTCACCGCCTCCATCTGTACGAAATCGCTTCACTTGCTTGCCTGACTTCTTTCCTCTAAGTGCGCTCCATTGTTTCAATTTCTCCAGGGCCTCCCACCGGTACTTCAATATGTACTCATCCATATGGCTTGTGGCGTTGTTGATGAAGTGCAGCATATATCGACCTCCCCTGATGGCTGTGTGCAGGGGTCAACATATGTCCGAGTGCAACAGCCACAGAGAATCAGTAGCACGGGATGTTGTACTCAGAGTAAAGGGCTTCCGATCTACCTTGCACTTGATGCGATCCCCGCAATCATACATCGTGGTCATTCTTGGACCATCGATAATACTCAGCATGATCCCCAAGGCGTTGAGACTGACGTGTGCCAAGCGGCGCCGCCATAACATCCGCTTCTCTGCATCGTCTCGCGATGCATGCCCAGTTATCATACGTGCCAGCCGGCTGCTGTTGTGAATGTCGATATCAGTGTATTCGGTCACCCATTCGGGAACTCGATCCCCAACTCGATCCAGAACCGATAGCCCATCGATCTGAGATGCAGCGGCGATCAACTTCCCTTGGCGACTGTAAAGGTTAAGACCGTAGTGATGCACCGGTTAGACTTTGACGTCTTTGCCAATGATCTAAGATTGTGAGGTGAGATTAAACGATTCCGGTAAAGGCACCACTTCTTGAAGTATCATCATTTCCGTCTTTCCATCTGGTAGTTGGCAAATCAACCTAACAGTTCCATATCCCGAGGCAAATGATGTCACGCCATTGTATCCCTTCACCGTCTTCGAATTCGGAGGATATTTGGTGTAGGTGATGAACATTGATAGACAGCCGGAGATGTGAGTCATGCATCCGCAATCGATGAACCAATCACTGGATGAAGCATATGAGCTCGCCGCCATCCGATAGTACTCGATCGACGTGGTGAGAGTGGAAGTAGCCGATGCTTCAGTTGATGCATGTGCTACAGTGTCGGCAGTTTTCGGAGGATCGCAGTGTTGCTTGCTCAAGCAGTTCTCGGTGCAATGCCCTCGCTGTTGGCAATGAAAGCACTTCCGCAGATCCTGCTCCTTCCTATCGTCCTGATTTTCTCTCGTATCCCTCTTTGGACTTTTGCCGCCTTTACCGGCTTTACCGCCATTACCACCTTTGCCACCCTTCTTTGCACAGAGCAGAACCTCTGGAGCGGGCCCATTCTCTCTCTTGAATGCAGCTTCCTTTACGACGAGCTTGGTGATGATCTCATCGGGAGTGGCAGTCATTGAGGGGTTTTTATCCATCAAGTACTCCAGCCAGAGTTTCCACTCGTCATTCCTTGGGATTCCATGAAGGAGGTAGAAGATGTGCTCTTGCTCACTCATCTTGGCGATTGTCTTTGCATTCACGTCTGTGTCACTGTCAGGAGTGGATGGCCCTGGGCGAATGTTTCAATGCTTGATTGTCCCAACGATCTGCGATGCATAGTTGTCAACATCTCTGCAGTCCGGTAGCTTGATGCTCCCAAGGTCTTCCCCAATCTCGAAGATGTTGAACTTCAACTTAGACATGTAGGCTGATGCGACCTGTTCTCAAAGAGTCTTCGCATCGTCGACAACTGTGTATTCCACTTGTATCCTCAGTTCCATACCCACCCGGATTTTTGATCTGGCAACGCCATGGCGAATCGTCCAGTCTTTGAGAGCGGCCTTCAATGTAGCGGTCGCATTTGCTGCGGGCTCTACCGGCTTGTCGTCGTATCTTTTGATGATACCATACACTTGCTTCTGCTCGGGAAGTAGGGCCATCTCGGTTGCTCATTGGGCATAGTTCGTGCCATTGAACTTGGTGATGGTGACTGTTGTCAAACTCATCCTGTAATGAGATGTGATTGTTGGCTCTCAGACTGCATGTACGGGCGACATCCAGCAGCCGCTGTCAGAAGCACGGCGGGATGCGGGGAAATTGCTTTGCTTGTGGGGACTCTGCTCCATGACGATGTTGACCTCCACTCGACAAACGAAAGTGGAAGTGTTGATCGTCGAACCCTGATTACACATAAGGGCTCATACACTGGTGAACGGTGGCGCATGCTGGGGTAGTCGAGTGTGTACAGGCATGTTCAAAAGTGTCTATTGTATCGTGTAATGAGAAGTGTCGCATTGACATAAGGTCGATCGATGACTAATCACGCTAAGTACAAAAGAGGCAAGTTACATCATAGTCCTTGGCATAGTGATTGTTGAGCTGATTGGGAGAATGGATATCAGTATGCCAAGGACTATGATGCAACTTGCGACTTTTGTAGTGAGCGCCATTTGTCATTGATCAACCTTATGTCAATGCGACATGTCTCGTTATACAATACAACAGTCAGACACTTGCATACACCTGCACGCACAGGACTACTCGATCATGCGCCACTGTACAACAGGTGATGAGCCATTGCATTTTCAAAGGACACTGACAATGCACACCTCCGCTTCATTCGTTCAGCGGAGGTCAACATCATCACTGAGAAGCTTTTCCCCGAGCTGCGCAATTACCCCACACCCCAGCGTGCTTCTAACGGCAGCTGTGAGGCATCTCACATACATACAAACTGAGAGACGATGATCACTGACCATTGCGATATATGATCAGGATTGTGTGAGCTTTGTTCGATCACCATCACCATAACCCTGTTGAATGGCACAAATTATTCACAATGGGTAACCGAGATGGCCCTACTTCTAGAGCAGAAGGAAGTGTATGATATCATCAAAGGATACGATGGCAAGCTGGAAGAGCCCACTGCAAACCCGACAGATACAGGGAAGGCCGCATTCAAAGACTGGATGAATCGCCATGGGGTTGCCAGATCGACTATTCCACTGGGCATGCAGCCGTGGATCCAAGCGGAATACACGGTCGTTGACGATGTGAAGACATTTTGGGAAAAGCTGGGATCAGCCTACAAGTCAAAGTTGAAGTGCAACATCTTCGAGATTAGGGAAGACCTTTGGAGTATCAAGCTACAGGACTGCAGAGATGTCGATAACTATCCATCGTGGATTGCTCAGAAAGTCAACAATTACAATCTCTGCGCAGAACCGACAGTCCCATCGACCACTGACACTGATGCCCCCAATATGGACTCTGCAAAGACAATCCCCAAGGCGAGTGAGCAGGAACACATCTTCCACCTCCTTCTTGGGATCCCAAGGAACGATGAGTGGAAAGTCGTCCTGGAGCTCATGAGGAACAAAAATGCCACAATGACCACCACGCCTGATGAGATCATCACCAAGCTTGTTGAAAAGGAAGCTGCAATCAAGATAGACAATGGGCTCACACCACAAGCTCTGCTCTTTGCAAAGAAGGGTGGCAAAGGTGGTAATGGTGGTAAAGCTGGTAAAGGCGGCAAAAGTCCAAAGAGGGATATGAGAGATAAGAAGAGAGATAATAATAGGAAAGAGAAGGATCTTCGGAAGTGCTTGCATTGCCAACGGCGAGGGCGTATCACCGAGAACCATTTGTGCAAGCAACGTGGTAATCCTCCAGAGAATGCCCACACTGCAGCAAAAGCATCGACTGAGACTACTTCGACTCTCACCACTTCGATCGAGAACTATTGGATGGCGGCTAGCCTAAAAGCTTCATCTAGTGATTGGTTCATCCATTCTGGTTGCACGACTCACATCTCCGGCCGTCGATCAATGTTCATCACCTACACCAAATATCTCCTGAATACCCAGACAGGGAAGGGATACGATGGGGTCACATCCTTTGAATCAGGATATGGCAATGTTAGGTTGACTTGGCAACTGCCAGATGGAAAGACCGAAATGATGATACTTCAAGAAGTGGTGAATTTGCCAGGATTGTTCACCCTCATCTCACAGTCTCGGATCATGGACAAGGATGTCGAAGTTGACCTGGTGAATCACTATGGTCTCAACCTCTACAATTGCCTTGGCAAATCAATTGCCACTGCACCTCAGGTCGATGGGATACTTGTTCTGGTTCGAGGTCCGGACTAAACAGTATACACCGATATCGACAATGACTGCTGCCTGCTGAAACATAAGACAACTGGGCATGCATCTCGGCACGATGCTGAGAAGCGGATGTTATGGAACCGTCGCTTGCCACACATCAGTCTCAAAGCCTTGGAGATCTTGCCGATGATTACTGATGCTCTGAGAATGACTGGGAAGTGTGATTGCGAGATTTGCATCAAGTGCAAGTTAGCTCGGAAGCCCTTTATCCCCACTCCCTCCCGCGCCACTGAGACACTGCAGCTAGGGCACTCGGACATATGCGGTCCATTGGAAACAGCCATTGCAGGAGGTCGATATATGCTGCCCTTCCTCGATGGCACCACGAGGCATATGGATGAATACAGATTGAATCACAAGTCGGAAGCCCTTGAGACATTCAAACTATGGAAGGCTCTTAGAGAAACAAGTCAGTCAAGCAAGTGAAGCGATATCATACAGATGGAGGCGGTGAGTATACCTCCAAGAAGTGTGCAGAATACCTAAAATCAGAAGGGATCTTAAAGGAAACGACTACGCCCAACACTCATCAGTCGAGTGGAGTCATCAAACTGGTGAACCACACAATCACGTAGTGCGTACGATGCATGCTGGAACATAACAGTCTTTCGAGGAAGTACAGGGAATTTGCAGTCTGCGTGGCGGTCTATCTCAAGAACCGCACTCCGACAGGCTCAGTGGTTGGTTTGACTCAGTACGAGTCCTGGCATGAATCCGGAAAGGAGCCATTTTCGAATCATCACCTTCGGTTCGTATGTTTGGCTATCTTGCACCTACCGAAAGAGAAACGAAGGATGGTGGATTACAGAGCCACTTCCGGCATATCCATTGGGTACAGCATATCGACTAATCAGTACTTTGTATACAATCCTTTGGCCAAGACGCATCACTGCTCCAGAGATGTGGTATTCAGAGAAGGAAAGCTGTACACAGCACCGAATGCTGCAGACGAAGCAATCATGAACGAGCACTTCTACAGAGATGTTATTGAGGAACCCAAACCCACAGGAAAGCAGCCAACCGGAGATGGAAATTCCAAATGTCCAATGCAGCAGCCATTGGACAATGATTCACCTTTGGATTCTCCAAAACCAACGAAGAAGTCACGGGAATTGGCTGGCCTTGAGACGTCGCTTGATGATCAATGGAAGCCACCGGCCGAAGGTAGTCGCCGAAACCGTGCTGGAAAGGATATGTTGGCAGAGTCTGCACAATAGGCTCTCACTGATGAGGAATTCGAGGATATGATTGCCACATATGCTGCAGCTGCGATCTCTGATGATCATGAGGATGCGATCAATCCAAAGTCCTACAAAGCAGCATCCAAGTCTCTGCTCGCTGAGAAATGGGATACGGCGATGAAAAATAGTTAGATGCCAATGGTCAGCATCAAGTCATTGAAGATTTTGTGGAGCGTCCAGAAAGGAGAAAGTCATTGCCAAGTCACTGGGTATACAAGATGAAGCGCGATGGAGTAGGCAATGTGCAGCAGTTCAAGGGAAGGTTATTCTGCTGAGGAAATTACCAAATCGACGGCATCGACTACCTGGCTAAGTATGCACCCACTACTCGCCTGGGCCATGACAGGCTGGCACTCGTGATCGCCGCCAAGAAAGATCTTGAGATCCATCAAATTGACGTATTCACGGCTTTCTTGGGAGTTGACTTGGAAGAAGAGATCAATATGCACCTGCTGCAGGGATATTGTTGTTTGGTCCAAACTGGAAGCCGATACAACGATCCAAGATCAAATACTTTGTGCAAGATGATACTCCGCTTGAGAATGCGTCTTTCTGGCCTGGAGCAGTCTTGGTACGTTTGGTACGGCACTTTCAGGACCTGGTGACCATGTTTGGGTTTGTGGCATCACGCGTTGACGGAGGACTGAGAGTGCTCATTGATAATGATCAACGCATGGTAGTTGCCACCGTCGTTCTGTAAGTCGAAAATCTCCGTATCGTTGCTCACCAGGGCTTGATTGTGTAGATCCAGGATCCAATGAAGGAAAGGTTCCGGATGCATGATCTCGGGAGTGTCTCCTTCTATCACGCCAAGAACACCGAATTCAATCAGGAGCATCACACGATCCCCATCCATCAGCACAGCTACATTCGTACCATGTGGGCAAAGTTCTGAATGGATGAGTCCAGACCAGTTGCCAAGCGAATGGCGATGAAGCTCCACAAGAGGAAGCCCACAGAAGACGCCTGCAATCCGACCATCCACCAATGGATGATCGGAACCCTAATGTAAGTGATGACCGCTACTCTGCCCGATATCGCATATGCCGTCGTAGTTCTCAGACAGTACAAACATGACCCGAGCAATGAGCATATTGTAGCACTCAAACCTATGTTGCGGTACCTCAACGGCACAAAGGACTGGCATCTGCGTTTCGGAGGAGAAGGTGATGGCGCACATAGATATTATGTCAATTTGGACTATGCTCGATACCCGGATCACTATAAATCACCAAGTGGACTGGTCATCACCTTTGGAGGAGCGGTTGACTGGAGATCGAGAACACAGAAGTTGACTGCCCAGTCCATGACTCATGCCTAATACTACGCCTTTTGGAGTAGGCTGCAGGAGACTCACACAGATCTCATATCTGTTGAATGAGCTCGGCATCCTGACTATCCCTCACGTGTTCTCTGATTCACAGTCACTGATCGCAAGTGTCAAGAATAGAATCTACCGCAGAACTGCAGTTGCACACATTGCAACCAAATACTAGCTTGCTGCAGATATGGCTAGAGACGGAGATATCGACTTGAGCTACGTACCAACTGCTGAGATGCTCGCTGACAACTTCACAAAGCCAGTGAGGAAGGCCGCTTTCCTGAAGCAGTCAGTTGCAAAGGGAATAATCGGAATTGGACTCCAAAATGGTCTCAGAAATGTCCTTGATATGGACAGAAACAGTCTCGGAAAGGGTCTTCGAAATCATCTTGGAAATGGTAGCGGAATTGGATTTCGACAGGGTGTCGGGAATGCCAGGAGAAAGTCAACTCATTTGGCACATTTGGTTCGCGGAGATCCACGATGTTTGATTGGCTCTTCTTCTCCTTTGTTTACGGTTTCGTTTGACATGGCCATGATTGCCATTCTGGAGGAGTGTTGAGCTGATTGGGAGTA
>Ga0307512_10005659_pt1 | contig 12916 bp, 11 predicted proteins | sample 14_EM_MG_FD_200267 | JGI IMG/M metagenome (GOLD analysis project Ga0307512, IMG submission 200267) | Populus trichocarpa ectomycorrhiza microbial communities from riparian zone in the Pacific Northwest, United States - 14_EM | ecosystem: Host-associated > Plants > Roots > Unclassified | place... | reverse complement strand
CCGACGCCGCCGGTCAGCGGCTCGTGCACTGGTGCAGCGGCTCCTCGGGGGTGGGCACGTTCCTCATCCGGCTCTGGGCCGCGACCGGCGAGCGGCGGCACCGCGCGCTCGCCGAGGCGGCCGCCGCCGCGGTCCGGCTCAACACCTGGCAGGCGAGCAACGCCGTCTGCCACGGGCTGGCCGGCGACGGCGACTTCCTGCTGGACCTGGCCGAGCACACCGGCGACGGCCGATACCGGGACTGGGCGACCGAACTCGCCCGCGCGATGTACGCCCGCCACACCGTCCGGGGCGGGCTGGCGCTGCTGAGCGACGCCTCCCGGACCACAGTGACCCCCGGCTACGGCACGGGGCTCGCCGGAGCGCTCGGTTTCCTGCTCCGGCTGCAGCACGGCGGACCGCGCTGGTGGATGCCGGACGTAAGCCCGGCCCGGTGCAAGCCCGCCGAGCAGGTGCTCACCGCCGCATGAGGAAAGGAACAACAAGATGAACAGCCAAGCCGACATCACCAACCTGGACCTGCTCCCGGTGCGCGACCAGCGCGGCGACAGCCATCAAGATCATTTCCGTTCGACAATCCTCGACAGCGCCGCGACATGCCCAACGGTTCTCGGGCAGATCATGACTGAGGAGAGTACCGGCTGCCAGCCGCCGCGATTCTGACGGCGATCCGGGCCAACTGGTCGCCCTTTGCCTTTCCCGGGCCTGGCGCGCAACGCGCCCGACCGTGCTGGTCCGCGCCCAGGTCGCGGTACCCTCGTGCCGTGCCCGCCGGTGACCAGCCCTCCACCGTGCGCACCGGGCAGCCTCACCCCGAGCCGCGAAACGCGGAGCCGCGAAACACCGAGCCGCGTAACTCGGAGTCGCCTAACACCGAGCGGCAGATTGTCGCCGTGGCCGCCGCGTTGTTCGCCGAACGCGGGCTCGGCGCCACCCTGGCGCAGGTCGCCAAGCACGCCGGTTTCGGGGTGGCCACGGTGTATCGGCGGTTCGCGAACAAGGACGACCTGATCTACGAGGTGTACGCCGACCGCCTGCGCGCGCACGAGCAGGTCGCCCGGGAAGCGGCCGCAGCGCCCGACGCCGGGGCCAGTTTCTTCCGATTCTTCGAGCAGTCCATCACGGAACTCGCCGCGGACAGGGGGCTGCGGGAGCTCACGATGGGCGGCTACACGCGGTCGCTCGGCTGGGCTCGCGGCACCGCCCCGGATCGGCTCGCGGGGTTGCTCGGCGAGAACCATGAGGCGATGGGTGTCCATCTGACCGAGCTTGTCCGCCGGGCGAAGCAGTCCGGCGGACTCCGCGAGGACTTCGAGGCCACCGACATGATGGTGCTGTCGATCGCGGTCCAGGCCACCGTCGCGTTCGGCGGCAGCGGGCATCCCGAGCTGTACCGCCGCGCCTTGGGTGTGATCTTCGACGGCCTGCGCCCGGCCCGTGGGAACGTCACACCGCTGCCGGCCGTTGCCCTGGTCGATCCGGAACTGCCGCAGGCGCGCCCCCGGCGCCGCAGGCATCGATCACTCTGAACGTCTCCACCTGGAGATCTTGCCCCGATCCGCACGATCGATACCATCGTGTTCCGAGGTGCGGAACAGCTGTTCCGCGCGGGGGAGAGGTGGCGGCGAAGATGGGTACGAACCGGGTCGCACGATGCGCCTACATAGCGCTCGGGCTGCTTGCCGTCGTGGCAGGGGTCCAGCCGGCGGCCGCCGCCACGGACCCGCCCTGGCAACCGGCCCCGGCGACGTACGGGGTGAGCCAGCCGCAACGGGTGGCCGTCACGATGGACGACGGCGTACAGATCGCCGCCGAGGTCGTCTACCCGACCGACCCGGCCACCGGCAGCCCCGCAGCGGGCCTGTTCCCGGTGCTGTTGACTCAGAACCCGTACGGCTCGGGCCAGGCGCCGCCGACGGCCGCCGGTAACTACTTCGTCCAACGCGGGTACATCTATGTCGCCTCGGCGGTACGCGGGACCGGCGCCTCGGGCGGCCAGGTCGACTGGTTCGGGGAGCGCCAGGGCCGCGACGGCGCCGCGCTGGTGGACTGGGCGGCGCGCACGCTGCCGGGTTCCGACGGCAAGGTCGGGCTGGACGGCTGCTCGTACCTGGGAGTGGACCAGTGGTTCACCGCCGCCGCCGTGGGCCCGCATTCCGCGCTGAAGGTGATCGCCCCGTTCTGCACCGACTCCGACTTCTACAACGACCTCACCGCGTTCGGCGGGATCCCGACGACCTTCGTCGCCGGCATCGCGCACGCCGAGCCGCGCGGACCGCAGGACGACCCGGCCACCGACCCGCAGTCCGTCACCATCAACGACCTGGCCACCGGCGGGCCCCGGTCCTACAACAACAGCTACTGGCGGGAGCGCGACGTCATGCGGCTGCTGCCGACGATCGTCGCCAACGGCGTCCCGGCGTTGACCGAGGCCGGCTGGCGTGACCTGTTCCCCGGCGGCAACCTCGGCGCGTACGTCGCCGCGCAGAATGCCTACTTCCACCGGCCGGTGACCGCGCCGGTGCTGCCGGGCGAGCCGGTCACCGGCCGATACCAGGCGATCGTGGGCCCGTGGACCCACGGCGAGAACGTCAACGGACCGACGCTGCAGGCCATCCGGCTGCAATGGTTCGACACCTGGCTCAAGGACGCTGCGACCGGCATGGCCGAGACCACCACGCCGCTGCACCTGTTCGAGAACGGCGCGAACCGCTGGGTGGATCAAGCCGCCTGGCCGCCGTCGCCGCAGGTTCAGACCTACTACCTCGGCGGCAACGGCTCGCTGACCGTACGTCGTCCCGGCGCCGCCGGCTCCGACAGCCTCAGCTGGGCGCCCGTGAGCTCAAGCGCGACGCTGACCTACACCACCGAACCGTTGGCCGGCGCCGTCGTGCTTGACGGCCCGACGGACGTCACCGTCTACGCGGAGTCGACGGCACCCGAGGTCGAGCTGACCGCCACGCTCAACGTGATCGCGCCGGACGGCACGATCACCAAGCAAGGCGACGGCGCGCTGCTCGGCAGCCAGCGCCAACTGAACTCGAAACAGAGCTGGTACGGCGCGGGGCACGCGCTGTTGCAGCCGAGTCACCCCTTCACCGAGGCCAGCCAGCAGCCGGTGGTGCCCGCGGTGACCACCCGATACGACATCGCGGTGCTGGCGAATCTCACCGAGATCCCGGCCGGCGGCCGGCTGCAACTGGTGCTGAACAGCCAGCCACCGGCGGGCTTCCACCTGCCGCTGGCCCCGCCCCCGCAGCAACTCGCCAACCTCGCCGGCGGCGGGTACACCATCGAGCGGTCTCGCGTCGCCGCGTCGTTCATCAACCTGCCGCTGACCGCTCCCGACGGGTTCACCCCGAGCGCCGTCAACTGGGGACCACCGGCGTAGGAAGGCGAAAACCCCGCCAAGCCCGGGCGGCGCTGGTGTACTGAAAGCGGTTGCGAGTGGGATGTGAAGCGCCGGCACATGAGCCCGATGGAGCGAGATGCCGAACGTGCTGAGGCAGGCGGGGCGCCGTGCGGCACGATCGCCCTGGCTGCGGGCGGTCGCGCCGGCGTGGCGGCGGCTGGGCGCGGTCGAGCAGGTCCGCCTGGTCTTCTGCATTCTCACGACCCTGGCGGTGGCCGGCCAACTGCCCCTGGCCGCGGACGGCACGAACCGGTACGTCAGCGCCCCGGTCGCGATCGTCTGCGGCCTGACGCTCATCGGCATCTGGTGGGCCGGGTTTCGGGCCGGGCGGTTCTTCACCGGGGCCACGCTCATCGAGATGATCGCCCTGGTCGGGTTCGGGCTGGGTTTCGAAGACGTGCACGCGGTGTTCGGTCCGGTGTTCACCGCCCTGTTCTTCCGGTGCCTGTACGGCTCCAACTCGGCCGCCCTGGGTCGTGCCGTCGGGTACGCGTTCGTGCTGGTGAGTGCGTTCGTCCTGAGCGAGCGGCTGGGTGAGCTGCCGTCCGCGGTGGTGGTCGCGCTGCTCATCACGACGGTGACCTTGCGGACCGTGGCGGTCCTGCTGGAGCGGGTCGCGGAGGCGAGCGAGCTGAGCGCGAGCCTGGCCCACACCGCCGGCGCGCTGATCTCGGCGCGGACCCCGCAGGAGGTACGGGACCTGTGCCTGTCCGGTGCCGAGCACCTCGCGCCGCAGGCCCGCGTCTGGCTGACCCTCGACGGCGCCGACCCGCCGGTTGACGTGTCCGACGGACTCCGCTTCGGCCTCGGCCGCGACAACCGCGCGGACACCGCCGAGCTGTACGTGCTGACCCACCGGCCCCTGCCGCAGGCCCGGCGGGAGGCGCTGCAGACGCTCGCCGCACAGGCCACCACCGCGCTGGACAGCCTTGAGCTACGGGCCGAGCTGTCCTACCGGGCCAGCCACGACCTGCTGACCGGACTGCCCAACCGCACGTCGTATTGCGAGGCGCTCTCCGCCGCCCTGGCCGCGGGCCTGTCCAGCGCGGCGCTCTTCATCGACCTGGACGACTTCAAGAAGGTCAACGACACGCTCGGCCACCCCGCCGGGGACGCCCTGCTGATCCAGGTCGCCCAGCAGATTCGCGGCTGCCTGCGGGCGGGCGACCTGGCGGCTCGGCTCGGCGGCGACGAGTTCGCGATCCTGATCCAGGACCGCGAGGACGTCCTCGCCGCCGGGACGGCCGTCGCGGTCCGGGTGCTCAGCGTGCTGGAAGAACCCTTCGACCTGGCGGGCACGCTGTTCTACGCGCGCTGCAGCATCGGGGTCGCGATGGGCGGCCAGGTGGTCGCGGTCGGCGGTTCCGCCGCCAACGAAGGCCCGGCCGAGCTCTCCCGCGACGAGGTGCAGGCCGCGATGTCGAACCTGTTGCGCGATGCCGACATCGCGATGTACGTGGCGAAGGCCCGGGGCAAGAACCGCTTCGAGGTCTTCGCATCCGACATGGCGAGCGTCATCGCGCGCGATGCGGACGCCCGGCAGGAGTTAGCCGGGGCGCTGGCCCGAGACGAGTTCGAGCTGCACTTCCAGCCGATCATGACGCTGCCGGCCCAGCAGGTGGATACCGTGGAGGCGCTGATCCGGTGGCGGCATCCGCGGCGCGGGCTGTTGCCGCCCGATGAGTTCCTGGCGCACGCCGAGCACAGCCGGCTGCTCGCCGACATCGACCGCTGGGTCATCGCCGCGGCCTGTGGCGCGGCCGCGGCGTGGCCCGGCGAGCGCCCGCCGGCGGTCAGCATCAACATCAGTCCCCGGCATTTCTCCCGCAGCTGGCTGTTGCCGACCATCGCGCACGCGCTGGCCGTCAACCACCTACCGGGTGAACGGCTGATCCTGGAGATCACCGAAGCGGCGTTGTCGATCGACCCGGCCGGCGCGGAGGCGAACCTCCGAGCCTGCGCGGAGTTGGGCGTCGGCATCATCCTGGACGACTTCGGCGCGGACCGCTCCCTGCTGGGCTGCCTGCGCGCGCTGCCGATCCGCGCGGTGAAAATCGACCGGTCCTTAACCAGCGACGAGGACAGCCAGCGTACGGTCCGCGCGTCGGTCGAGCTGGTCCACGCGCTGGGCCGCACGGTGGTCGCCGAAGGCATCGAGACCGTCGAGCAACTAGGTGCGGCCCGCGCGAACGGCTTCGACGCGGCTCAGGGATTCCTGCTGGCCCGGCCCGTACCGGACAGCGAGCTCAGGCTGCCGGTCCCCGCGGTCGCCCACCCCGGCTGACCGGGCCGCTCGACCCCGCGCGGATCAGATCGCCCGGCTGCGCTGGTCCTCGCCCAGGTCGCCGTACGGGTAATCGGGGGCGTGCAGGTCGCTGGCCCCGTCCAGCACCGCCGTCTCCGCCGCGGTCAGGTGCAGGTCGACGGAGCGCAGGTTGGTGTCGAGCTGCTCCAGCGTGCGGGCGCCGAGGATCGTCGAGGTCACCCCCGGGCGGCCGGTCACCCAGGCCAGCGCCACCTCCGCCATCGTGACGCCGCGGCTCTCCGCGATGCCCTGCACGGCCTCGACGATGTCCCAGGTGCGTTCGGTGCCGCGCCGGTCCCAGGCCTCCATGCCGCGCTCCGGGTTGTCGCCGAGGCGGGTGGCGCCGGTCGGGCGTTGCGCGCGCTGGTACTTGCCGGTCAGCCAGCCGCCGCCGAGCGGGCTCCACGGCAGCAGGCCCAGGCCGGCGTCCTGGGCGGCCGGGACGATCTCGTACTCGATCTCCCGGACCAGCAGGCTGTACTGCGGCTGCAGGGTGACCGGCGCGGCCAGGCCAAGCTCGCGGGCCAGGTGCACGGCCTTGGTCAGCTGCCAGCCGGTGAAGTTGGAGAAGCCGTAGTAGCGGATCTTGCCGGCCCGGACGAAGCCGTCCATCGTGCGCAGGGTCTCGTCCAGCGGGGTAAGCGGGTCGAACGAGTGCGCCTGGTAAAGATCGATGACCGGCACGCCGAGCCGGGTCAGCGACGCGTCCAGCGCGCGGGTCAGGTGCCGGGCGGACAGGCCGGCGCCGTTCGGGTCGGCCGCCGTCGGGAAGCGGCCCTTGGTGGCGAGCACGACCCGGTCGCTCATGTCGGCGGGCCGGGAGGCGAACCAGCGCCCGATGATCGACTCTGACTCGCCCTGTGAGTAGACGTCGGCGGTGTCGACGAGCGTGCCGCCGGCCTCGACGAATCGGTCAAGCTGCTCGTGCGACACCTTCTCATCGGACTCGGCGCCGAAGGTCATGGTGCCCAGGCAGAGCTCGGAAACGGCGCAGCCACTGCGCCCAAGCGTGCGATATTCCATATCTGCAACCTATCCCCGCGTCGGGCGTGGCCGGTGGCTCGGTCGGAGGCTCTCGATCCGGCCGAACCACCGGCACACTGTTTCGCTACCCGGCGGCCGCCGGACTAACCGCCGGGGAAAGAATCGGCGGCAATAATTCGGCGAGCACGGCCACGCCGTCGCGGCTGAGCACCGACTCGGCGTGGAACTGGACCCCGGCGAAGCCCGGCCCGCGCAGCGCGTGCACGGTGTCGTCGGCCGCCTCCCGGGCGATCTCCACCGGGCCGTACGGGCTGGTCAGGCGGTCGGTGGCGGAGGTCGCCGTGAAACTCGAGTAGAAGCCGACCCGGCGGGTGGCGCCGAACAGCTCGATGTCGCGGGCCACGCCCTGATACGGCAGGTCCCGCCGGATCAGCGGCAGGCCCAGCGTGGCCGCGAGCACCTGATGACCGAGGCAGACCGCGAGCAGCGGCCGGCCGGCCGCCAGCAACGACAGGACCAGCACCCGCAACGACGCCATCTTCGGATCGGCGGGGTCGCCGGGGTCGCCCGGCCCGGGCCCGACCACCACGAGATCGGCGTCGGGAACGGTCGATCCCCACGGCACCACGGTGACGATCAGGCCGAGCGCGCGCAGCTGATGGGCCAGCATCGCCGTGAACGTGTCCTCGGCGTCGACGATCACCGCGGTCCGCCCGGCGAGCGCGTCGACCACCAGCGGGACGCGCTCGTCGAGCCAGAATCGGGCCAGGTCGTCGTTGCGGGCGGCCAGCGCGGCCTGCACTTGCGGGGTGTCGATGGCCGGTGCCGGCGTACGCGGGGGAGCTGTTTTTGATCGCAGCCCGAGCGCGGCCAGCACCCCCGCGGCCTTGGTGTGGGTCTCGGCCACCTCGCCCGCGGGCGTCGAATGCCGCACCAGCGTGGCGCCGACCGGCAGGCGCAGCGTGCCGTCCGCCTCGATCGACGCCGTGCGGATCAGGATCGGCGCGTCCAGGGTCTGCCGGCCCACCTCGTCGTGCCCGAGCAGGGCCAGCACGCCGCCGTAGTAGCCACGGCCGCGGCGCTCGTGCCGGGCGATCACCCGGCAGGCGTTCTCGATCGGGCTGCCGGTGACCGTCGGCGCGAACATGGTTTCCCGCAGCACGTCGCGCACGTCGAGCGAGCCCTTCCCGGCCAGCAGATACTCGGTGTGGGTGAGCTGCGACATCTGTTTGAGGTACGGGCCGACGACCTGCCCGCCCTGCTCGGCGACCGCGGCCATCATCTTCAGCTCCTCGTCGAGGACCATGTAAAGCTCGTCGGTCTCCTTCGGGTCGGCGAGGAAGTCGAGCAGGTCGCCGTCGCCGTGCCGGAAGGTGCCGGAGATCGGGTTCATCATGGTCAGCCCGTCGAGGACCGAGACGTGCCGTTCCGGGGTGGCGCCGACCAGGGTGCGCTCGCCGGTGTGCACGAGAAACGTCCAGTAGGCGCCCTGTTCGTTCGCGATCAGCCGGGCGAAGGCGGCCTTGGCGGCCGCGATCGGGTCGCCCTCGAGGCCGGCGGTGAAAACGCGGTGGATCACGAAGTTGGCGCCCTCGCCCCGGCCGATCTCGTCGCGCAGCACATCCGCGACGAGCTGCGCGTACTCGTCATCGGAGAGGTCGAAGGCGCCGTCGCGGGCGAGCAGCGGAGCGTCCCGGACGAAGGACAGCGGTTCCCGGCGGTAGTCGGCGATCCGCAGACACTGCAGGGGTACGCCGTCGTCGACGCACTCGAAGCCGCGCTCGGCGATCTGCCGGTAGGGCACCAGCGCGAGCGTCTGCGGCCCGGGCCGGTCGGCCTCGAGGGGAATGTCGGCGAGCGTCGCGACCGTGACGACGTCGCCGGAGAGCACCTCGATCTGGTCGGCGCCGTCGCGGTGCAGGTAGGCGAAGGGTTGCATGGGTTCCTCGGTTTCGACGGGGGCCGCCGCCGAGGTTCCGACCATACGAAAACGGCCGCCTCGGGGAGGCGGCCGCGGTGGAAGTTACGCGCGGGTGGGTGTGGCCGCCGGGTCGGCGGGCCACCACATGCTCAATCGCGCGTGCATGGCGCAGAGCTTACGGGCTGTCGCGGTAGCAGCGCCAGCTTTGCGGATCGGTGTCGTCCGCCAGGTAGGCCCACGCGCGCGCGTCGTACAGCGCGCGGCAGGCCGCGTCCATGTCGATCGCCTGCGACCGGCCGAAGTATTGGGCGCACTGCCACCCGTCGCGGGTCGGGTAGGCCATCGTCCGGCCCCCGTAACTCCACTGGCAGTAGGTGCTGAGCGCCGCCTGCAGGTTGTCGGGCCCGAGCAACACGTGCGCGGGGCCGGTGGACGCCTTGGTCGCCTTGGGCTTGGTGGTCTGCCGGACCGTCCGGCGCAGCGAAAGGCTGCCGCTCGGGCTGGGCGTGGCCGCCGGGAAAGAAGCGGCCGGCAGCGGGAGCACCATGGTGGGTGCGGCGTTGGCGCGATGCCCGATCCGGAAAAGCAGGACAACGACGTTGATCAGCACCACGCCGACCAGGACCGCGCCGAATATCCGCTTCGTCCGGCGGGACACCAGGGTGGCGCCGGCGTGCCGAGGTTCCGGCTTCCCGAAGACGAGCTTGAGGCCGGGGATCGGGGAGCGATGCGGCACTACGACGCTCCTCACCCGCGGCGGAATGCCGCACGTGCGAACGGCTCACCCACGGTAGTCGTGACCACCGGCGGGCGCTTCAGACGTGACGTTAGGTAGAAGCGATGAAGGTCCGAAGAAACTAGACGTACGGACGGTCAGTACGCGCTGAAAGCATCGCGTACGGCATTGCGCGCCCACTGCATCCGGCCGAGCGCGCAGTCGGGGTGCTCGCCGAATTCCTGAGCGACCAACTCGGCGCAACCGGTCTCGCCGAGCCGATCCACGGTCGCGCTGACGGCGTCGCGGATGAGCTCCGCGGTCGGGTGCTGGGAGCGCTGCACATTCGAGACAAACAAGGCCTCGGTGCGTACGTCGTAATCCAGTGCGGTCATCAGATCCTCCTGCCATGTGGTCGCGGTGGGCGTCTGCATCCAGAACACACGAGCGGGGCTGCAGACCCGCTGCGCGTCGGTTGCCATGGCGTTGCACGGCGGCGACCGGGACGGCATTCCCCGAGCGGCAGTCACACCGGGGATTAACCCGATATTGTCCGGATAGGTAGCGAAGGGATCCATGGTCATCTGCGCTGCGAACCGCACAATCTTCGGGGGGAAGAGCCGTGACGGTGCTCCTGGTCGCCGACGACGACGCCGACATCCGCGACCTGGTCGCGTTCAAGCTGGAACAGGCCGGTTTCGAGGTGATCGCCGTCGAGGACGGGCAGGCCGCCCTCGAACAGGCGCGCGCCCGGCGCCCGGCCCTGGCGGTGCTCGACGTCTCGATGCCCGCGCTGTCGGGCATCGACGTGTGCCGGATGCTGCGCGCCGAGCCGGCGACCGCCGGGATGCTGATCATCATGCTCACCGCGCGGGTCCAGGAACAGGACGTCCAGGGCGGGTTCAACGCGGGCGCCGACGACTACGTGACAAAACCGTTCAGCCCGCGCGAGTTGGTGTCGCGGATCCAGGCGTTGCTGAGCCGAACTCGCGCCTAACTTTCGGCGCTCATTGCGGCCGGTCTCGGCCGCGGGCGTTGTCACGCACGGTGATACGGGCGCGAAGGTCGTCCGGTTGTGTCCGGACCAATAGTTGACTCAGTGTCAGCGGCCGGCGCCTCCCTGGCGTCGCGACGCGGATCGCTACCGCGCCGATCAAGCCCGCCCAGGCCTGCGCGGCCGGGCCTGCGCGGCCGAGCCCGCCCGGCTCAGCCCGCCCGGCTCAGCCCGCCCGGCCCGGCCTGCTCGAGCCCAGCCCGCTCCGGCCGAGCCCGGCCGCTCCAGCCCGCCCGGCGCCGGGCTGTCAGGTGTCGACGATTCCGGAGCGGACCGCGTAGAGCGCCGCCTGGGTGCGGTCCTGCACGCCGAGCTTGGTGAGGATCGCGCTGACATGGGTTTTGACCGTCTTCTCCGCCATGCTCAGGTCGCGGGCGATCTCCCGGTTGGCGCGGCCCCGCGCGATCGCGCCCAGTACCTCCCGCTCCCGCGCGGTCAGATGCACCCCGCTCAGGCGTGACTCGCCGTCGGCGAGCAGCCGTGCCACGTCGGGGTGCAGCAGGATGTGACCCGCGTGCACGGCCCGGATGGCGGCGGCGAGCGCGGGCGGGTCGACATCCTTGTACACGTATCCGGCGGCACCGGCGCGGACCGCGGGCAGGACCGCCGCCGGCTCGGTGAAGCTGGTGATCACCAGGACCCGCGCCGCGTTGCCCGCCTCGCGCAGCCCGCGCAGCGCCGCGACCCCGTCCGCGCCGGGCATCTTAAGATCCAGCAGCACGACGTCCGGGGATAGCTCCGCCGCCGCGGCGACCGCCGCCACCCCGTCGGCCGCCTCACCCACCACGGTGAAATCGTCCTGCAGATCAAGGAAAGTGCGCAGGCCTTGGCGTACGACGGGATGGTCGTCGACCACGAGGACGCGGATCGGCCCCGGAGGCTGAGAGTCAGGCACCGGTGGGCACCTCCAGCCGTACCGTCGTGCCCGCGCCCGGCCGGGAGACCACGTCGAGGCGGCCGCCGACGGCTCGGGCCCGCTCGCGCATCGAGGCCAGCCCGAGCCGGCGGGACGGCGCCTCCGGATCGAACCCGTGCCCGTCGTCGACGACCTCCAGGACGAGCTCGCCGTCGCGGGCCCGGACCGCGAGCGTGACCAGTTTCGGCGCGCCGTGGCGCAGCGCGTTGTGCAGGGCCTCCTGGGCGATCCGGTACGCCGCCTCCTCGTGGCCGGCGCTCAGCCGCGGCACCGGGCCGCCGGTGAACCGCACCGCCGGCTCGTGCACCCGGTCGAGCAACTCCGCCTGCTTGCGCAGCGCCACGTCGAGACCGTCGCCGGCCAGGTCCACCGGGCGCAGGCCGACCACGATCGAGCGCAACTCGTCGGTGGCCTCGGCGGCGAGCCGGCGTACGGTGTCCAGCTCAGTCGCCGCGCGCACCGGATCCCGGGTGACCAGGGTCGCGGCGGCGTCCGCGGTCAGGCGCAGGCTGAACAGCTTTTGCGTCACCGCGTCGTGCAGTTCGCGGGCGATCCGGTTGCGTTCCTCCACGATGGACAGTTCGCGGCTGCGCTCGTACAGCCGCGCGTTGACCAAAGCGATCGCGGCATGGGCCGCGAGCAGCCGCAGCAGCTCCTCGTCGGCGGCGGTGAAACCGCCCGGCGCCCGCTTGTTGGCCAGGAACAGGGTGCCCAGGATCTCGTCGCCGTGCACGATCGGCATGCCGAGGAAGTCGGTGAGCACCGGGTGCGCCGCCGGCCACCAGCCGAAGTTCGGGTGCGCTCGCACGTCGGCCAGCCGGACCGGGTCGGGGTCGTGCAGCATCGCGCCGAGCAGCCCATGCTGGCGGGGCACCGGACCGATCGCGCGCCACTGCTCGTCGCTTATTCCGTCGGCGATGAACTCCGCGAAGGACTCGTCGGGGCCGGGCAGACCCAGCGCCGCATACCGGGCGTCCAGCAACCGGCGTGCCGACACGACGATCGTCCGCAACACCTCGCGGACCGACAGGCGCGCCGCGACCGCGAGCACCGCGGCGCTCACCTCACGGAGTTCGTTGCGGTCGCAGGCGGGCACACCTGCACGGTACCCACGCGCCGGCCGCCCCGGATCGGGCGGCAGGTCTAGGTCCAAGGACCGAGGGCCCGGCCGGTCGGTGGCCCGATGGCGGCGGCCCGGCCCGGCCCTAGCGTCGAGGCATCGGGTCCCGGACATCGAAGGAGATCAACAATGTCTGTTGCGATCATCACCGGCGCGTCCCGCGGGCTTGGGCTCGCGCTCGCCACCGGGCTGGCCGACGCCGGCTGGGGGCTCGTCGTCGACGCCCGCGGCGCCGACCAACTCGCCGCCGCGGTCACGGAGATCGAAGGCGTGGCGCGCAGCCCGGTCATCGCCATCGCGGGCGATGTCACCGACGCCGGCCACCGGCACGCGCTGATCGAGGCGGCCAACCGGCTCGGCGGGCCGGACCTGCTCGTCAACAACGCCGGCATCCTCGGGCCGAGCCCGCAACCACTGCTCGCCGACTATCCGCTCGGCGCGCTACGAGACGTGTACGAGGTGAACGTCGTCGCGCCGCTCGCCCTGGCC
>Ga0307512_10005658_pt1 | contig 12921 bp, 14 predicted proteins | sample 14_EM_MG_FD_200267 | JGI IMG/M metagenome (GOLD analysis project Ga0307512, IMG submission 200267) | Populus trichocarpa ectomycorrhiza microbial communities from riparian zone in the Pacific Northwest, United States - 14_EM | ecosystem: Host-associated > Plants > Roots > Unclassified | place... | reverse complement strand
TTTTCGGCGTTCCGGCGCAGGCTGTCGGCCAACTCGTCGGCCGGGCGGTCCGCCATCAGCCGGGCCAGCCGGGCGTTCGCCCGGTGCAGGTTGAGGCCGCTGCGCAGCATCATCGGGAACAGCCCGGTCGGCGGTGTCTCGACGGCCGAGAGCAGATGCCCGGCGACCTCTTTGACGCTCCAGTCGCCGCAGAGGCTGGGCGCGTCGAGCTGGGCCGGGCTCAGATGCTCGACCAGGTCGGCGACCCGTCGCCGTTCGTCCGCTATGGCGGCCAGGATTTCATCCATCCGGCGAACCTTAGCGGTTCCTCAGCCGTAGATGGTGTCCGCATATGAGGGGCCGTAGTACCGCTCGATCTCGGCGGCATCGTCCTCGGGCCGTTCCAGGGTCTTGGAGATCTGCGGCCGCGACGGCGCCGCCCCGGGATTCCACGTCTCCGGCTTCCACAAGGCGGAGCGCAGGAACGCCTTCGAGCAGTGGTAGAACACCTCTTCGATGTCCACTACCAGCGCCAACACAGGCCGATGGCCCTTGACGATCATCGCATCGAAGAAGTCGGCGTCGCGTACCAAATGGGCTTTGCCGTTGATCCTCAGGGTGTCGCCGCGGCCCGGCAGCAGAAAGATCAGCCCGACGTGCGGATTGTCGATGATGTTGTGGAATCCGTCGGCGCGGCGGTTGCCCGGACGCTCGGGGATGGCGATCGTGGTGTCGTCGAGGACCAGCGTGAAGCCGGGCGGGTCGCCTTTGGGGGAGACGTCGCAGCGCCCGTCCGCCCCGGCCGTCGCGACGAGGCAGAACGGCGACGCGGCGAGCCACTGCCGGTCGATGTCGTGCAGCCGCGGCCGGTCCTTCTGCGCCGTCCGCGGTAGCGGCGTGCCCAGCAACTCCCGAAGCTCGTCGTGCGTCGTAACCTCGCCCATGCCTCGACCCTAGTTAGCAAACGGACGCAGACGCCACGCCATAACCGTGGCCGGGATGGGCGCGCATTCGGGTGACGCGGCCGGCCCCAGCCGCTGCCCGGAGGCAAGAAACGGGTGGGATGGCGCTCAAGCCGGCCTCGGATGAAGGGCAGCGGCCACAGTGGAGTTGGGCTAGCGTGCCGGGCGTGAGTGATGTGCGCTGGGAACCGATGACCGAGGTCGGCAGGCTGGGGCTGCGGCTGCTGGAGAAGTCCGACGGCTTCCGGGTCGAGCGGCTATGACCGCCTTCGACCGGTATGAGCGGGACCGCTGGACGGGCCGGGCGGGCGCCTACAAGCGCAGTTTCGCGCGGCTGTGCGCGTACACCGGCGATGTGGTCCTGGATGCCGCGGCCGTGCGGGCCGGCACCGCCGTGCTTGACGTCGGCACCGGGCCCGGCACGCTCGCGGCGCTGGCCGTGGTGCGCGGGGCGACGGTCTCGGCGGTCGACCCGGAGCCCAGCATGGTCTCGGCGGCGGGGCAACTGATTCCCGAGGTGCGCGTGGCCGCGCTGCCGGACCTGCCGTTCGACGACGCCGCCTTCGACGCGGTGGTAGCGAACTTCGTGCTCAATCATGTCGGCGAGCCGGCCGCCGCGGTTCGTGAGCTGGCCCGGGTCACCAAGCCCGGCGGCCGGGTGGCCGTGACGGTCTGGCCCTATCCGCAGCCGCCGCTGCAGCGGTTGTGGGGCGACGCGCTTGCCGCCTCCGGGGTGGTCGCCCCGGTCGAGGTGCCGGCGGTGGATCCGGCGAACGACTTCGCGCGGACCTCCGAAGGGCTGGCCGGGCTGCTGGCGGTGGCCCTCGAGGACGTGCGGGTCGAACGCGTCGAGTGGACGCATCGGGCTGACCCGGATGACTGGTGGAGCGGGCCGGCCAACGGCGTCGGCACCTTCGGCTTGATCTTGGAGGGCCTGTCCCCGTCCGACGTGGCCCGGGTCCGGGCCGCCTACGACGAGCTGAGCACCGGTTTCCTGGTCGAGGGCGGGCTGCTCGCGCTGCCCACTGCGGCGCTGCTCGGCTCCGGGGTCAAACCTGGCTGAGCCCACCCCGGAGAGCTACCCGCGGCACCCGGGCTGCACCCCGGGCTTCGCTCAGCTGCGGGCCGGGGGCACCGATTCCTTCTGGTACCTGCGGGGTGGACCGCAGGTGGGCGGGTCCGGTCGTACCCCCTCGGCGACCGGGCCCGCTCAGCGGAGGAAAGGGGCAGCCATGGCGAAGCGGATGCCTCTTGCCGGCCTGCACATCGGCGTGGACACGGAGAAGGTTGTCGTCTCGCCGTACCCGATCAAGATGCGCGCCGGGCGCGCCAAGCGCACCCGCTCCGGTTCGGTGACCGAGGTCGTGCCGGCGCCGCCGAGTGGCCGTACCCGCGCGGACCGCACCCGTATCGCCGCCCAGCTCGCCCTGGCCCTGCTCGTGTTGTCGGCCGTGCTGAGCGCGCTCGGCATCCCCTGGTGGGTGGCCGGTGCCGGGTCGGCCGCGCTGGTCGGCTTCGTGGTCTGGGAGCAGGCCCGCGCCGCCCGGGTCGGGGTGCTGGCGTTGCCGCGCGGCGAGGACGGCCGGGTGTTGCTGGCCCGCGAGGAGCGGCTGGCGTTCGAACGGGCCCTCGCCGTTTCCCGCCGGGTCCGGCGCACCTGGCCCGAGCTGCGCGACATGATCGACCCGGCCGACGCCGACCGCACGCTCACCCGGGCGCTCGACCAGTTGGCCGCGCTGATGACCCGCCGGCAGGAGATCCGCCGGCTCCGGGACGAGCTCGCGGTGGTCGGCCGGGCCGACCTGCCCGTGGACAGCCCGGCGCGGCTGGCGGTCGCCGCCCAACGGGAGCGCATCGAGGCGCTCTGGCGGGAGACCGGCCAGTCCGCGAACCGCATGCTGGTCAGCATCAACACCGCCGCGCTGGCGGGCGAGAGCGTGATCCGCGAGCAGCGGATCAGCCGTGCCGCCCGAGACGCCGAGCTGATGATCTCGCAGCTCGCGGCCGGCGGTCCGGCGCCGGCCGCCGAGGCCGGCCCGGAGCTGGCCGAGCGTACGGCGGCGGTGCTGGCCGCCTACCGGGAGCTGGCTGCGCTGTAAGACCCCGGGGGCTTCAGTTCGGGGCGCGGACCGGGCGGTACGGGCCGGGTGGCCGGGAGCCCGCCGGGCGCGAGCCCGCGGGGCGTGACCCGGTCGGCCGCGTGCCTGCGTAGCGTGACCTGGTATTCACTCCTTCGAGTGACTCGACCCCGGTTGTGAAGATAGCTACATTGTCAAGCGACATGCGTGCCCCCGCCCATGCCCGTAAACCGTCCGCTACCTGCGTCAACGATCCGGCGGTCGGCGGGTCGCTGGCGGCTGGATCAGACCGCCCGGCGCGAGGTGGAGACCTGCCGGGGGACGATGATCGGTCGCTCTGCGTGGTCTTTACCGGGCCGACGGCCCAGCGCGGTGAACGCATCGACGAGCATTGCTTGGACGGTCGCCGCGTCGGGCAGTTGCCAGCGGACTGCGCGGGGCGCTACCGCCCAGCGGACGGCGCCCTCGGCCCAGCCGTGTGCCGCATATCGGATGGCGGCGCGGCGCAACCGCAGCCGATCGACAAGACCCGGCGGGGCGAACGGCCGACCGATGCTCCACTGCATGGTTGGAAAACCCCCGATCTGGGCAGCCCGGGCCCCTATCAGCCGAGACTGCCGTATCCAAGCGCGACACGCGTTCGTTGGGCGGGACAGATCACCAATGGCAAGTTGCGTGAGAAACTACGAGCAGCGGTGAGCAGACGATCACACACACTGTGCGACCAGCTCGGTGCGACGCGATCCACACTGCAGACGACACACCGTTTGCTCACCGGCAGGGGTTGCCGGATGAGTTGGGGAGGCACCGTGGACGAGCTGCCGATCGGCCGCCGCGTCGCCTATTGGCGCGGCCGACGCAAGATGTCTCAGCAGGTCTTCGCGGATCGGCTGGGTAAATCCAAGAGCTGGGTCGACAAGGTGGAGCGGGGAGTCCGCCGGCTCGACAAGTTTTCCGTCGTCTACGAGATCGCGGACGTGCTCACCGTCGATGTCCAGCTGTTGCTCGGCAAGGACGTGGAGCGCCGGCCGGAGACGCAGAACTGCATCGATCAGGTCGAGGTCGAGGAGATCCGCGCCGCTCTGGAGCGCTACGACCAGATGAGCGCGTTCTTCCAGACTATGCCGCATTCGCCGCCGTTGCCCGAGATGCGCAAGGCGGTGAGCCACGCCTGGCTGACCTACCAGCATGCGAAGTACGGCGTGCTGGCCCGGACGCTGCCGCGGCTGCTGCGGGACGCGCAGGCCGCCGACAGCGCCAACGTCGCCGGCGAGGACGCCCGCGACGCGGCGCACCTGCTCGGGCAGGTCTACCAGATCGCGTCGTCGACCCTGCGCAAGGTCGGCGAGCACGAGCTGTCCTGGCTGGCGGCGGACCGCTCGATCGCCGTCTCCCAGCGGGCCGGCGACCAGTTGCTCGCCGGGCTGGCCAGCTACCGGGTCGGCAGCGCCCTGCTCTCGCTCGGCCGGGTCCGTCCCGCGCTCGAGGTGAACGTCAACATCGCCAACCGGCTGGCGCCCGGCCAGGATCACACCCCGCAACGGCTTTCCGTGTACGGGATGCTGCTGGTCAACGGCGCGATGGCGGCCGCACGGATCGGGGACACGGCGACGGTGCGTGATCTGATCGCGGGTGCCGAGCAGGCTGCCCTCGAAATGGGCGGCGACCAAAACCACTACTGGACCAGCTTCGGCCCGACCAACGTGCAGCTGCACCGGGCGGCCGCGGCGGTCGAGCTCGGCGACGGGCGGGCGGCGGTGGAGTGCCACGAGCGGCTCGATCGCGACTGCTTCGCGGCCATGCTGCCCGAACGCCGAGCGCACCACTACCTCGACATCGCCCGCGGCTACACGCAGGTCGGCGACATCGAGATGGCCAGCGAGATGCTGCTGGAGGGCGACCGGCTCGCCCCTTCCGAGATTCGCTGCCGCCCACTAGCCCACGAGGTCCTCTCCGATGTGCTCCGGCGTACCCGGGGAACACCGCCGGCGCCGATCGCGGAGCTGGCCGAACAGATGGGAGTCGGCGTATGAGGTGGGTCTGCACGTGACGACCGGTGACCCCTCGCCCGGCGTGCTTTACGTCCTCGTCTGCGGTTCGCCACTCGCCCGCGACGTCGGCGTGCTCGTCGGTCTCGCCCAGAGTGAAGGCTGGGAGGTCTGCGTGATCACGACCCCCGACGGCCGCAAGTTCGTTGACGTGGCGGCACTGCAATCCCAGACCGGGCATCCGGTACGCACGCACTACAAGAACCCCGGCGATCATGATCTGCTGCCCCCGGCGGACGCCATGATCGTGGCCCCGGCGACGGTGAACACCGTCAACAAGTGGGCCGCCGGGATCACCGACACCCTGGTGCTCGGCCTCCTGATCGAGGGCTACGGCTACGGTGTGCCGACCGTCGTGGTCCCGTACACGAACAAGGTCATGGCCCGGCACCCCGCCCTGCACGAGAGCCTCGCCAAGCTGCGGGACTGGGGCGTCCGCGTGCTCTACGGCGACGACGTGATGCGCCTGGGCGGCCCGGGACAGAACGACCGGTTCCACGACAAGTTCCCGTGGCGCCGCGCGTTGCAGGCGCTGAACACCCCGTTCGCCGCCGACAGCAGAGTCGAGCCTGGGGCGCTCTCGTAGGGATATAGAGTTGGCGGCCGTGACAACCGACGCTGCCCAGCCCACCGTTCGCGAGGTGGTGGCCGCCCTGGACCGGCGCTATCCGCGGGAGTGGGCGGACCAGTGGGACAAGGTCGGCCTCGTTCTCGGTGACCTCGACGCCGCCGTGAGCCGCGTGCTCTGCGTCGTGGATTGCGTGCCCGAAACCGTCGATCAGGCCCTCGCCGCCGGGGCCGACCTGATCATGGCGCACCACCCGCTGCTGCTCAAGCCGGTCTCCTCGGTCGCCCCGGAGACCTACAAGGGCCGGATCGTCCACCGGCTCATCCGCGCGGATGTCGCCTTGTACGTGGCGCACACCAACGCCGACATCGCCAACCCCGGCGTCTCCGATGTGCTCGCGGCCCGGCTCGACCTGCGCAACGTGCGGCCGCTGGTCCCCGCGTCCGGGCCGGCCGAGGGCGGCGGCCGGGGCAGCGGGCGCATCGGCGAGCTGGCCGAGGCGATGCCGCTCGCCGAGTTCGCCGCGTTCGTCGCCGCCCGGCTGCCGGCGACCACGGCGGGGGTGCGCGCGGCCGGCGAGCCCGCTCGGACGATCCGCAGCGTCGCGGTCTGCGGCGGAGCGGGCGACACATTCCTGGCCGCGGCCGCGTCGGCGGGCGTGGACGCTTACCTTTGCGCCGATCTGCGACACCACCCCGCGAGCGAGCACCTCGCCGCGGCCGGCCCGGCCCTGCTCGACGTCGCACACTGGGCGAGCGAGCGGCCGTGGCTCGACGAGGTGGCCGAGTGGCTACGCGGGGCATTCCCCGTCGACGCCCTCGTGTCCGATCTCGACACCGACCCCTGGACCGTGCACGCGATCAGCCCCTCGGAGAAGGAGACCACCCTGTGAAGGCCTCGCCGGATGCCCAGCGACGTTTGCTCGACCTGCAGGCCATCGACACCACCCTCGCCCAGCTCGCGCACCGGCGCCGGTCGCTGCCCGAGCTGGCCGAGATCGACACCATCTCCCGCGAGATCTCCGCGCTGGAGGACGACCGGGTCCGCGCCCAGGTCGCGGTCGACGACCTAGATCGCGACATCGCCCGCTTCGAGAAGGACATCGAGCAGGTCCGCACGCGCAAGGACCGAGACCAGAAGCGCCTGGACGCGGGCGGCGCGATGCGCGAGATCGAAGGCCTGCAGCACGAACTGGCGACGCTGAACCGGCGCCAGTCCGAGCTGGAGGACGCGGAGCTTGAGCTGATGGAGCAGCGCGAGACCGCCGAGCAGGCCCTGGCCGGCGTGCAGAGCAAGCTGACCGAGGCCCGCGAGCGGCGGGAGGCGGCCGAGCACCGCCGCGACGAGGCGTACGCCGACATCACCAAGGAACAGGAGTTCAAGGCGCAGTCCCGGGTCCCGCTGGCCGCGGACCTGCCCGGCGACCTGATCGCGCTGTACGACAAGATCCGCACCGATTCCGGCCTGGGCGCCGCGCTCGTGCGCTCGGGTCGCTGCGGCGGCTGCCGGATCGAGCTGTACGGCGCGGACCTGAACCGGGTCAAAAGCGCCCCGTCCGACGAGGTGGTCCGGTGCGAGGAGTGCCGCCGGATCATGGTGCGCACGGCAGAATCCGGGCTATGAGCCTGCACGTGATTGTCGAGGCGGACGGCGGCTCCCGGGGAAATCCGGGGCCGGCCGGCTACGGGGCCGTGGTCCGCGAGGCGGCGACCGGTGAGATCCTGCTCGAGCGCTACGCGGCGCTGGGCACGACCACGAACAACGTCGCCGAGTACCGCGGGCTGATCGCCGGCCTGGAGGCGGCGCTCGAGCTGAAGGCCACCCACGTCGACGCGCGGATGGATTCGAAGCTGGTGGTCGAGCAGATGTCCGGCCGCTGGCAGATCAAGAACCCGGGCCTGCGGCCGCTGGCCGCCGAGGCCGCCACCCTGGTCGGCCGCTTCGCGAAGGTCACCTTCGACTGGATCCCCCGGGAGCGCAACAAGGCGGCCGACGCCCTGGCCAACCAGGCGATGGACGAAGCGGCCGCACCCCGATCAGCAACTGTGTCGCAACCGGCGCCTGTTCTTACGGACGGCCAGGAGAACTCGGGGACCTTACGCGCGGCCGGGAACGCCTCGATCAAGCCGGCGGCCAGGCTGTCCTGGGCGCCGCCCGCCTCGACCGCGGACGCCACCCGGCTGATCCTGGTGCGGCACGGCGAGACGGCGTTCACCAAGCAGGGGCGCTACTCGGGCCGCGGCGACGTGCCGCTTTCCGACGAGGGCGAAGCCCAGGCCATGGCCGCGGCCGGGCGGGTGGCCGGCATCTCCCGCGATGTCGCCGCCGTGGTCAGTTCGCCGCTGTCCCGGTGCGTGCGGACCGCCGAGTTGATCTCCGCGGGGGCGGGCGGTGCGACGGTGACGATCATGCCGGAGCTGATCGAGTGCGACTTCGGCCAGTGGGAGGGGCTTACCTTCGCCGAGGTACGCGAGCGCTGGCCGGACGAGATGTCGGCCTGGCTCGCCTCGACGAGCGTGGCCCCGCCCGGCGGCGAGTCGTTCCAGGCGGTGGCCAAGCGGGTGCGCGGGGCGATGGCGACGCTGCTCAGCTCGTACCCGGGGGCGGTGGTTGTGGTGGTTTCGCATGTTTCGCCGATCAAGTTGATCTTGCGTGACGCGCTGGCCGCGGGGGATGCCTTCCTGCATCGGTTGTTCCTGGACGCGGCGGGCGTGTCGACGATGGATGTGTGGCCGGACGGCGGGATCGCGGTGCGCTCGGTCAATGAGACCGCCCACCTGCGCTGAGCCTTGACCCCTTGTGGACTGGGCGGCTAGCTTCCTCGATTAGGAAACTTTCTTTATCGATTGCTGGTCTGCCCCTTGGAGGGCTCATGCGCGGAAACTCTCGCCGCCTCATAGCCGTGGCCGCCGCCGTGCTGGTCGGCGCCACGGCCGCGCCGACCGTGGCGCAGGCGCACGGCACGTCGTACAAAAAGGTCGGGTATTTCACTCAGTGGGGCATCTACGGCCGTAACTTCCAGCTCAGCAAGGTCGACACGTCCGGCGAGGCGGCCAACTTGACGCATCTCAACTACGCGTTCGGCGACGTCACGGCCGACGGGGTGTGCGCCTCCGCCGACGCGTGGGCCGACTGGGGCACGTCGTTCCCGGCCGAGCTCAGCGTCGACGGGGTCGCCGACGTGCCCGGCCAGCCGCTGGCCGGCAACCTGAACCAGCTCGCCGAGCTCAAGCACAAGCACCCCGGCCTGCGGGTACTCGTCTCGCTGGGCGGGTGGACCCTGTCGAAGTACTTCTCCGACGCGGCGCTGACCGCGCAGTCACGCACCAAGCTCGTCACGTCCTGTGTCGGCATGTGGCTCAAGGGCAACCTGCCCGGGCTGACGCCGGGGGTCGCCGCCGGGATCTTCGACGGCGTCGACATCGACTGGGAATGGCCGGGCTCCGCCGGCAACACCGGCAACGTCGTGCGCCCCGAGGACAAACAGGACTACACGCTGCTGCTGGCCGAGTTCCGCAAGCAGTTCGAGGCCTTGTCCCGGCAGACCCACAAGCACTACGACCTGACCGCGTTCCTGCCGGCCGCGCCGGCCAAGATCGACGCCGGCTTCGAGGCCGACAAGATCTTTAAATACCTCGATTTCGGTACGGTCCAGGGCTACGACTTCCACGGCTCCTGGGAGACCCGGACCAACCAGCAATCGGCCCTGCGGGTGCCGGTCGGTGCGCCGGACAACCCGGACTTCTCGGTCGAGAACGCGATCAAGGCCTGGACCGGCCACGGTGCACCCGCGCGGAAACTGGTGCTGGGCCTGCCGTACTACGGGCAGGGCTGGACCGGCACCACCGGCTCCGGGCTGTTCGCGCCGGCCACCGGTCCCGCGCCGGGCACGTTCGCCGCGGGCACCGAGGACTACAAGGTCCTCAAAACGCTGACGGGCAAGGGCTACCAGCTGCACCGCGATTTCCGCGCGGGCAACTCCTGGCTCTCCGACGGGACCACCTTTTGGACGTACGACGATCCGATCCAACTGCTGCAGAAGACGGCGTACATCAGGACCTCGGGTCTCGGCGGCGCGATGATGTGGTCGTTGGACGGTGACGACTCGAACGCGTCGCTGACCAAGACCATCGCGGCGGGTCTTTGCACGTAGGGGCACTGAGCGGGGAGCGGCGGGGGTGATCGGGCAGCCGTTTGGCGCATCACCCTCGCCGCTCGGCGCAGCTTGAACGGTTTTGTCGGTGGTGCTGGATAGCCTCAGGACGTCCGCTTCTCGTCAGCGCTCCGATGAGGAGGTACGGCTCATGGCCGAGCCTGTTGCTACGCCGCCACCAGCGGCGCGAACCGATCGCAGCCCGTGGAACTGGCTGCTTGTGATCCCGATTGTGCTGCCGTTACTGGTCCCGATCTATAACCACGTCGCACCCCGGTTGAACGGGTTCCCGCTGTTCTATTGGCTTCAGCTCGCCTTCATCTTCGTCGGCGTCGCTACCACCACCCTGGTCTATCGGATGACCGCCCGGCCGGCGACCCCAGTGGACTCGGCGGCCCCGGCGGCCGCGCCGGCAGCGGAGGATTCCGATGAGTGATCACATTACCGAGATCATCGTCTTCGCGGTCCTGTTCCTGCTGGTCAGCGGCATGGGCTTCGTCGCGGCCCGGTGGCGCGCGCCGAAGGACATGGCGCATCTCGACGAGTGGGGGCTCGGCGGGCGCAGCTTCGGCGGCTGGATCACCTGGTTCCTGATCGGCGGCGATCTCTACACGGCGTACACGTTTGTGGCCGTGCCGGCGTTGATCTTCGGTGCGGGTGCCGCGGGCTTCTTCGCAGTGCCGTACACAGTGGTCATCTACCCGATGTTCTTCCTGGTCCTGATCCGGCTCTGGTCGGTGTCGCACCGGCACGGCTTCGTCACGCCGGCCGACTTCGTGCGCACCCGCTTCGGCTCGCCGACGCTCGCGCTGCTGGTCGCGATCACCGGCATCGTGGCAACCATGCCGTACATCGCGCTGCAGCTCATCGGCATCGAGTCGGTGCTCAAGACGATGGGCGTGACCGGCGACAGCATGATCGCGCGGCATCTGCCGATCATCATCGCGTTCGCGATCCTGGCGGCGTACACGTATCAGTCCGGGCTGCGCGCGCCGGCCCTGATCGCGTTCGTGAAGGACACGTTGATCTACATCGTGATCATCGTGGCGGTGCTGTACTTGCCGTACAAGCTGGGCGGCTGGGGTTCGATCTTCGACGCGGCCGACAAGAAGTTCCAGGCCAGCGCCGCGCCCGGCGACGGCATCATCCTGAACGCGAACAATCAGGTCCAGTACATCACCCTGGCCGTGGGGTCGGCGCTCGCGCTGTTCCTCTACCCGCACAGCATCACGGGCATCCTGGCCAGCAAAAACCGGAACGTGATCAAGCGCAACATGTCGGCGCTGCCGGCGTACAGCCTGTTGCTGGGCCTGATCGCGCTGCTCGGCTACATGGCGATCTCGGCGGGGGTGAAGCCGCTGCCCGGCACCAAAGTCGGCAGCCTGGACAGCAACACGGTCGTGCCGCTGCTCTTCGACCAGCAATTCCCGTCCTGGTTCGCCGGGGTGGCCTTCGCCGCCATCGGCATCGGCGCCCTGGTCCCGGCGGCGATCATGTCGATCGCGGCGGCCAACCTGTTCACCCGCAACATCTACAAGGAGTACATCAAGCCCGACGCCACCAACGCGCAGGAGGCCAGCGTCTCCAAGATCGCGTCGCTGGTCGTCAAGCTCGGCGCGGTGGCCTTCATCGTCTTCCTCGATCCGCAGTTCTCCATCGACCTGCAGCTGATCGGCGGCGTCGTGATCCTGCAGACCGGTCCGGCGGTGGCGCTCGGCCTCTACACCCGGTGGATGCACCGCGGCGCGCTGATCGCGGGCTGGGCGGCGGGCATGGCGCTGGCCCTGTGGATGCTGTGGGACATTCCGAACGCGGCGACCAAACGGGCCCACTTCGGCGGCTCGGCGTTCCCGCTGAAGGACTTCGGCTTCGACACCCCGAAGACGATTTACGTGGGCTTCGTGGCGGTCGCGGTCAACTTGCTGGTCGCGGTGATCGTGACAGTAATCCTGCGCGCGGCAAAAACCCCGGACGGCATCGACGGCACCACACCGGACGACTACTTCGCCGACGAGGGCGACGCCCGCCTCGAAAAATCCCGCGTCACCCCGGCCGCGGTGACCTCCTCGACCTAATTCCACCCGCACGCTCGACGGCTTGACCCGCTTCCCATTTGAGCGCCGCGCCTCTGTCCGGGGTGCGGCGCTCGCTTTGGCCAACTCCGCCGGGAGAGCTTTGTTCGTTCCGCCGTTCTGGGATGCCGGGCTTGAGCTGCTGGCCACCATGAGGCCGGGCGCTATAGTATTTTCTGCTATAGTTCCGCCATGGCCACCCGCAGTGAGGTCCTGCGCGAGGTGATGCTGGAAACCGGCATCACCCAGTCCGAGCTATCCCGGGTTAGCGGGGTGCGTCAGCCGAGCATCAGTCAGTACCTCTCCGGGCGCGGACACCTCAGCGACGACATGCTCGATCGGCTGCTTTCGTGCATGGGGTATCGCCTGGAGGTCGTCCGACGCCCGGTCCGGCAAGAACTCGGCCGCTCGCCGAAGCGATCTTGGGAGCTCCACCGCCGACTATCGAGCCACCTGACACCCGCGACTTTTGGCGAGTGGCGTCCCACCATGCTGCACAACCTCGACCGTCTCCGGGAAGACACTCGCGGGCAACCCCACCTTCGAAATCTCGACCGATGGCAGCGCCTGATCGACGATGGCGACCTGTCAAAGCTGCACCGCGTGATGACCAGTCTCGATACGGACTCGGTCGAGATGCGCGAGGTTTCACCCATGCGCGGTCTGCTCACACAGGCGGAGCGATCCGAGGTTCTCGGGCTGGCAAGCTGATGCGACGCGACCAACTGGAACACGCGATCCGAACGGCCTGCCAGATAATCGGACACGACGCTGTGGTCGTTGTCGGCTCCCAATCCATCCTCGGATCCTTCACCGAGGAGGAACTCCCAGCCGAAGCCACGATGTCAGCCGAAGTCGACATCCTTCCCCTCGCCAACGACAACGCCGAGACCGCCAGGCTTGCCGACCTGATCGAAGGTGTCGCTGGCGAGTGGTCACCGTTCGAAGAACAGCACGGCTTCAGCATCGACGGGGTCGACCTGGAGACCGCCGTCCTGCCGACCGGATGGCGCGACCGGCTAGTCAGAGTCCAGAACGCGAACACCGCCGCGCTCTCCGGA
>Ga0307512_10005657_pt1 | contig 12922 bp, 7 predicted proteins | sample 14_EM_MG_FD_200267 | JGI IMG/M metagenome (GOLD analysis project Ga0307512, IMG submission 200267) | Populus trichocarpa ectomycorrhiza microbial communities from riparian zone in the Pacific Northwest, United States - 14_EM | ecosystem: Host-associated > Plants > Roots > Unclassified | place... | reverse complement strand
GGGAGTTGCCACGGGCCACCGGCGGACTGTGAGAGGTCGCGGTGGACGGTGAACAGGAAAGGACTGTATATAATATCGCCATGATCCAAGAGGGTCGCACGCGATTAATGAATCATCATCATCATCGACATAATTACCAATACTGGACTTACACAGAGAGAGTTCCATGCTATTTACCATTGGGATTTGGCTTCATCAATTTTGCGTCCGCGTCGCCGACAGCCAAAATCATTGATACCGGGTCAGGCGGTCGAAAACTACTTCTCTTCACTTTGACTGCCGCGGCTTTAATAATTGAGGATGAAACTTCTAGAGCGGCGGCTGTCATGGTGGGGTTCTGCCTATTCGCTATCGCCTATTCTCCAGGTGAAGGGTCAGTGCCTTTTTACCTAATCTGCTGAATGGTGGTGCTCTCCGTCGAACCCCATAGGGGACGTAATAACATATCCTCCCCCTCCTTATTTGGGAGCTTGGAATGTCTACTGCGACCGCCGTTACTTGGATCTTCAACTTTTGCGCCACCATGTCTTTACCTACGATGAAGGGAGAAAACGCTCTTAAGGCTTACGGCACGCTGTCATTCTACCTATGCGGTGTGGAATCTGGTTGGATTCTCTTTGGTGTTGTTGTATGTTCTCGAATCTCTAACCCGGCCAAACGTTCCTATGCTGACTTCACACCGGAGACCAGAGTACATTGCCGTCACCAATAACATGTGAGAATTTGCTAGCGAAGCTCAGAACGTTCTTTAGAGGCTCGACAGAGAGTTTTCAGTGCCCACATGGCAACACGCATGGTACGGAACTCAACAGGCTGTCTGCTGGCAAACGCTTCACGCCAGGGAGTTCAGCCCCGAAACGACCAACTCTGGAGGTGCCAGGGGATATCACTCAGTCCGCTAGACCGGAAATACCGCTAAGCGGGCGTCGTCCGCCATCGCGCCGGCGTCGATGGACTCCTGGGATTGATTGGCCTGAGAACCGAAGCAAGGAAAACTTCGGTAATGGGATGATTGGTTGGTTGGTTATTGTTGGAGCATACCGTCTTAAGGACAGGATTCGTATATGTAGGATGTAACCAGTGCTACAACGCACAAGTAAGTTGGAGTCACAAGCCGAAACTGCTGAAATCTGCCATGGCTGCGCGAGCTGTTTTGTGCCAGATCTAGTGATCGTCCCTACGCGAGGACCTCGCACGACATTCAGGCACTGGCGCGGATCCTGTATCTAGCCCCCGTGGCTCGACGTGGGAGCGCGGAAATGTACTAGGGCAACAGACGACGCACCGTCAGGTATCGGAAGATGGAGAAGAACTGTGCACACTACACAAAGCCACCGGATGAGAAGAGTAGATCTCTCCCTCCACCAGCGCGAGCAAAAGAGAAGCCGTTAAGTCAGACCGATGAAATTGCAGTTGCCATTATCAGTACATACACGATCTAGACCTACTCAAGCTCCGGTTCCGTGCGGAGCTCCGAAACAAAGTGTAGATATCCATTAATGATAGCTGCCACCGTTCCTGCCGGCCGTCAAGCGGGCAAACGCAAACTCGCCCACCGCCAACCCAGCAACGACAGCGGCGAACCACGGCTATTCCGGCCACCGCTACCATCAGCATTTATCATCCGTGGGGTGGAGGTGTGTGTGGGGGTGCTACTCACCACAACCATCGTCATGACGATCAGCATGAGGGTATACCCGACGACACTCGTGACCCCGGCAGCCAGCATCCTTCCAACATCCCTGCTGAGCTTGAACTCCTGGGCGATGCCACGCTGGCGCATGCTCTTCTCGCTGCTGCTGTGGAGGCTACCACTCAAGCTAGGGAACTCGGCGTGTGCCTTGGGGGACCAGTAGGCGTCTTCGAGGTAGACGCGGAGGAACAGCAGACAGCGGTATCCAAACGCGAGGAGGAAGATGCCGACGCCGAGGCCGAACGCCTGCGCCGTGCTGCTCGGGGCAAGGCTGGGCCACAACACTGGGGTCTTGTAGTTGGTCGCGAACACCATCGACATTCCGCCTCCACCCCCGTGTCCGTGGGCGGAAGAGAGCTCGTCGGGGGCTGCGCTAGCGCTGGCGGCCGCGATGAGAGAATCGAGCGTAGGACTGGCCATGCGCAAATCGCCGTGTGAACCGCCGTGGGAATCGCCGTGGGCAGCCATTTCTTGTGTTGGAGTATAGGGCCGTTGGTTGTGAGGATGGTGCTGGTAGATGTTGGAGGTGATAGGAAGGGTAGTGAGGTAGGTAGGTTGTAAGGAGGGGGAAGGGCGAAAGGGAAGCGAATGAAGGTCGTTTGTTTGGAATGTCGTGCTGTTTTCTCCGTTTCGTTCGTCGAAAGTGTGCTTTTGGAATGTCACTGTGCTACGTTCGTGATATCGCGCGAGTGACGTATTGTGCAGTTTGGTATTCTCCTTGACCTGTTCTGACCCAGCCCTCGCCCTTTATCGAGGGTTATGTATTCCGCCCCAAGCCCCAGTCGGTCGGTTAGGATTTCTATCACGTCGCGAGAATCAAATTGTATATATGCACGAATTATAAGCAGGAGGGAAGCGATAGAATGAGACATGCCATGCCGTCTGAGATGGTTACACCCGTTTCAGGGACCCCTAGTACACTCTCATACACGCGGTTGGGATCACACCGACGACCGCCAGCGGAGATACATATAAAGTTGGCGAAAGATCTCCTCCCGCTCTTGAAACAGAACCCAACCAACATGCATAGAACCAACCCCGTTTGTCAGAGAATGGTGTCTAAGTGTCTTGATTTCTGGCCAAGGGGTTTACGTAGGACTTTGAAACGAGCACAAAACTAAGTCTCGGCCCGGCTTCTGGAAGCAGTGGATCGGCAGAGCGAGCGAGAGGTGGGTGCTCTTGCGGTATCACTCGGCGTTTTGGCGCCTGCAGCCAAAACCACACCGAGTCTACACTAGATAACCCTCTTTCCCCTCCTCCTCAGCTCACCCCCTCCCTCCCAACTGCTTCAGACGCTCCTCTCTAGCTGATCCAACTCGTAAATATACGTTTCTATGTATCTACATTTAAGTTCGATGTTCCATACTCTCCAGGCATGTACTATTACAGCGTTTGGTTTAGATAGTGCCGTAACTTTAGTATATATTCTTCTTCAGGGCGGTACGCTGGTGCCGGTGCAGGTGCAGGTGCATCCGGTGAGATAATGCTGGTGGCCAGTTGTGGGTGGGGATGATGGGAGGAGTTGCGATCTGATGGGCTCTTGAGGCTTAAGAAAGTCATCGAGCCAAAGTCCGAGGTTATCTACGGAACCATAATCACGGCTTTTACGTAGCAAATTCTCCCAGAAAAAAGTTGATATTCTTCTACCCCTTTTTTGTCGTGATATCGTCAAGAGATAAATCAAACAAGCTCCTCCTTGCACTCGATGTGGAGTTTCTTCAGCTCCTCGATCAGAGGGTTGTTGATCTTCGCGTTCATGGGGGCGATGACACCCTTGTCATCGATGGTTCCGTTGAGCACAAGCTTGGTGGCCACAGCGCAAGGGACACCGACGAGCTTGGCCATCGAAGTGTATCCTCCAAGCACACCGTAGTCGACCAAGGTGGAAGTGCGAGTTTCCTGGATATCGTCAGAATCTAGCATACACTCTGTGGGCTAAGTTTTAACATACCTTGGTTCCATCGGCAAGCTCGATCTCAAATCTGTGCTGCAGCATAACCATATCACGCTCGTGCTCGCCGTACTGCATCTTCTCCTCAAGGGTGGCACATAGGGTGTCCAGAGGGTTTCCACGGGGGGTGTTGAGCTTCTCACCGAAAAGACCGAGCCACTTCATACCGGCGATAATCCTGTCCTTCTCCTCGGTGCTAGAGAAGGTGGTCTTGGAAGAGATGGCCCAGATCAGGTCGTCCTCCTTCTCAGAGCTTGAGCCAAGCAGCTTAGCCAATGCAGACTTCCAGGGAAGAGCAGTCTTGAAGTCATCCGAATCATTATCGGAAAGGAAGCCAATGTCGACAAGAGCATGCACGAACTCGGGGAAACCCTGGTAACGCAGAGTTCCGCGAACAATAGTCTGGGCCTCGGGAATTCCGTAGCGCTCCTTGTAGATGGTAGAGTCACGATTGGGGTAGGCAACAAAGGCAAAGCCGGGGTAAATGTGGTAGGGCTTGGCAGCAGCCATGAGCTCGGGGCCGGAGATCTCCTCGATCTAAAACCCCCATTAGCAAACCTGCCGAGTCAAGAGGTCTCACGGTAAAACCTTTCCGTCCTTCCAGTACTTGGCGGAATTCCTCAAAGCAAGCAAGACACCACGAGAAGACCACGAAAACTTGTATCCAAGGGGATTTCCGGAGTTCTCGGGGGCGGGGAGACCACCGCAGTAGGAAAGGAACGACAACACCTTTCCACCCTTGGCATGGACCTCGTCGATCATCTTGACCGCGTACAGGTGATCGATACCGGGGTCTAGACCGATCTCGTTGAGGACAGTAATACCGGCAGCCTTGGCCTCAGCGTCCAGCGCCTCCATGGCCGGCGACACGTATGAAGTGGTGACAACGTGCTTCTTGGAGCGGATGGCCGACTTGATAACGATGGCGTGGTGGGTGTAGGGGATCAAACTACAGAACTATCAACATGCCATCCGGTTGAGAATGCCGCCGAACCATACCTGATGACAAGGTCGTGCTTCGCGACCTCAGCATCAAGGGCTGCCTCGTCAGAGACATCGAGAGAGATGGGAGTGGCGAGCGAGACACCGGCGGAGAGTCTCTTTGCGCTCTCCAGGGTACGGCAAGCTACAAGACCGCCGTCAGCAAGGAAATCGCTTCACAGGCACAGAGCAGCTTGTGGCGTACCAACGGTGATCTGGATCCCCTCTTTCGCGAGATAGTCTAAACAGGGCTTCGCAACGAAACCGCTTCCGAGAAGGAGGACCCTCTGGGATGGAGCGCGGAGGAGGGTCTGGACAGACGAAACGGCAGCTTGGATTGAGGCGGACATGCTGATTGTGCGATTGAGGTTCAATAGGACGAGCTAAATGAAGAATAGGTAAGGAAAAAATGATGGAGGGGTAAGTAACGTGGGGTTGATATAGCCAAGCCACTGCAAGTCTGATTGGGTCAAGGTAAATCCTTGGACCGAGTTCCGCCAATGGTTCCTTGTGATACTAGTTATCGTTTAGAGTCATCGATCAAGGTTGGGTTCGTACTGATCGGCAGATTGGGTATGTACTCTACATAGAGCCAAAGCGGCAGAAGAACTCGAGAAATCATTTGGTTGGTTGGAAAAGGCAGTTGGTTGGAGATCCGATGTCTTGTTGACTTTCAAGCACAAACTCCTACATCCAACTATGTCATTCTCGATAAGTTAATATTTGCCACTCCTTCTAAACAATACAAGCTTCGTTCTTCCTCTTACGTACATACGTCAATTGTTGTGAGCCGTGGAGGTGGCGATGGTTGGCGTCTTAGATAGCCTGTCTACTAACAATCTGTCGAACAACCACATCCTCCATCGAATGCGACAGCCCTCCGCGAAAATGTCCAAACGACAAATAACTTCCTTCTTTGCTCCTGTGGCAGCCAAGAAACAGCGTCTCGATTTGTCCTCAAATCTGCCACCGTCAACACATCCAAATTATCCGCATCCCATCCACTGTCTGTCGCCATCACTTGTCTTCAGTTCGCGTCCAGGAGCAGACGTCGACGATGACGGATCGTCTAGTAACGCTGTGGGAACAGAGAAAACTGCTCCTCTTGTATTCAACGAAAAGCCCGACCTTGACATGCTGCATTACCGACCTTTCCTTCACAAAAATCTCGCGCAAGAGCTATATACCTTCCTTCGCCGCGAGCTGCCATTTTACCGAGTTACATATTCCATCAAACGGGACGGAACGGATACGGTAGTGAATACGCCACGATAGTGAGCGGTCAATCCTTTCTTCCGTGTGATTCGTAGCTGAAATCCATGTCATAAGTACATCACTGTTTGGTGTCGATGCAATGTCTGTGTTTCATTCAGAAACTGGAGCTTTACTGGACGCGGAAAAGAAGCTCCCTATCAAATACGCCTACCCCAATTGCAATCCACGGCCGATACCACAGTGTCTGCATCCTTTACTTGAAGTAAGAAGACGAACCCTTCCGAATAACTTGAGCTGGAAGGAGCTGAACCGCTGTTACAGTACACCGAAGCCCGCACCAACAGTAGCTACAACTTCCTTCTCATCAACTACTACTCCAATGGCGCTGACTCCATTGCGTATGCTCCGACGCACACCAATTCTCTTTACCCGAACACATACACTAACCACCCAGCAGATTTCACTCAGACGATGAGTCGTTCCTCGGCGAGAATCCCACTATTGCATCACTAACCCTCGGTTCCACCCGGGACTTCGTCATGAAGCACAAGGCCGAGCCGAATCAGAAGCTATCGCTTCCACTGGCATCGGGGGATCTGTTGGTGATGAAGGGCACCACTCAGCCAAAATGGCTACATTCCGTGCCGAAGAGGAAGTGTTCGGGACCTAGGATTAATATTACGTTCAGATTTGTCAGGACTAAAAAGGGAACGGAGAATTATTATAGGTGAGATCCCCAGGTCTTTGAAGCGAGGTCTGCTGCTGATTAGAGGACAGGTATAATGTTGGGACTGGGCCGGTGTATCGGTGGGATGAAGATGCTGGGGAGATGAAGGAGTGGAAATGCGTAAAAGAGGAGGCTGTAGCTGAGGCCAAACCCTCAGCTGCAGAATAGAACTCGATAAATGGATTTTATTTACGGCAAATGAAAGGGAGCAGCAGTGCTCATTCGATCGAAGATGTGTCTGCATCCTAGGCACCGGGAAACATTTAAGATTTTCTCTCCAAAACAATTCGCAAGAGCAATACAATATGAACCTAAGAAAGGACATCGTTGTGTTCACGTGCAGATGAACCCGGATATCTACATAGAGGAATTTTTTCCTAACTCAATCGCATGCGGTATACATAGGTACCAAGGTCATGGCGGTGTACACACTTTTCCAACGAAACCAGGGGGTTTTCTTTTTTCTTTTTTTTTTTCGATTCATTACTCCTATCTGGAGTCCTGTTTAGAACACGGCGAGCCTGAGTACTAAGGCTCAGGATTAGCAAGAGAAAGGATTTCACATTCCCTGAAGCGCCCGAGAAGCCATAAAACCCGGCGGCGAATGAAAGAAGTCATGCACTGAGGCTTTAGCTTGAGACAAACAGCGAGATCTATGTTTCAAGGGTCCCAGCACGTTGGAAGCAGATGACCCAAAATTCTTCCAGCCCTTTTTGTTCCATGCCTTGATCAGGGGAGGTGGGGGTTGTTGAGGACAAATCCAAAGTCCTAGACATTTTATTGACAGTCTACGTCGGGTGAAGTTTCTATCCATTCCCAGGAAAATGATGAGTTTAAAGACATCCCAGGTCTAAAGAGTTTAGAGACAGATCCTCACGTCTGATTGTTAAGTACCTCACCAGCCCGAATGTACTCCCCTCCAGAGTGAAGAGTGTTGCTCCTCTCGCCTCCAGCAGGCAATGGCAAGTACTATGTAACTAGCAAAGGTGGGTACTCACAGTTGGCAAAACTGCTTTCCCACTTCCTAGATCAGCTTTCTCCTTTAGTACATACCTATGCAGAGCGAGTTTTATATGTAGCTTCTCGGGCCCATTTTCTATGAACCTGGGCACAGAGTATCAACGACCATCATGAACACGGCCGGGCGAGTGACACTCTCGCTGCCAAGACGCACTCTCGCTTCAAGTTAGTCATCGCTGTCGTAATCTAGTCTTGCCTCTTTCTCATCGCCTCTTTGCCTGCCTGCATAGATACACATTCGGACCACACTTCCATCTCTATTGGCGGCTCCAACACCCCGCCTTCTTGATTTAACACCGCCAGCCGAGATCTGACCCCCTCGTTCGACTGGCCTTCTCTCTTACGGACCGTGGCAGCATTGGGCGCCAGCAATGGCTTCATTACTGTTCACCTTCAGGCCCTCAGTTCCGGCACGCTCCCACCCCCAACAGGTGGCAAATTGGCATCTCATACTAACAATAATCTGTTCGCGTAGACAATACCTTTGAATCTCCTACCGGCGTTCACCAATATACTAGCAAAGCCATGTATCCCACCTCGTCCTATGCAGCCACAAAGTGCGCAACACTCCTTCCAGCACAGCTTCTCGATTGCTACTTTCAACAGACCAGTGAATGTATGTACTCGCCTGTTGAGAATGTGTCATGCGGCTTCAGCGACTAGAAACTGATGGTTGTAGATGGGACAACCTACCCTAAACTTTACCTCAGCAATCCGACCTCCCCGCGGCCTCAGCTATGGCATCCCCGCCTTTGCCGAGCGTGTATCGCCCTCTGCGTTTCGTAAGCCATCGACAGTCTCTGTATCCCGGAATTTCTCGTTGTCTGCTTCATTCTCGTTCAATCGTATCAAAGCTGCCCCGAGGCACCCTCAGCAGCCTAGGATACGTGCCATGATGTCGTTCGGCGGAGCTCCTTCGCAAACCACCCTTTACCGTGCCGAGCAAGTTGCCAACAACAGCCCGCAAAACGCTTATGCCCAGGAACGTTTCTATGACCTCCTGCTTCGAGCCGGTCTTCCGCAGGTTGTTGCTGACCGCTACCAAAGCGGGATATACGCTACGAACAAGGGATGTGATGACAAGTACGGACAAGCACTGGAAAAACTCTCAATGGCCGAAGACACCGGACTTTCCATGGATGGAACTGCTGCATATGCTGCCGGACGACCTGGTGTCAGTGCTGCCGAGAGAGCGCAAGCTATCGGTCAGGCAGTTGCCGCCCGCGCTCGTGGCGGAAACATTTCGATCAGCAACGGGAAGAATACTGGCGGCTCTGGAGGTAGGGAGGACCCGATCTACGTTGTGGTCGACGAGTCTATTGGCGGATCGATCTTCAAGTGGATCAAGTTCCTCTTCTACTTTTCCCTTGTCGGTTATATCGCACTGGTCTTCTTGTCCCTTGCCGTTGAATTCACCGGTGTCTTGAAGAGTACCCGCGGCCCTGCAAATAACGAGGCGGTAGCTTCTCAACAGACTGCTCGATTTAGCGATGTTCACGGTTGCGACGAAGCGAAAGAAGAGCTCCAGGAACTAGTTGACTTTCTGAAGGACCCCAAGCAGTTCTCGACTCTCGGTGGCAAGCTACCCAAGGGTGTGCTTCTTGTCGGTCCTCCCGGTACTGGAAAGACGCTTCTCGCTCGTGCCGTGGCCGGCGAGGCTGGCGTTCCCTTCTTCTTCATGTCCGGCAGTGAGTTCGATGAGGTCTACGTTGGTGTTGGTGCCAAGCGTGTTCGGGAACTTTTTGCTCAAGCTCGCGCAAAGGCGCCTGCTATCGTGTTCATCGACGAGTTGGATGCCATAGGAGGTAAGAGGAACGAAAGGGATGCGGCCTATGTCAAGCAGACTCTCAACCAACTCCTGGTCGACCTCGATGGATTTTCACAGAACAGTGGTGTCATCTTCCTTGCGGCGACCAATTTCCCCCAGATGTTGGACAAAGCATTGACTCGACCGGGACGTTTCGACAGGAGTGTCACTGTACCGTTGCCGGACGTCCGTGGCCGCATCGCGATCATCAAGCACCACATGAAGAAAATTCAGGTTGCCGATAGTGTTGATCCATCTCTTCTGGCGCGTGGAACACCTGGCTTTTCCGGAGCTGCCCTTGAGAATATGGTCAACCAAGCTGCTGTGCGCGCCAGCAGACTGAAGGCTAAGGGTGTCAACATGGAGCATTTCGACTGGGCCAAAGACAAGATCATGATGGGAGCCGAGAGGCGCTCCGCTGTGATTCCAGAGAAGGAGAGGACGATGACTGCATACCACGAGGGTGGACACACTCTGGTTGGTCTCTTCACCGAAGGGCACACTCCCGTCTACAAGGTCACGATCCTGCCTAGAGGACAAGCACTGGGCATCACGCACTATCTCCCTGAGGGCGACCAGTTGAGCATCACCAAGAAGCAGTGTATGGCTCAAATCGATGCTGCGCTTGGCGGAAAGATTGCCGAGGAGATCGTCTATGGACCCGATAACGTCACTGGAGGCTGCGCGTCGGATCTCAGTGCCGCTACTCGGATCGCACGGATGATGGTTACGCGTCTCGGCATGTCAGAAGTTCTCGGAGATGTCGACCTCTCGGATGACCGTGAATTGTCGTCGGAAACCAAGTCATTGATCGAGAACGAGGTGAAGAGACTTATCAACGATGCTCGAGGCCGTGCCACAAAGCTCATCATGTCCAAACGCAAGGAATTAGACATGATCGCCGAAGCTCTGGTCGAATACGAGACACTCAGTGCCGACGACATCCAGAAAGTGCTCCGGGGGGAGAAGCTTCCAGGCAGGGAGGATCTGATCAAGAAGGTGCCGAACAAGCTGCCCGAAAGCATCTACTCGGGACCCACACTCGAGGGTGGCCCCGGAAACACCGGGGAGGTGCAGCCAACTGTTGTTCCTCCTACTACCACTACTGCCCCCAGTGGTGAGAAGGGTGTGTAAGAACGACGATGAGCCAGTGACTAGTATCTAGAAGACTTTGTGCGATGTGTGATTTTCTCGTTGGATGTACTACCCTTTTCTTTCGTCTTTTTTTTCGGTGTTTTTGTATGGTCCGCATTGCAACGTTACCCTGGAATCACTCTTCCTCTCGCTTCCTGTCTCCATTGTTTTCCTATGTAATCTGCATCACGGTTGGGGGGTTCGGTTGGGGGATACATACACGATTGATGTGAGCACGGATACCGTTGCTCGCGTGTGCCTATGATTTCTTTCGTTGTACATACTACAAGTGCAACATCGTGATAGACTCGATGGCTCTCGAAGCATCCATCCATCTACCAACTCCCTACCGTAGCCCTGCTCACTTGAAACATATTGCTAGTGAAGTCAAGTGGAAGGAGTCACCAGACTGGGCCTACGAGCGAGTAAAAAACCGACGCTACGCATCCGGAATCGAGATATTCAGTCACATCGACGAGATCCATGCGTATCTGTAGCTCCGAAGACCACCGCGAGACAGTACTACCAGTTGAAAACCGGCCATGCCCTGACGGCGGAATACCTCAAGTGGACGGGAAGCCAGATCAGTGATGGATGCTGGTTCTGCGAGTCTGGAGCAGTTCAGACTCGAGAACACCTCTTGCAGCAGGCTGACCCGTGGGTGGAAATTCGGAAGAAAACTGGCAAACCCAAGCGGAGATGGAATATGGCAAAACTCTTTGCAGATGCGAGATGCTGTGAGGCTATATTAGCCTTCCTAGGGAAGACAGAGGTGGGACTGAAGAGGCGGTATGACGAGGTGGGTTGGGGAGGTAGAAGTGTATCCTCCAGAGAGGAGCGCAGGTTTGGGGAAGAGGAGTAGCAATGTTGTTTTGTTTGTTTTGGTATGCAAAGGGTGCCGCAACGTACTAATACATAGGGGCGTTCGCCTCCACTAGATAGTCACGGCGTCGAGGAAAACTTGCCGTGATCTAGATAGGTTGGATGCAATAAATGAAATATTTCTCTCTCTCTCCCTACCGTAGCCCGAGATGGACCCTCCGCATCAACTCGCACGCACACAACTTCCTCATATCTACTCGCTCCGTCCCCACTCACTCATCTAAGAAACTAACCCCCCCCCCCCTCCCCCCGGAGAAACATACACCCGCTCGTGCTTTCTTCTCGGCCTGATCAAGACCTAATGTCGTCTACCCCGCCGCATTGCAAATGGGATTCCTACTTCCGGCCGGACCACACGCGTCACCATAGCACGTACGGTCCGTCGCCGATAGTGTCCACCCGCCGCCACCGCCACCGCCGCTGGCTATACAGGACTATTCTCATCGACGCACCGCCGCCCCCACGACCGCTCGGCTCGGGGCCGTTCAGACGGCGACTGAAGATGTGGGTTGACTGGAAGGTACTCGGTGACGACGTGCACCCGTGGCACAAGCACTTGATTAGCACCCCGCTTTTCGCGCAGAGTGTTTTGCCCCAGCCGGCCTGGGGTGCGAATATGGAAACATCAGAGAGCTGCAGATAATTTTCCGTTGTTGTGCGCTCGACGTCGACAAATAACCTTTCGATGTAGAGTCTATCAGCTACGGTCATAGAACCTTGAATACACGGCTTCCCGTCCGCTCAGCCCTAGTTAAGCAAGGTATCGCCAGGTTAGTACTGCAGTGGGTGACCATGCGGGAATCCCTGGTACCGTAGTTTTTTTCTTTCCATTTGTTCCCGACGTGCTGGATGGTAATGAGTATTGTCACTGAGTGCGAGCATTCCGTTGTTGCTGTCTGTTGCCTGCGATGCGGTCCTGTAATGGTCGACTCTGTAGCCACGGACGTGGACCAGTTCGCTGCTGCCCTCGCCACCCCTCGGATTGCTTACCATTATGCGAGCGCGTCATGCCTTTTTTTTCTTTCACCACTTCCGTCAGACCGAGCGAAGGAGCAAACATACAAAAGTATGCACATACTCACAATGCAACCCCCCCATCATCTGGTCGTCCATCTCCAGCCGCTAGGGCAGTTGTCCGGTTTCATGTGCTTTTACCGATATGTATCTACACAGCTGTTCTCGGTGTCGTCTCGGCGAAAGTGATGTGCGGCAAAACCCGTGACATGTGAGCCCAGCAACCCCGGTTCGTAAGGTGCATCATATGTCGGTCGTGCGACCCCAGATCAATAGGAACAAATATGTAACTATGTATATCTGCCTACTTTATGGGAGTACATAAGAACACGATCATCCTCTTTTCCCTCCCTCCTCCCCCATCACAGCACGCGACGACGACGGCTATATCTAGTAGTCACCACCGAAAGCAAAACCAACCAACCAAACGGAATTCCCAAAAAAGAAATATCACATCAACGATGACTCTCGCAGACCGTTAGTGGGGGGGGGGGCCGC
>Ga0307512_10005654_pt1 | contig 12928 bp, 10 predicted proteins | sample 14_EM_MG_FD_200267 | JGI IMG/M metagenome (GOLD analysis project Ga0307512, IMG submission 200267) | Populus trichocarpa ectomycorrhiza microbial communities from riparian zone in the Pacific Northwest, United States - 14_EM | ecosystem: Host-associated > Plants > Roots > Unclassified | place... | reverse complement strand
AATCATGCTTGAGGTGTCTAGGTTTATCTTTAGTTTTCTCTCCTCTGGTACTCAAAGGTCAAGTCCTTTTGGTAGGGTTTCTAAAGGAAATTTCATCATCACTTCAACCTCATGATATTCTTTTGGGTATAATATAACTACAAGGACTGTAATCTTTATTGCCCAGTTGTGTTTGCTAAAAGCTCTTGTGGAAAGTTATTATCACCTATGTACTATTTCATTTCCACTGTTGATCCGTCAACACACATAGTTTGTTTTACACTTTCACAGCTTGAGTTATTTTAAATTCTTTGAAGTGCTTACACAAGTTTGATTACTCTTGCACTACTGCAACAACTTAGGTATTCAATGTTGCAGATATTCCTCTGCAAATCATCATGCATGCATTTCTTTGTGAATTTGGAGGAGATATTACTTCTTATTTATTTGATAACAATTAAACAGTAGATACACTTGCAAGCTTGGTGATTGGAAGCATACTTGGACTTTTCTTCTTCTTCTTCTTTTCTTTTTCCCTCAAGGACATGCTGGTGTGTCCAGTGTTAGCTAGTGAAGTCAGAAAATCACTTGGGAAATTTTGAAGATTAAATATTAAAAGATTTTGTGACAGCTAACGGGACTGAGTATTTTGAAGAATATCCTTGTTGTTTGGTTCCAGCTGCTTGGCAGCAACTTGGTTCTTAGTTTCAATCTATTTATTGTTTGGTTCCAGCTGCTTGGCAGCTAGTTTCAATCTATTTACCAGTCTAGAAGCTTTGGGGTGATGGGATTTGTAAGAGGAATGACTTTGGAAGTTTACAGTTGAATGGATTCAAGCAGATCAATGAGAGACGTTAAAAGATCACAAAAGTGTTCACTAGAAGCCTTAAGACTGAAACTTCATGTTCACATTAGTACTGTGGTCTGCAAATTCTCGCTGATTGGTTCTTTACTCTCATGAACCCACCTATCACACAGTTAAAGTCAAATTCAAAGGAATTACATAGGGGAGGAGATGACTTGTATCATTCTCGAATAGAGCTATTAATATGACCTTGCAAGCTGGTCATGCCTTCCCAATTCTGGTCATTGTGTTTGGTTCTGATGTCATGATCTGCTAGCACAATATATCCAAATGATAACTGCATATTTTGTTGATCTCTGAATGCATGTCAATGATTCTCCATTGTTGATTTGTTCTTTTAAGACGCAACGTGTTGTGTTTGTTTTCTTGAGGGTTTGTTTTTGCAGTTTTTTTATACAATTAGAGAAACATAGGTTACACAATGTTGTTCTAGTCTTGCCAAAGAAGCCAACAATTATTTTCCAGATTTTAATAGGTTGTATCGTTCTGCTTTAGATAGCATGCTGATGGCAATGTATTGTCTTGCTTTATCTGCAGCTTGCCCTGTAAGCTTTGAGTTTCTGAACTACACAATCATCACAAGCCAATGTAAAGGACCTCAGTATCCTCCCAGTCGCTGTTGTGGATCATTTAAGGAGTTTGCCTGTCCTTACGCATATTTGATTAATGACTTGACCAATGAATGTGCATCAATCATGTTCACCTACATTAACCTCAATGGGAAATATCCTCCTGGTCTTTTTGCCAATGAATGTAAGGATGGGAAGCTGGGACTTGAATGCCCTGCACTACCGCCATCAGAACTGGGCGCCAGTGACAAAAATGGGAGTCAGATTATGCATGGTCCACCCTTGCTGCTGATTCTTTTAGCTGGTTTCATAGTGGTGTTATTTTAATTATTTTGAAGGCCTTAAAATGTTTTTTATCATTCTTTTTTCCCCGCAATAATTTCTTTTAACCTTGGGAGAGAGAAAATTCTCATTCCATTCTGTAGATGCTACATCTAAAACTGTTCATTTAGGCATACTGGAAAAAAGAATTAAAATATGTATTCTTCCCCTTAAAAATACTTCAATCTATAAATTCAAGGTTTCCTCCAATTTGTTTCTTCAGATATCAACTTGCCCTTTTCATGCCAAAATTGCCTGTGCCCTTATGCTGTGTACCTGAGATGGTATTGTCTTCATATGAATCATTTTCATCCTTTGATTTTGTTCGTGGCAATGAATAGATGATGCCATGTTTATCAAAAACCATTTTATATCAGCAACAACTGTCATCTTTGCCTAGCTGTGAGCCTGTGAGATATTTTCTAGTTTGAGCCGGTTGTGGATGACAACTCCATCCTTAACTAGCTGCAAGCAGCATTGGCTGCAGCTGTGGGAATTGAAATAACCTCTTCAATATCAGCAATTGCAACTACCACATGGCTTCTCCTCGAACAATCTCTCCTCATCTCATGGAGGGAAATCTACTCCTCACTTGTTCAACTAGAACACCAGCTACTATTATCTCACTTAAAACGCGCCACAACTTCCAGGAAGTAAAATAATTACATGCGCAGTTTGTTGGTCATCATCCCTCAAGTGATAGAAGGCTCCTCGAGTCTTGTGTTACAATGTTGCAGATTTATTATGCTGTTCGATCTTGAGAGAATACCTTCTCCTGACGTGTTTTAGAGGGCCTAACAATGGGCAAGTTTCCTCATGAATCTTTGTTACTGTATGATGAATTCCTACTGGCTACCTTTTACCAGACAACTACACTACACTACACATCTTTGTCCTTGAAGCATGCTTCCATTTGAAAGCTCTTTTTGAAGGAAAACAAGTGCGTTGCCAGATAATTAAGGCAGGAATAGTACCAGATACCCACATCCATAGCTCCCTAATTCGTATGTACACAAATTCAGGAAGCATAGATGATGCCGAAGGTGTTCTTGGAGAATTCTCAGAAGAGAATACGCTTCCTAAGAATGCCATGATTTCAGGTTACTTGAGCGAGGGTCATGTAGACAAGGCTAGAAAAATGTTTGATAACACAGCAGCAAACGATGCAGCATCTTGGAGTGCATTAATAACAGGATATATAAAGAATGGTATGCATGCTGAGGCATTAGCTCTTTTTCAAGATACGATAGTTTCACATATCCTGCCAAATGAAGCAGCACTAGTGAGTTTGCTCTTTGCTTGTGGACAATTAGGAGCTTAGCATCAGGGAAGATGGATACAGGCATACATTGAAAAACTGGAGTTCTTACGAGCACTAAACTCAGTACTGTCTCATCGATATGTATGCAAAGTGTGGCAGCATTGAGTGTTGTGCTTATGAATTATTTCAGAAAATGCCCCAGAGAGACATTGTAACACGGGGACTTGAGATTTCAGCTTCTGCCATCTATGGCCAAGCTAAAAAATGTTTTCAACTGTTTGATGAGATGCTTGCTGATGGGATACATCTAAATAAAGTCATCTTTGTCGCCATGCTATCATCCTGCTCTTATGCTGGTTGTGTTGAAGAGGGCCGGCAATATTTCAGTCGAATGAAACATGATTTTGGAATCAGACGACCTGTTGAAGCTATGAATGCATGGTAGACCTCCTTGGCCGTGCTGGGCTGCTGGCAAGGGCAGAAGAACTAATCCTTTCAATGACAGAACAAACTAACTCGATTATCTGGTAACAGGAGGGTCGACAATTTTTTTTAAAAGAATAATAAATTAAAAAAATTATCATTCTGACTAGAAAAATTAAAAAAAAAATCAATGAATAATAGTGAAGTTTTGACTCAGTAAAATCTGAGTCAACCACGGACTAATCAAGTCTATAGTTTCAAACATCAATGATTAATGATTTGGAGTGGAAAAGAAACATTTATAAAAATAAATTTATAAAATGGACGTAGAAATAGAAATTTATAGTTGTGTTTACTTATGAAAAAAATAGTTTTTTTAATTTTTTTTAAAATAAAAAGCTCAAGAAATGCATTATTAACTAGAAATGAAAATTATTTCCTTAAAAAGACGCATTTTCTAGTTCTTCATTTTTTGTAAAAAGTGAAAAATACTAAAATGATTTTTAAAAAAAATTCTCTACTATAAAAATAAAAGTTTTGTTTGTTTAACTATTATGATAATTTCTTTTAATATTTTCAATTTAAGTGAATAAATACCTTGTTTTTCATTTAAAAAAAATTGTATTTAGCAAACATATTTCCTTAATTTTTCATAAAACAATCATTTTAGAATAAATAAAAACAATTTTTTTGAAAATAAACATGAGCTATATGTTTCCAGCATTGTATCTCTCTCTATTAAGATCTTTTGTCTTGTAATAGCCTCTTATTCTCTCAACAAAAGCTTTTTACTATTGAGTTAGGCGTGCACTTTATATATTCCTACCAATATATTTATTTATTTATTTCACATATGAAGCTGCACTATAAAATTTATTTTTTTATTGAATAAATAACTAATTACTGTTTTTATTATACAAAAAAAAAAATGAATAATGAAACTATATTAGTAGTAGCTCAAGATGGTGTTATTAAACAATAACATCATTTTATAATTTTGAAACCACTAATTCAAGAGGATTTTATTAATTTTTTTCTAAACATACCAAACCAATATAAAAGATACATATTTAATATTATTAAAAAAAGTAATCTTAATTAAAATGTAAACAAAATAAAAAAAAGTAATATATATAATAATAATAATAATAATAATAATAATTAAGGGATAGGGGCCATAGGGCCAAGGGGTAACTAACAAATTATTATCTATCTACCATAAGATATAGATAAAAACATTTTCCTATTATTTAATATAGCCATTATTAGTATTATTTAGCTCTGATATTTTATATTTCCTCTCTAGATCGACAAAAGGAGCTCCCTTTCTCCAATCCTCAAAGTTGCAACTCTCACCCGCAGGTACCATTTCTCTCTTTCATTTCCTATTTCTCTTCTCCCGATCTCAGGGTTCCTCAATTTTGGTCCCCATAACGTACAAAACTCGTTCAAAATTATTCCTCTTTTTCTCAGTTTTTTTTTGGGTTAAAAGTTACCTACTTTAGGGTTTATATCGATTCCTCTGGTCTAGTTTTGCGATCCCTTTTTGTATTTGTAATCATAATTAAGATGGCGTTTTATTTTTTCTCCTGATTTTGCTTCAATTTGTTGAAAGTTTGTGACTTTGAAATTCAATTGGGGTTTTGGTGAATATGGTTTCGTTTTGAATTTTTTTTAGTGTTTTGTTGTTTAGGAATTGAGAAATGATGAGCTAATTTTGGATTTTTTTCTATTAATTTTAAATTATTGTCGGCGAACATATAGAATTGGTTTTTGGATTATATTGGTTTTTGGTCGATTTTTGTTTAAAGTTTGATGATTTTTGGAGTAATACGATGGAATGCTGTTAATTTCTAACTTACTGAATGTTTATGATTAAAGGCTAATCTAAACAAATACTATGGATTTGGTCCCTTTTGTTTTGTGATGCTTGGATGTCACTCTGTAATTACTTGTTCCTGGTGTTGATTGTTTTGTCATGGTGAATTAGTTTTGCTGCATTGGGTCAGTGTTTGTTGTTGCACAATTGTAATTCGTTACTTCATATTTTGATTCCACCTCAAGCACCTTCTTTATTTATATGAGCAGTGAGGACTGACTTGTTTATTGAATCTATGACTGTTATTACCTGTTTCTTCTGTGTATCATCGTGGAATATGTATGGATGTTCTGTTTTCATGGTTTTTGTTGTTGATTTGTGATATGTCATCTTCGTGTATCGAAATGAGTTGACTATGATTGGTTGTCAGTAGTCCTTATATGCAGTCATTCCTATAATCTTTTACTTGCTATAGACATTGAATCTATAGCTTTATTATTTCTCCAACCATTTTAATCTTTTAAATTTGGCAATTGGTTTGCGTGTTAATTTTGCTTTATGGTTACATCAGCTTCTGTTGATACTTGACTGATTGGCTTGAGTTGATGTTACAGGGTAGGTGGAATTGTTAGAAAAATATGTCCCATTACCAAGGGGATGATGCTGAATACATGGAAGATGAATATGAAATGGAAGATGTTGATGATGACATGGATGAAGAGTTTCGTGCTAGGGAGATGGGCTCAGACTCTGACATTGATGAATATGACTACCTGGTTCGTGTTCTTTACTACATTATTTGTGTGGGCAATCCTGGACAATTTTTTCCACTGTAACTTTGGTCTGATTTAGGATTTGAAGCATTTTTGTGTTCTGCTGCAGAATAATAAAGTAGCTGATACATCTGCTGCTGATGCTAGAAATGGAAAAGACATTCAGGGAATTCCTTGGGAGAGACTTAGCATCACTAGAGATAAATACCGGCAAACCAGGCTAGAACAATACAAGAACTATGAGAATATACCTCACTCTGGGGAAGATTCAAAAAAGGTGAATTCTTATTTCATCTCTGTTCCAAGAGTGCTCTCTGTCAGCAAGATCACTTCAACAGTTTTATACTGTCTTTTTCTTCATGTAGGATTGCAAAATTACTGAAAAGGGGGGCATGTATTATGAGTTCAGACGAAATTCCAGATCTGTCAAATCTACCATTCTTCATTTTCAGGTAAGTTGGAGAAGCCAGCTTTTTCTAGAGGAAAAAGTTGTGACAATTCATGGAGTCGGGAAAGTCTGGTACATCAATAGATGTATGATTGAGTGCAGATAGGCTTGAAGTGGTTGTAATGTTTGATTGACTTACATACATGTATCTGTGGTTTTTCATGATGCAGTTGAGGAACTTGGTTTGGGCTACAACAAAGCATGATGTCTACCTTATGTCGCATTTCTCTGTCATTCATTGGTCTTCCTTAACTTGCAGCAAGGCTGATGTTCTTGATGTTTCTGGACATGTGGCACCAACTGAGGTCAGTTTTGGCTTTAATTCCTCTTATCTTTGTGCAGATTAGTATTCAGATTTGATTTCTTCTGTAAATTGATCAATTTGTTCTGTTTTCTAGAAACATCCTGGAAGTCTGTTGGAAGGATTCACGCAGACTCAAGTTAGTACTCTAGCAGTGAAAGATAATTTGCTAGTTGCTGGAGGGTTCCAGGGAGAGCTTATTTGCAAGGTAAGTTTAAGATCTTGCTTTTGCAAGTCTTTTTCTTGAAAGAAATAAAGAGATTTCATAAAATGGGTGACCAGTGTTAGTATATAAATGTCACTTTTATGGGGTGTTGGCACTTTCTCAGCTTGTTTTGGTTTCTTGGAAATATAAATTGTTTCTATAATCATGCCACCTCTGAGATTTGATTTAATGATTTCTCTGGTAGTAACAAAAAAGGGTTTATTATCAAGCTTTTATTGGAATGCAGCATCTAGATCGGCCTGGAGTAAGCTTTTGTTCCAGAACAACTTATGATGATAATGCTATCACCAACGCTGTTGAGATCTATGATAGTCCAAGGTACATATTTTCCATTGTGCTGATGGTGGACTATAACATTTTTAATGCAGAAATAACCTACCTTTGTTATTTTAATTGCCAGTGGTGCAGTGCACTTTACTGCTTCAAACAATGACCATGGAGTTAGAGATTTTGATATGGAGAAATACCAGCTCTCAAAGCATTTTCGTTTTCCTTGGCCAGTGAACGTGAGTAACCAATATCCAGTTTGGTAATTCAACATGTTATTTCTTGTATTAGAAACCCATTAGGTACTGTGATACTTTAAACTCTTGCACTGATGAGACCCCCCTAACATGCCATCCATAGTTTCATCTCTCTCACCATATGCAGGTGTGTATTTTGATATCTGTGGCATTTCAGATAAAAGGTTGGATTCTTCTTATAGAAAGAGGAGATCAAATCTTAGTAATGAATCAAAAATTTGTTTTCCACATGTGCAGATTAGTAATGCACATATAATGTCAAGTTTTCATAGTTTAACCGGTTCTGCAACTGTTGCTCTCTTTGGACAGTTTCAACTGTTACCAGAGTGTTGCATCTTTAGCCTCCTCGTGGGTTGTTTGTTACTTGTCAGTCACTAATTGAGGAGTGACACGCAAGCATTCAGGGAATCAGTTGCCTTTTTATATTAATTTGGTGACATGCTAACAATTTGTTGTATGAAGACTATCAGTCTATCACCGATAAGTGAAACAGAAGCATATTCTTTCATTGTCTCTGCAATCTTGAGTTCATTTTACCTGATTGGATAAATACTGTTTTCTTGAGTTATGTTTTGCCGGGGAAGGCATGGTGGCCTAGTTCTTGCCTAACTTGACAATAGGGGTGGCTGAGGCCAGGTTTTTTAACTACTTGACTGGAAATATAAACATTTGATGGTTATTGCATGTTTTGTTTTTTGTCATGTGTGCAGCATACTTCCCTTAGTCCTGATGGAAAGCTTCTAACAATTGTTGGCGACAGCCCAGATGGTATGTTGGTGGACTCCAGTTCTGGGAAGGTACTAGTCTTTCCTTGCCATCAACTTTACAAATATGAATTTTACAGAGGAGTATATGTGATGACTTGAATTTTGAATGCTTACAGACAGTGACATCCTTGTCTGGGCATCTGGATTTCTCATTTGCATCAGCATGGCATCCCGATGGGGTCACTTTTGCTACTGGGAACCAGGACAAAACATGCCGCATTTGGGATGTTCGGAACCTGTCCAAGTCACTTGCTGTTTTGAAGGGCAATCTTGGTGCAATTCGGTCAATTCGATACACATCTGATGGCCAATATATGGCAATGGCTGAGCCTGCAGATTTTGTGCATGTTTATGATGTGAAAAATGGGTATGAAAAGGAGCAGGAGATTGATTTCTTTGGCGAGATATCTGGTGTGTCATTCAGTCCTGACACAGAGGCTCTTTACATTGGAGTGTGGGATCGCACATACGGTAGTCTCCTTGAGTATGGCCGTTGCCGGAACTATTCATACCTTGATTCCTTTGTTTGAGTTGCTTGAAGAAATGTGTGTTGGTATGGTTTTTTCCCCTTGATGCAATTGAGGAACCTAATAAAACCATATAATGTAGAAGGAGGTTTAGGTGTATATTGTATTACTATTGTGGAATTTTAGGTTCTCGTGGTTCTATTAGTCTTGGTGCCACCGTTGTTGTTGGGTTATTATAAGATGTGTAGAAAGGAGGGAATGTACAGAAGGCTAGAATGTATAATTCAATGTGAACAATAGCATGGAATTGAACTTCTGCTTCTTCAGGTAGATGATTTTTTCTATCTGCTGTCCAATGTAATCTTATTTCTCGTGATATCCAGTCTTTCTGATCTGTTTCCTTTCCAGTCCCCACCTCATTGCAATTTGCGAGGTGCAAACGAGATATCACATATTTTCCTTTTGCCCTAACTATTTGAGATTCTCGAGCACACTTGATGAAAACTTGCATGCTTATTTACCATACCTTAAGAGGACCATATACACATGACCAGTCTGTTCTGGGTCACTGCTTCGTTAGCAAACACAACTTCATATTCCTTCACGGATGATCTATCACTGGTTTTGGGCCAACCCTCTGGAAGACTCTGATTTGAATGGATAGCATCTGCGGCCGACCCATTATTAATCCCGGTTCCATCATCAAGAAATCCAATTTTTTTATTCTGATTCAGTATAAACATGCATGTTAATTACTTCTCGTAGCAATATGTCTTCATATGTTTCTTGACTGATTTAGGACCCGTAAGTACCATATAGTATTATCGTTGTTCCAGATGATCAACCAAAAGCAATAATAGCAAAGGTTGATGGTGGGATTATTTTCAGGGCTAACAAAAACTGATAATTGAACGAATTAGGGAGCATCTATTAACAAGAAAAAGCAACCGACCTCATTGTTATTTTTGCTTCTTGAGGAAATCCGAATCCTTCATGATTACCTTTGACCAACAAAATAAAAATAAATAGAGCTGCAAAGCCAACAAAATTAAATAGATTTTCGGCCCTAAAGGGTGACCATGCAAATTCCATGGTCACCATTTAGGGCCAAAAATCTCTAATCCACAAAGAACCAATGATGCATGGCCATCTCACCCACCAAAATCTTTCCCCTATCGCTTCCATCCTTACAACACTAATCTTCCTTTACACCACCACTAGCGGGATATATGATCTTTATGAAGCAAAGCACAATCTCATCATCTCCAAACCTATCTTCAACTCACAAGGCAGGCACCGGCAATGGCAACCTTTAGCTTGCTTCCCACACCCACCATCCAAAAGCACCACCACAACCTCACCCCATCCAACATCTCATTCCAAGGCCTTAGACCCCTCACCAAGGCCAAAACCGCCTCCCTCTCCAAGATCACCCTCACTGCACCAAAAAGGAGCTTAGCTGTGAAAGCAGAGCTTAACCCATCATTGGTCATAAGCTTGAGCACAGGGGTATCACTCTTTTTGGGAAGGTTTGTGTTCTTTAACTTCCAAAGGGAGAACGTGGCAAAACAAGTGCCTGAGCAGAATGGTTTGACTCACTTTGAGGCAGGAGATGAGCGTGCCAAGGAATATGTTAGCCTCCTGAAATCAAATGATCCAGTTGGTTTCAACATTGTTGATGTTCTTGCTTGGGGATCCATTGGCCATATTGTTGCCTACTACATCTTGGCCACAGCCAGCAATGGCTATGACTGGGACCCCAGCTTCCCATGTTGCTTTTAGATCATATCACCATTTCTTTAATCGATTGTGCTTCACTTGTGTAAACCTTGTATAGTGGTAGTGGTTTATTAGAGAGGCTTCTTTCTTCTCCTTTTGGTTTTCACTTTTTTCTCTCTCTCAAAAGGTTTGCATGATCCTCTTTATGTGTAATCTTCACTTACCTTGCTTTGTGATGTTCTATTGAAGCACCAAAATGTCTTGCACTCTTAACAATTTTTTGGAGCAGAGGCACTTAAGCCACAAATGCTGATGATTGATGTATTGGGTTGTGCCTTGCTGGAAATACAACCAGCTAGAAGGGCATTAGTCCCAACGCACACATTCCAATGCATTGAATTTGCGAAATACAGAATTTCAATGCATTCATTTCCAGCCTTCAGGTCTGTGAGTTCCAAGTAAAACTTTGGGAGTTCACAATTATAGCATCAATTTTAAAGATTAAAGAGAGGTGCATGCTAGGCTGCCCTTGCTCCAGTGCTGGTTTCCTAGTGCTCCATTTCTTTATTACACAAAGGGAAAAAGAGAAACGAGCAAGCAAAACTTTTGGCATTTTACTAAAAGAAATAAAACCAATATTGCAAATTGTAATACATATTTTTCACCACCCTTTTGGAATTATTTTCTAAAGATATTTGCACTTGTAGAATATGAATATATTTGCGGAGAAGCCAAGAGTGAAGGTCTCAGTGCACACAACTACAACCATACAATTAGCACTCTAAACAAATACTATATAAAGAAATTAGAAATTGCTAATTATACTTAATCAATCAATTCATTCAGGAAAATTACATAAAAAAATTATTATTAACATAATTAGAGTTTAATATTGTGATATTATATTGTATTTATATGGAAAGTAAAAACAAGATACACACCACTTGACTCATCTTTTAGTAAGATTTTTTTATAATTTTCTTTTGAAGATTATTTTCCTTGTTGAATGAAATTCATGGTCAAATATCCATAGTTGAAATAGAAAAAAAAATCTCTGAAAATAGGATAAAGTAAAGTATTGTAAAAATTTAAAAAAGTTTTAAATTTTGAAATTCTTGTCCAATTGTCTTTACTCTTTACATCCTCATCACTTACAACTCCCCTACCTTAATTACAATCTTCCTCATAGAGAGGGCTCTAATTTTCTATTATTAGCCTATCAAACCAGGTGAAATACAATTACCATGATAACCTTTCAACTTGCAAGTTGCAAGTACAACCATTTATAGTAGCTTTTGATCTTATTCTAATCCTCCCCTCTTCTTTTATTTACCTCACAAAATATTTCTGGGATTTTCATGCTCTTCTAATCTTATAAAAATCTTATTTTTATCTCTTACATCTTCATATCTATAGGCTAACTGAAGTCTTTCTGTTTGTGTTCTTGTCTTGTAAAAGTTAAGGGGAAAAATTAAAATTTCTATTAGTCTACTTATATCCTTTTTTTTTGTCTACCCGAAACAAAAATGTCTACCCTTGACCCAACTGCTACAGTTATTTCACCTCAGCAACAAGAATTACACAGTGAGAGCATAAATGGCCAATCTTTCAGGTCCTATCCTCCAGCTACAGCCAAGTATGAAGATATTGCTCAAAGTTCAGACCTTTTTTGGGAAAAGCTCAAAGCTTTTCATCAATCCTTTGGCACCAAATTCATGTAAGTTGGTTTTCCTGCAAACCCTTTAACATACTTTATTTGCTTATGTTATTATTATTATTATTATTTTTATCTGGGTCCATCTTATTTGATGGATTCTTTGTATTTCAAGTGTTTTTTTTTGGGTTTATCTCATGAATTATGTCTTTATATTGTAACGATCTAGCTTCCTTTAGTTGCCATATTTGCTTCTTTTTTTTTTTTTCTGGCTATTAGATTTTTTCATGTTTGGTTGTGAAAATATTCTAGCACCTTTTGGGGTTAACTTCACCCCTCAATGTGGAGAGACGCATATTTGTATGTTTTTCTAGTTTCCCAACTTCAACTAAAATGGTCGAGCTAAAAAGTTTATTGCTTTCTCCTAGATTTATATGTTTCCAAGATTTGAATTACTCCTTGAGCACTAACTTTAAGATGCAATGTGAACTAGGATTTTTCTGCGTTGCCTTTTGTGTTTTATGACTTGCAGACTTCTTTGATATTTCATAAAAGACTTGCTTTATTTTCTTGGATTTGATCAATTCTTAATGAATGTGGTTATGGTAATTTATTTTGGTATGCTGATGATCTCCAATGACTGTTGAGATGCAAGTAATGAAATGAAATGAAAAAAAAAAAAAAAACAATGAAATTTATCATTATCAAAAGAACTAAAGAACAACACCTTAATTGGTTACTAGAGGGAAAAAAAGAGTAGTTTTTCTTAAATACTTCAACCATCCAAAGGCAATTGCTTATAAGTGGACCTT
>Ga0307512_10005652_pt1 | contig 12929 bp, 12 predicted proteins | sample 14_EM_MG_FD_200267 | JGI IMG/M metagenome (GOLD analysis project Ga0307512, IMG submission 200267) | Populus trichocarpa ectomycorrhiza microbial communities from riparian zone in the Pacific Northwest, United States - 14_EM | ecosystem: Host-associated > Plants > Roots > Unclassified | place... | reverse complement strand
CATCGGCATCGGGCGCAGCCTGCGGCAACACAAAGAGGACCGGATTCGGGATATCTTCGTCCCAGGAAAGTTTGAGCCAAGTAGAGAAGTCCTCGTCCGGCTCGATGAAGACCAGTTTCTCCCGAGGAAAGGACCGTGGAAGCCCACCGGACTTATATATTAGGCCGATGTACCTCGCACCAGGCCGGCCCAATAGACTCACGTCCTACAAATTCGGCCCCCGAATAGTCCCATGTGACCACCGGAAATCGAGAATCCGGATAGTATCTTCGTCATCATTGCGGTATCTGACACAGTTGGCGACATAAATTGCACGGTGGTGCCAGATCGGCCAACCTTGTGCCACCCATTTTGCTGGTGGGTTGTGATCATCCAAACCCTGCAACCCGCCACCAAACAATCCACCGAGGGTGTCTGCCACGGGACGAGGGCAAACCGGAAGAGGGCAAACCGGGAGCGGGCAAACCGGAAGAGGGCAAACCGGAGGACTTGCAATCACGGGAGGGCGAACCCCAGGAGTGGGATCGGCCGCGGGAGTATAATCGGCCGCGGGAGTAAGATTGACCGCGGGAGTGCGAATGGACGAGTCAGGAGTCAAGGGTTCTGGTTGTCCAGAGAGTCCAGGTTGTCTAGAGGGTCCAGAGGTCATTGGTTTCTTAGGGGTTGGCCCAGGGGTGTCATCGGTCCTCTTTCTTTTCCGCTGGCTCTTTTGGCCCACTCTTCCAAGATGTGCATCAGTGCCCACCAGACAGCATCCTCCCCGCGTTGACCATCTAAACCTTCCCAACTTCTTCGTTTGGCTCCACGCTTCCACGCACCACAGAACCGGGCACATATGGCAAATCCAAAGACAACCTCGTCAGTCACCGTCCAGAAGTCTGCTGACCCCAACGGATTCTGCTTTGTCCTTCCAACTTTCTGTCATTCCAGCGCTCGAAATCGGTCCTCGACATGCCTCCGGGCTGCATACCATTGTGCCGTCACATCTGCAGATGGCCTCCGGACTACGAGCCATGACGATGTGAATTTCATGGTTGGAAGTGTGTGTTGTGTTGTTGTCTAGACGGTCAGTTTCATTACATTGGCTAGATTCCGGATAGATGACTTACAAGTTCCGTCGCCAACTCTTTTCGATAGCACATGGGCAACCACTCGAGGGCTCTGGTGTCATCGTCCTTGGACGGATTGTCGTCATCCTCGCCGAGTTGATCTGGCCAAACAGGTTGCTGTCCTTTACCGGTGTTGGCTCTCTTGTCTTGGCCACCACCCGTCGAATTGCCATTGCTGTCGTCATCATCATCATCGGAAAGATCGCAGATGCGAAGCGCCATTTGCCGTTCTGTATTTTCCAGCGACCGGCGACCCAGTGTCTCCACTGCCCACCAGACAAGATTCTCTCCACACCTAAGCGAGACCATGTCATTGACGTCTTCCCAAGTAGCTGCTCTAGAGTAGATCTGGGCTACCGTGTCAGGTCGAGGGCTATGTTGTGAAAACATATTCAGGGCCTCAGTCACGTCTTCGTGGAACCGTTCGGTGCCCTCGGCGGAGGTGACGATTGAGAGCGCCCTGGTGTTGTACCATATTTCTTGAATGTACTGTCGGCAGGTCTTCAACAATCCTGCGTCAACTCCGAGGATGGCTTCCGCTGTAGCCAGCGGGATGTTATACAGATCGTCACTTCAGAGAGACCGGTATCCCTATACGGCGGTCAGGTATATTCCTCTAGATGCCCAATAATACTTAGTAGGTAACCATCCACTGTCTCCCGGCAGATATAGGGCATATAATGATCCTCCTGATCGTCCTCGTCCTCGTCCTCGTCATCCTCGTCATCCTCGTCCTCGTCTGTCTCGACCACTGGCTGTTTGTCCTTCTTTTGCTGCTTCGACTCCTGCTCCTGCTCCTCGTCACTCTCGCTATCATCCGAGATGGTAATTGCCTTCATTACTTTTGGCATCTGGACATAGATCTAGCCACCGGTTTTGACCTTGGCCAACCCCGGCTTGCCCTGTGCACGCCTGCCAGTGTCTTTATTCTCGCGGTCCTTCCTCGACCGATGGCCTCCAGGGTGCTTGGGGTTCTGTTGCTTGGGTTTATCAGTCACTGATGCCACGGTATATAGGCTGTATCAAAGTAACCTGCCTTGGTAACCCCTGTTCTGGTTGTGACCATAATTTGGTGGCGAGTATGATCACGTAGACAGGGTGAGATCGGTAGCTTTAGGGTCATAGGTCGGAGGTTTGGGTATGGAATCGGCCTGGAAGTGGTAGAATCGGTGCCGTTGCAACGTCAGTTGTCAGGGGTGTGAATGTGGAGCGCGTGAAGTGTATGGAAGATGGAGGAAACGGGTGCGATGGCTAGAGATAGTCTCTATATATACTACTTATCAGCTGCGACCGTGGGCATATGGATAGTAAACCCGATCTAGGAGAATCTCCTACGAACTTCCCAACTTTCGTCGGTATACCAATTCTACATTGCCAGTGGAACAATGAAACCCGCCGGAACTGGCATCTCTGAAGGATATGTTGATAAGAAGAGCCGATTAATTGATATCCGCGCTTTCGGTAGATGAGAGGAGGCCTTTGGTGATTCTCGAGACTCGCGATAGATGATTGTAGTCAACATCCTTTAGACCAAGAGAAGGTTGAGAACTAGCTGACATCAGTCTGCCGCGCACGTCCACCCACACCCAGATTTGCAGCTGTTACCCATAGCTAACCAAGACAAGCCGCCGGCATTCTCCGCCCGCTAGACCTATCTCGTCCACCAGGCTCGAGTGTATCGTCACACTTTATATGCATCGTCAAACGTTACATGCATCGTCAAACTTTATATGCATCGTCAAACTTTATATAAATAAAGGATAAAATGATCGACAAGATGGCTCTTCTTTGTTCAAGCATTCCATTATTCAACGCACTCTCTGACCTTCTGACAGATCTCGAGCGCTCTTTGTATAACCACTTCATCAAACGTACCGCCATTGACCCGTTCCTCGGCTTTCTTTGTGCAGGAACAGGCGACTTGGTAAGTGAATTCATCCAACAGACCGCAAACACCCTCTAACCATTTGGCAGACCTCGAGCCATGCCACCAGCACCCAGACCACGGACAAGCGCCCTAGACGCGCTCGAATGCCCATATCCTGACTGCATGATGATGTTTGTCCGGCGCGGAAACCATAAATGCCATCTGCGAATCAGCCATCAGGGCCAGCCGCCGCCACCGGCCAGCCATCGACAAAGCCACCAGCCGCGTCGACAACTGTACTCACCGCATCAGCGGAGTCCTACAGAAACCCCCGAACCCGATGGCAGTATCCCGGCCCGTGCACTGGACGAAATTCCGGAGGAAACTGACTCCGAAGACGATGTCCTCTACCGACGCATCCCGCAACCCCATTCTCCGGCCCAGGAATCCGATACGGAGGAGGCTGACCACGGGGAAATTCCGATGGACGAGGACAATCCGGAGTTAGAGGTACATTCCACAGCTGGGAAGACCTGCGGTGACGATCCCGATTACAATGACTTCCGAGATCTCATCAATACCCCATGGCAACCCTTTTATTGCACTGAAGACTTCAAACAGGCCATCAGATTTGTCAAAGCCCACTATCCCAAGTCACAAATTGATCACCACTTCAACAAAGGCGGATGCAAGATTCCCGAGCACTTTTCCTACACCTCCGGATGGATGATGTACAATCAAATCTATGCGATGGATAACCAGCTACCGGAATGGAGAGAAGCCTCCATCCCCACACCAAACGGTCGAAGGTTTTACTATTTTCGAGACCCGGTAGAATGTGCGCAGTACCTCCTTCGCCAACGCCCATATAAAAACCACCTGGTCTATGGACCAACCCGGACCGTTGACGCGGAGGGTGATCGTGTGTATTCTGAGATGAATTCGGCAGACTGGTGGTGGGAGACGCAGGATAGACTTCCTCCGGGGGCCACAATTGTTCCACTGATCTGTGAATCGGACGAGACACAGCTCACGGACTTCTCCGGTGAAAAGAAAGCCGTGCCGATCTACCTGACCATTGGGAATATCCATTCCTCTATACGGAACAAATACAGCTACCTCGCACAAATTGTGCTTGCCTTCCGCCCGGTGCCGCCCAAATTCCAAATGAATTCTGCATCCGATGACCGAGCCCAGAGAGATATAAAACAACAGGTGCTGTGTGATCTCGCCAAAATAGTGTTGGAGCCGTTCACGCGATTTCCCGAGGGAGGAGACATCAATTCGGGTGCTCTGTGGCCTTGTTCCGACGGCAAAATGCGCCGTTGTTGGCCAATTCTCACGTCTTGGTTGGCGGATCACATGGAGCATGCCAACCTTATGGGCGTCAAGTACAATGCTTGCCCTAAGTGTCAAACTCCGAAGGACGAACTGGGGTCGCTTATTCTTCCCCCGGACTTGGAATCCCACCGGCAATAGTCAGCAGTCTTCCAGCAGAAATATCGGGAGTACCAAAATGCCAAAACTGCTAGCGACAGTCAGGCTATAAAGATCACCGAGGACTGGTTCGAGTCCGTCAGTGCGAGGCTGGTCCCGTGTATCTTTTGGGATCTTCCACATGTCGAAGCCCACGACCTCCACTGGCCTGATATCCTCCATAACATATACATCGGAATGTTCGATCACCTTATGACCTGGATCGAGGGCTTCCTACAACACCATGGGAAAGCCGCGGTATTTGATGAGATCTGGGCTGGCATTCCTCCATACCCTAATTTCTATCAATATGGCAAAGCCTACCGGCAAATTTCGCAGTGGAGCGGTAAAGAGATGCGAACTTTCGGTCGAATCATCTACCCGTCATTGGCAGCAGCATTGCACGACCCACTGCCCCGTCACTGAGCGGTCTTCCAGAGAGCATTGACCTGCGTTCAGTCACTGGTCTACTGGAGTCTTGTGGTACATTACCGAACCCACACAACTGAGACTCTCAACTATCTAGCGGACTATTTAGAGGAATTCCATGCAACTAAGGATGTTTTTACCACCTACCGGACGTCAAAGGCCACAGACAGCATCGCGCATGCACGCATGAAGGACCTAAAGATGCAACTCAAGGCCGAACATGCCATCGAGGATGAAGAAAGGGCCGAACGCGGAAAAGCTCTTTCCTGCGCCCAAAAGGAACACCGAAAAGCAGAGGACAAAAAGAGCCTACAGGAAGTCTACAATTCAACGGTACACAAACGTACCAGCTTCGACTTCGTCAAAATCCACCTCATGCTGCATTTTGAGGAATCAGTTCAGCGCTTTGGACACTTAGTCAAAGACAGCACCGAAACGCAGGAAATGAACCATCCAAAGATGTGTATGGGCCCTCATTGCCGGTCAAATCGCAACTTGCGGTACGAACGGCAGATTCTCCACCACTACTCGCGCATCCATGTCCTCCGGATGCGGTGCCTTCACCTCCGGCAGCTGGGTAAGGAAGGCCACAGGACCCCCGAAATCCAGGAGGCACTTCAGTCATATCGACCAAAGGATCAAATTGTTGGCAACAAATGCAACCGTGAGCAAGTGCCAATAGCGGAGATTTTACCCCTCAGCTTCTGAGAGGATGAGGGAAATATTCAAGTCCGTGGGCTGCGATCCCCCAGACGAAAGGGCTTCTTTGTCAAGAACGAGCGTCTTCCAATGTACAACTTTCCACTCGTAGAATACATATATCGATACTATAGATATGACAGTAACATACCCACCGCCGATAGGAGGGGCATCGGCGGGATGCGTGCCACCCAATTCAACCTACTCGATGTTCTGGTGGCCAATTTCCAGTCCTTCGGCGGTTGTGATTCCACTGCCCGTAAGTTGCGCTGCACGGACGACCAATTGATTCGCAATGCTGAGCTTAGGAATGACTTTGTGTGGTTCCGGGTAGATGAGCCGCTGAAAGGTGCTGTAGGGGACTTACAACCAGCGCAACTTGTGAGGATTCTACGGCTACAAGATGGCCTACGGAAGAGATGCGTTGTTCTTTTGCGGAAGCTCCAGCTTACAAACCAAGGCATTTGTCTGCCTTCCAATGGGCTGCTTAGAGTCTCCGACAAAGTTTTCCGTCGGAATCAGGCCGACCTTGTGGTAGTTAATATCAAGTGTGTATGGGCGGCTGCGCACCTGATTCGCATCCCCGGTACCAGATACTACGATGTCAATAATACTATCGACCTAGTCATGTTCAATCGTTTCTGGCCCAAACCACCGGAAGCTGATGGTGACGATGACGCTGCTAGGCCAGAGGAATACCCCGGGAACCGAATTGCCAGTGTTGACGACGAAGAGGACGAAGAAGAGGAAGAGGAGGACGAGGAGGAGGAGGACAACGATGAAGAGTAGGAGAAGGTACGGTCTCCACAGGGCCTCAGGTGTCCTATAGCTCCGACCTTCCCGTGTTTCATGACTCACCCAAGATCCATAGCTCGATATGTAGAAAATGCTTGACCAGAGGCATCAGTCCTGGCTCTCCCGCGATCCATAGCTCGATATGTACAAAATACTTGACCAGAGGCATCATTCCTCCGGCTCTCCCATGTTTCATAACATTACATGTCAAGAAAAACTGGCCTCAGGCATTAGGCCTCTGGCCCTCCCGCGTCTCATGGAATCTAGCGCAATTTCTAGTCATCATGTACAATTGATATCATACTGTCCGCGTCCACGCGCAAGTCCATAGGACTTCATAGTGCCACGCGTCAAATATGCTCTGGATTACAGGCCCACAGACAGCTTCTCTATGAGTTACGCGTCGCGTAAGGTCATTTTTCCCAGTGAAAGGCGGCGTATAAGCATTGCGGAAGTTATACCGAAACGCAAAATCCGCTACCGTTTTTAGATTATGTTTCTTTCTCTCATGTTAGTCGAAGGTTAACTGAGGTGAAGTGGGAAGAAAGTAGAGAAGAAATAGAAAAGATGGGGAAGAAGTCAAAGCACAGTTACCGGTATGATTTGGTGAAGAGGGGGGGTAACAGTGTGGTGATGGGAGCCAAAAAGACGATTGCGGCGAGGTTTTATCAGCTTAAGTCAGGACATGCACTGAAAGCGAAATACCTATTGCGGATCGGAAAAAGAAGGGATATGAAATGCTGGTGGTGTTGGCATGAATATCAGACAAGAGAACACCTTTTTAAGTAGTGTAAAAGATGGAAACAAGAACAAAAAAGGCTTTGGGTTGATGGGCAAGAGGGGGAGGAGGGGTATGAGGGTGTTGAAAAGGTTATGAAGAAGCCAAAGATTTCATTGCCAATGTCTCTCGTTTTTGCAGAAGGAAAATGTTTGCGCGCTCTGTTGGATTTTTTATCTTGTACAGATGTTGGCAGAATTGGCGGAGTGGTGGAGGAGGCGGAGAACTCAGATCATGAGGAGTCGAGTGATGGGGGGGTGTAAACGTTGATGTTGTTTTTTGGCGGTTTCTTTTGTTTTGGGGAAGAGGACTCGCAACTTTGCTTTTGTTTCTGTATGTTATGGACGAAGTGGGGAGGAAATATGTACAGGATATGCCATGGCCGCCAGCGGCCGAATGCAATATGATTACAAACAAACAAACAAACAGTCCTTATCAACATATGAAAAAACATTACCATCAAGCACCGCATTGGATATTTTGCACGTGTGTTCGTATTAAGTACACTGGACATATTGTGGCTTTCAGTTAGACCAGCTCACCTGCAGCAGAGAGAAGGAATCATTTTACCTTTCGCACTCCGAACCAGGTCTGCAAACCATACCGAGATTCAAAAATCTTACAAATCATTGCTCTTGGCGCCTCTGTATTTCATCACAACATAGATATTTTAACAACGACAGTTTATCAAGCCTCCAAAAAATACTAGCGGGGCGTGAACTGGAGATCACTTATCGTGTATCAAATCATCTGCAGAAACCGTGCAAATATCAAGCCTAACAAAATCGCCTCTCAAACACCATTCAAAACCGCCCCGTGTGCAGTATGTGCTGCAGGCCCAACCGTTCGGTTCGCCTCAAAGGCTGGGAGCTTTGGGCCGTTGAGGCCGGAGGTGTGCGCAGCGTTGTTAGCTGCCGATGCAAGCCGGACCAGCTGATACATCTCGGCAACGAGGAATCTAGCATGCATGCATATGCACGACTGATGTCTATGCATGGATGGTTGACATTTAAAGTTGGTAATGCATGCACGGATGGTATTGTCACCAGCTTAAGTTCCGAATAACTACTTGGTTTAACAAGGGTTGTATTTACTGCGAACGTGGAAGATAGCAAGGGAATGCATACCGCCCATCGGCGACATATTGAGGAATTATCGGGTTGCACGGGATAGCTATATACGGCATGTCCTGCTCGGCTGCATCCTACGATATTTTTATCAAATCAAAATGTGCTTAATGCATATGTGTTTTTGGTGGTTGCACAGGAATACTCACCATTGACCTGTAGAATATCTATTTTGATGATGGAGGGAGTAAGGTGTGGAAGAACCTAACGGCGGGCTGTATCCCGGTGACACATGTTGATCACCTGCACAAAAAATCCCAGCCAACTTACAGGCGAAGTTGAATTGAAGGAAATCCTTGCTCACATGCAAACGTTATACGGAGAGCTGAATCCAATCGCTTGCATTCTTGAGTCAGTAAAAGAAAGCACCCAACTTGATCAGGTATCCTACCGATTTGCTCGGGTATCAGCCGATTTAGCTTCGGGTAGCTCTCAGATCGCAGAGTGGGGTACATTCGGCCTGCAGCGCATGTATGTGCAAACCCTCTTTCCGAAATATACCATATCCAGGCACTTAAAAAATATGCACTCCGCTGGGGCTCCAGAATATGGCTCACTGGTTGTGGCGGTGTGATTCATACCATTATCAATCGGGCTGTGTGGCCAGAAAAACCTGGGATTTTTATATCACTGTTGTCGTCATATAACGCCTGGAGTCACGGATTGGCTCGCTGGAGAGCGTTAAAGTAACCTGTCGGTGTAGCGCGAGGTTTGATGTATGTGTGTCGGTGGTGTCACAGCCTTTGCTGCCATGTGCGTAAGCCTTGGGACTTATATAGGACTAATTAAGTAAAACTTCGGCGAGAGGTTACCGTTAGACTCAAGCGAAATTAGAAAATATAGACTCAATTAAATTTCTAGTTTAGAGTATAAACTGCCGTAAAAAGGACTACTAACCAAATTTTGGGCGTCCCGTACTTGGTACAAGCGAGTAGCCTAGTCTAAAGCTCGAACTATCACCCTGTTTTTCAGTCGAAAGCTATGCTTGCCGAAAATTAGTGAATAGTATGTCGCATTGAGGGAGTTTGAACTCATTATCTCTTCGTCCATATCATGCGAAATACGAGGTCTACTCTGAAACACATGAATCTCAACTTAACCTAAATTACGTAGCACAAGCTGTCGTCGAAATAAAGTTAGAGTAACGGTATACTAACCGATGTAGGCGTGACAGCGCGTTTAACAAGGGGTATCCCAGGGTGCCAATGTTGATTAGATTAATGATCGGCTTATTCTTAGCGAAGTTCTGCACGCTTCTGGTTCGTACAATACGAACACCTAACACTTCCCGCTGCTTTCAGGGAACCTCCAGTAGCGCTGACATTGAATGGTAAGATTAGATGCTCGATAACTTTACCCAGCGCTCTACACTCGGGATATAGGAACACCATGATCTGTAACACTACCGAACCGGACCCGGCACAACAACATCCGACTCCGTGCAACCTTAATTACCGATTCCTCTTTGCAGCATAATAATCAACTTCCAGTAAAATTTTCGGGGAAGGACACTGTCTTCGAGTGAATATGTAGTTAGGTTTCAGATGCAGTAGCTATCGGTGGTGACCGAGACTCAAAACAACGCTAACTGTAGTAGAGGTGCCGGAACCCTAGAAACAGATCGATATGAACGGGATTGCACAAAATCATAATCTTGTGGAACGATAAGGTCCTTGATTGGACTGTCAATTATGATGGGAAACTACGATGGTATGAATGACACTGATGCTTCACATTACCGGCTAGGGTACCTAATCCTCGTTCCTAAATCGGCTACGCTACTCTCTCTGCTAAAATCTTGTTTATTGTAGATACTATTATCTTTATAAGTCGTTCATTTATTCATTAAGTATTCATTAAGCGAAGTAATGTTCATTTTCTAACAGTACAATAACATTTAGAGAAAGTTAGGCCTGTCTGGTTCTTTCGCGGTCGGCGTTGACGACCGATTGGTGAAAGTTCTGTTGCGAATGGAATTTGCAACGAAGAGTCTCAAAACGACTTCTGGAGCCTTCTACTTTAATGGTCGTTTGACTATTCTGGACTTTTTCCACAACGTAAATCGGTAATAATTTTAACAATTTTCTTCAGAATACGATGTTAATCTATATGCGTCCTAAGGTGGCTAAGATTTATCTCATGATCAGTTTACAAAACGGTGTTATTTTAGTTTAGATATTGGAGTAGTATCAACGTAACAGCAACCGTATAATCCAAACATGATCTTAGAAGCCACCGTGGAATGTTATACTCAACGAAGTGATACCTAGTGCGGGCAGAGAGCAGTTTGGAATTTCTATATCGTATACAGGTTAAGGCCAAACTCGATTAGCGTGTTGATGCTTATATTACAAAATAAAGCACTGTATAAATAGATAACCATTTTGAAAATTAAACCGCTTAGACCATTAATAATCGCAAACGAACTATGATTTGGCGCTAATCACACGAGGAAAGTATAGTTCAATCATTACCTGGCTGGATAAGAAATGATCCTTTGTGTGGGGGAAACTATGTTTTCAGGCAGTGGATAATTCGCGTACCTATTTCCTAGGGTTGAACAGCTACCGGCTTAGCGCTTCTCCTCTATACAAGTATTCATTTTTCCAATGGCCGATAACAATCTTCACTTAACTTCTGAAAATACGGTCAGTACCACAACCATCTAAATTGTCTTATAATATTATTAAAATATGATGTTCAATGTAGGGATAATGACTCAAAATCATGGCAGGTCACCCTAAAACAAGCACAACGATACAAAATGATATGACAAAAGTACACAGTACGACTACCAACCAATCAACCTCTTAACACTGCTAAAACCATTCTAAGCAAATGAAGCAATAATCATGTTCTACCAGAACGCCCTGAAGCGGTCGCAGATGCTAACAGACTGAGGAGCACCTGCAGATTCAATATCATTCGGTGCCTTCAGGAGTTCTTGGAATTCTTTGCTTAACTTTGCCCTTTTTTGTGCTGGCTAGGGACCATCGGCCTCCGAAACATGTAATATGCAGCAGATAATGGTTATTAATTGCCTGACTGAGCAACATATATTCTCCAATATTACCCTAATCCGATGAGTAGGCCAAGTGAACACTGATGTTCAGTAAGTGTTTCCCCAATATGATTATTCTTAAAATGTAATGGTAAACAACCATACACTCTAAAAATGTTATTAGCCTTTAGAAATATTCCTTTACCTTGTATCTATCGCGATAGAGTGCCCTTTTCTACATTTAGTGGCTGTGGTGAGACTATTAGCCCTCCAATGTGTGGTTTTTTGCGTTCCAAATTGTAAACATATACACATCTTGTGTTGCCTCAAAGCAATCTCATTGCCCAGAATTGTTTTCTGTGTGGCTGGCCTCAAGCTCATTGGTCTCAATTATTTGGCATGTGGCAGTGCGTCGGTTTCTGTGGTGTCATCCGCGACACCATCCTGATCTTCCACCATCATCATTTTCCTTGGACTCGAACATCATTGCCACGTGACGTTTGGTTGCCACGAGAGAAATGGAGGAGATAGGTGCAGAATAACAGCTACAGGTGAAAGGTAAAATAAGTCAGAATAACCCGTGCGAGTCGCCGTAGGTTGCTCGGCTGCACGGCGGCCGAGCAACAACAACAATGAACAAACGTGCTCCAATCATTTCTACTTATTTACTTGAGATTTGTGAACCTCTTAGTCGACCACTCAAGTGTGCTAACCATATCTTCATATTAACTCCAGAGCTCAGCGAAGTTCACATCCTATCGGCAGCAACGCCGCCACAACGCCTTGTAGGATGCTATAAAGTTGGGCGGTAGTTGTGCTTGCTGAACTCTAGTGATATCAATGCGAAACAAAGAGCCACGAAAACGAAGACCAAATTCTCAAGAACCCGTTGACCACAAGCTCTTAGCACTGTAAAACCAAGCATTGAATTATTATTGAATGGAAGAATCAATCCTATAATTTATTTGGTGATTTTGGCCTAGCTATTTGTTGATCTTTTTCGTGTGCTCTATCGATGACAGATCACGTTGAACATCAACACCGAACGTATAATAATCGATGTTGTCTACCTTCATCTGTATACGTTCATACTTTTCAACAATCTCACATGACAAGGCACAATGTTTTGATTTATTTTATTGTAATAGCCGGGTGGCTTGCAATAAGTGCACGGGGATAGATGGATCAACATGTAGAGAATCAAGTATCACCTAGTTTTTGAACTACTTCACTTTGTTTAAGTTCTAAACATGTATATGGACTGCTGGGAAACATCAAGGGGTAGCCATCCTCAGTCGGTTCACATATGCTGCAGTATTGCGGCGGCGGTGCGAGGGCCATTACATAACCAATACACGGCGACCAATACAACATTATAAGATACTAGGTATGGTGGCGGCTTCGCCGCCCCCTTCGGTAAAAAAGAATCCTGAACCCCAAAACCCATGAAATCCAGCCAGCCGAGAGCCAGCCCATCAAGATTGCGTCCAGCCAGCGCAGAGTTAGCCCGTCCAGATTACGTCCAGCCAGCCGAGAGCCAGCCCGTCCAGCCAGCCAAGAGCTAGCCCGTCCAGATTGCGTCCAGCCAGCTGAGAGCCAGCCTGTGCAGATCGCATCCAGCTAGCCAAGAACCATCTCAGAGTGAGTA
>Ga0307512_10005651_pt1 | contig 12930 bp, 11 predicted proteins | sample 14_EM_MG_FD_200267 | JGI IMG/M metagenome (GOLD analysis project Ga0307512, IMG submission 200267) | Populus trichocarpa ectomycorrhiza microbial communities from riparian zone in the Pacific Northwest, United States - 14_EM | ecosystem: Host-associated > Plants > Roots > Unclassified | place... | reverse complement strand
CGCGCTGGCGCGCACCGACGGCCTGCGCACAGTCCTCCACCAGTGCGAGGCCGTGCTTCGTTGTGAACGCCGTGATCCGGTCCATGTCGAGGACCTCGCCGAACATGTGCACCGCGACGACCGCCCTGGTGCGTGGCGTGACCGCCGCCTCCAGGAGGTCCACGTCCATCATGTAGTCGGTGTCCGTGCAGTCCACCAGGACGGGCGTCGCGCCGACCCGGGTGATGGCAAGCACCGTCGAGTGGAAGGTGTTGGCGACCGTGACGACCTCGTCGCCGGGACCGACGCCCAGCGCGTGCAGGGCCAGGATCAGCGCGTCCGTTCCGGAGTTGAGGCCGACGGCGTGCCGGGCCTCGCAGTAGTCGGCGAAGGCGTGCTCGAACTGCTCGACCGGCTTGCCGAGGATGTAGTCACCGGACAGCATCAGGTCGGTGATGCTGCGGGTGAGGCCGTCGACGTCGTCGAACTGTGCCGGGTATCCGTAGCGCGGGACTAGCATGATTGCACCTCTCGAGCTTCCAGGGGGACATGTTCAGCAGCCCGGGGGCAGGGCGGCGACGGTCGTAGTGAGGTCCGTCTCCCGGCTGCTGCCCCGCGCCAGCGCCGGGTCGATCAGCACCTTCAGGTGCTCGCCGGGCAACCGGGCCCCGGGCCAGTCGGCCGCCATGGAGCGCAGGACCGGGCCGACGTCGGCGAGTGCGATCACATGGCTGAGCACGGGTCCGAAGCGCTGCGGGTGAGTGGTCAGCAACTCCTGGGCGCGCAGCAGATGCCGGTCGGAGGTGCCGCGGTGGCCCGTGAGCCGCACTCGCTTGCCGGACGGCAGCGCCACCGGCACCACCGTCCCGGGCTCGGGCGTGCCGCACACGTTGGCACGCCGCACCGAGTTGAGCTCCAGCTCCCCGGTCAGCTCGTGGACCGTCCCGGAGCCGAAGCCGCCGAACAGGTCGATCGCCGCGTTCTCGCGCACGGTGTGCAGGGCCTCGCCCAGGGCGCGCCCGGCGGCCTCTCTCGGCAGGCACACGAACGCGGCCCCCGGGCCGGCGGCGGGCGCCTCGGTGCTGAGGACGGTCGTGTCCAGCACTTCGCGGCCGCGCAGGTAGTCCAGCCGCTCGGTGCGCGGGTGCACCAGCGTGACCGGCGTGCCGCGCAACTCCGCGACCAGCGCCGTCAGTACGGCCGTGGTGCCGCTGCCCCAGACGACGGCGGACTCAGGCGGACCGTCAGAGTCTGCGACCAGGTCCCAGCCGTACAGGACGGCGCCCAGGGGCTCCGTGAGGGCGGACAAGTCGGCGGGCAAGTCAGGGCGGGCTGGCACCAGGTTCCGCAGCACCGTCGCGGCTCGGCCGCCGGCCGGGTACCACCGGCGCAGCAGGCCGTCGTAGGAATGGCCGAGGATGCTGTCCTGGTCGTGCGGGTCGACCGGGTTGGGGATGCCGCGCAGGAGTTCGCCGCCTTCACCGCGGTACTCGACGAGACCCTCGTGTCCGAGGACCGTTGCCGCGTCGGGGCGTACGCCGCGTTGGATCTGGAGGTCTGTGCCGCAGATCCCGGCCCGCAGGATATGCAGGGCGCCGTCGACGGTCGGCAGGTCGTCGTGCTCCAGGTGCAGGCCGCGTCCGTCGGCGGTGCGCCGCCAGGTCGGGTTGCGGACCGCGTTCACGGGGACCGTCACACCGCCGCCTTCGGCTCATCCAGCAGCCGGAGCAGCAGTTCCGCGGAACGCGTCAGCTCGGGCAGGGTCAGATCACCGGCGAACACGCACTTGCCGAGGCCGTTGGGCAGCGGGATGTTCTGCTCCCCGCCCCGGTGGCGGGTGGACTCGGCCAGTGCGTCCCAGAGGCGGCCGGGCTCGCACACCCGGTGCCAAACCGGGAGCCGTGCCGCGCGCAGCAGCGCCAGGGTGCGCAGCGCGTCGGCGGGCGTCAGCAGGCCCCGGTCCACGGCCAGTGCGCAGGACAGCGCGATATCGATGGACACCGCCTCGCCGTGCAGGAGTTCCGGCTGGGTGACCATCTCGATGGCCGGGCTGAAGGTGTGCCCGAAGTCGACGGCTCGGCACAGCTCTTGCTCCCACAGGTTGGGCTCCAGCTCCTCCAGCATGCCGTCAATGGCGCGGTGCATCACCTGCCGCCCCCGCTCGCCGGCCAGCCGGGTCCGTACAAGGTCGGCTGTGTGTCCTTCGAGCAGGTCGAAGAACGTGGCGTCCTTGATCACCGCCATCTTGACGATCTCGGCCATGCCGTTGCTGATGTGGCGCTCGTCCAGGGTGCGCAGAAGGCCGCGGTCCAGGAGCGTGTCCGTGGCCGGGTGGTAGGTGCCGAGCCGGTTCTTGTGGCCCTGGAAGTTGACGGCGGTCTTGGCGCCCACGGCCGCGTCGACCAGGCCGATGAGCGTGGTCGGCACCCGTACGTACGGGGTGCCGCGCCGGTAGAGGCTGGCAGCGAGGCCCACCAGGTCGGTCAGCACGCCCCCGCCCACGGCCACGATCGGGTCCCGGCGCGCCAGGCGGGCGGCGTCGGCCGCGCGCGCGATCTTCTCGACGGCCGCGAGCGTCTTATGGCTTTCCCCGCCCGTCAGACGCAGGACGTGGGGTGTGACTCGGTGGCCGAGGAAGTAGGCGAGGACCGCGTGCCCGTGGTGGGCGAAGACATTCTCGTCCATGACGACGAGTCGGCTCGCCCCGGGCTCCAGCCGTGCGGCCCGGGCCAGAGCCCCGTTGCCGGGTGCAAGCACGTCCGGCACGTCGGTCACGCGGTACACGACGTCCTGCCGGGCCCGTACCGTCCAATCCCCATTACTCATGCCGGCCCCACCCTCCCGTCTCGAATTCCCCTCGCGTGGAATCCGGCCCCACGCAGCGCGTTCAGGCCGTCGGAGCGTCCCCGCACGATCCGTCCGGCGAAGTACGCCGGGTCCTGGTCCGACATCCCGTACAGCCCCAGCCGGTTCATGTGGCTTAGGAGGCTCGCCAGATAGGCGTCGCCGAGGCTGTCGACCACGCCGCCGGTGAGCACGGTGCGCTCGACCTCGGGGTTCAGGCACGCCTGCGTCAGTAGGACGCGGGCCAGCGGCTCGGTCACTGCGTCGAGCACCCGCAGCGCCTCGGGGCGCCCGGACGCGACCGCGCCGGAGAACGCCGCGAGCACACCCGTGCGCTCCGCCGCTTCCGTACCGCCCCATGCGCTGGCGGGCAAGCGGTGCAGCAGTTGCTCGATGCCGCGGCCCGAGGAGTACGAGCTGATGTGGTCGTCCGTACCGCAGTCGCAGGGCAGCGTCAGCGCCTGTCCGTCCCAGGCCAGTTGGGCTGGCAGATGCCCGATCTCTCCCTGGAGTCCGTACGTCCTGTCCACCGGGACGCGGCCCGTGGCGAGGTCGATGGTCCGGTAGGCGATGCCGCTGCTGATCGTCACCGCCGCCGCGCTGCCGTACTGGCCCAGGTTGTCGTCCGTCAGTAGCGCGTACGCGAGGGCGGACACGTCGTTGACCACAGTCCAGTGCACGTCGGGCCGTTGGGCCGCCAGCTCGTCGGCGGGCCGCCACGAGGTCCGTACGGGCCCGAACAGCGGTGCCGCACCGAAGACTTCGCCTGTGTGATGGTCCATGGCCGCGCCCAGCGAGACCGCGCAGGTGTCGACCCGCTCGGGCCGATCGTTGCGGATCTCGTCCGAGGTACGCACCAGCCAGTCGATGATGCGGCGTTGGAGGTCGGCGACGGTCCCCGAGCCGGTGCGGCTGCCGACCGCCGGAACGCGGCGCAGTCCGGTCACAGTGCCGTCGCCGGTGAACACCCCGGCGCGGAACCATGTGCCGCCGAGGTCGAAAACGGCGACGGGACGCTCGTCCGCGCGGGCCGCGGCGGCGGAGAAGCCGGTCACGCGTGTTCGCCGGCTGCCTGGACATCCAGCAGCAGCAGGCCGTCGGAGCCGAGGAAGGACCGGGTCGCGAAGGTGTCGTCGGTCCCGGCCGCCAGCTTGGCCACGGCTTCCGTCTTTCCGGCGCCTGTGGCCAGGACGATGCGCGTGGCCGCGCCGCACAGCGCCGGCAGCGTCTGCGTCATCCGCAGCGCGCCGTCCGCAGTGGTCGTCAGCGTGACTCCGGAGGTGTCCCCCGGCTCGTAGCGGTCCGCGAACAGCGAGGCGAGATGTCCGTCCGGGCCCAACTGGAGCAGCACCAGGTCGGCGTGGCCCGAGGGCGTCAGCGACCGCAGCAGCCGCGTGTGGTCCCGGGCGGCGGAGACCGGGTCGGGGGCGCCGACAGGCATCGGGTGTCGCCGCTCCTCGGGGACCGAGGCCGGGTCGAGCAGCGTCTCGCGGATCATCCGCCAGTTGGAGCCGGTCTCCGAATCGGGCAGCACCCGGTCGTCGGTCTGCACCACATGCACCGAGTCCCAAGGAACGTCCTGTGCCGAGAGCAGTTCGTAGGTGTGGACCGGGGTATTTCCTCCGGTCAGAGCGATGACGCACACGCCGCGTGCAAGGACGGCTTCTCTCACGTTCCGTGCGACGGTTCGGGCCGTGTGCTCGGCGACCGATTCCGGCGTCGGGAACGTTTGTGACGGAAGAGAACTCAAGGGTGAACTCCCGGCGGGCTTCGTAGCCGTCTCTCTGAATCAACCGCGACACTACTGACGGCGGCACTCCTCGGCCACGGGCAGCATTTGAACACCGGGCGCAGCTACAGTTTCGCTCGTGCCGATATCCCGCATCAGTCACGTCAATGCGTACCTTGACCGGCTCGGTATGCCGGAGAAGGTGCCCCCCACCTTCGAAAATCTGCGGCTGCTGCACCGTGCGCACGCGGAACGGATTCCATACGAGACGCTGGACTTCCAGCTCGGAAAAACCCCGGGAATCACCCCGGAAGAGGCGTTCGAGCGCATTGCGCGGCAGGGCCGGGGAGGTTACTGCTTCCATCTGAACAGCGCCTTCTCGCTGCTGCTGGCAGAACTCGGCTATGAGGTCGCCATGCATCGCGTGGGCGTGCAGAAGGTGGACGAGAACACTCCGCCGGGAATCAATGCGAACCACATGGCGCTGACCGTGAGCGGGCTGCCCGCACCGGACTCACCGGACGGGAAGTGGCTGGTGGACGTGGGCCTGGGTTTCGCCCTCCACGAACCCATTCCGCTGCGAAAGGGATGGACGCGGCAAGGCCCGTTCGGCTACGAGCTGGGCCCTTCCGGATTCGAGCCGGACGCATGGCGGCTGGACCACCGGCCGATACGCGGTTTCGCCGGCGCCGACATTTCCGCCCGGCCCGCCGGGGTCGAGGACTTCGCGGAACAGCACGCTTTTCTCTCCAGCGACCCGCAATCGGATTTCGTCCGGCTGGCGCGTGTGCAGCGCAGGGATGCGCACGGCACGGATCTGCTCCTGGGCTGCGTTCTGACCCGGATCACCGAGGACGGCGAGGAGCGCCGTGAAGTGACGGACCGCAACGAGTGGTTCGGCGTACTGCGCTTCCTCTTCGGCCTCGCCTTGGACGACCTGCGCGAGGCGGACCGCATCCGGCTGTGGACCGTGGTGCGCTCGGGCCACGAGGCGTGGCGGCGCACCGCCACCGCGGAGTGAACCTGCCCGGAGGTTCGTGACCGGCGGCAGAGGCGGTCGACCAGCCTGCTGGTGGTGAAGGTCCGCTGGAAGGGCCGCCCGGGCCCCGTCGGACCGCGGGACTCATGCCGCGGAAATCATGACCGCCCGGAGCTCACCACCAATTGCGGGGCGCGGCCCCGGCCCGGCGGCCACCGAGCAGTTCGGCCGCCGCGACCGCGTTGACCAGCCCGGCCCCGTACGTCTTCACTACGGTCCTGCCGACCGGCACGGGTGTGTCGCCGAAGCCCATGTCGACGACGATCGCGTCCGGCCGGTCGGCCAACAGGGCGGCGACCATCTCCGACTGCCACGGGTCCGCCGACTCGGCCCGTACCACGACCACGAGCGGCGCCTCCCTGCCGGGGAGGGCCGGCTCCCCGGCTGCCGTGCCGGGGGCGACCTCGCAGAAACCGAGCAACCGGTCGAAGCGCCGCAGCGCACCGGTCAGCCCCCAGGGGACGGTGCCGCAGGAGATGCTGGGCTCGGGGCGCAGCTCGACCACGTACCGGGCGGCTGGCTCGGGCAGTTCGCCGCGCACCTCGACGGCGCGGCGGGCGGCGGCCAGCCCGATGCCGCTCAGGTCCTGTTCCGACTTGCGGGGTGCGCCGGTCCACTTACGCAGCCGGGCCACCCGCTGTGCGGCCTCCTCCAGCCGGGACAGGGTGAGCGTGCCGTCCTTCAGTGCCCGGCGCGCGGCGTCGTGTATCTCCCGGCAGACGTCCTCGCCGTCCATGGGCCCGAGGATCATCAGGTCCACGCCTGCCTGCCAGGCCCGTACGGCGGCGCCTCCGAAGCCCAGCCCGGCCTGCGCGGCCTTCATGTCGAGGGCGTCGCTGATCACGACGCCGTCGAAGCCGAGTTCGTCGCGGAGGATGCCGGTGACGAACGTGCGGCTGAAGGTGGCCGCGACGTCGTCCACACCTCCGACGAGGACGTGGCCGGTCATCACGGCCTGGACGCCCGCCTCGATGCAGGCCGCGAACGGAGGCAGGTCGCGGGCGCGGAACAGCTCCTCGGAGGCGTCCACCGACGGCAGTTCGTAGTGCGAGTCGACCCGGGTGGCGCCGATGCCGGGGAAGTGCTTGGCGGTCGCGGCGACCCCGTGACGCTGGAGCCCGGTCACGAAGGCGCGGGAATGAGCGGCGACGCGGGCCGGGTCGGAGTGGAAGGAGCGGGCGCCGAGCACTGGCATGTCGAAGCCGGGGCAGACGTCGACGCAGGGCGCGAGGTTCACCGTGATGCCCAGGTCGATCAGGTCCGCCGCGATCGCCTGCGCGACCTGTCTGGTCAGCTCGATATCGTCCACGAGGCCGAGGGCGAGGTTGCCCGGGTAATTGCTGCCCCGGTGGTACTCGGCGCGGGTGATGTCGCCGCCCTCCTCGTCCAGGGCGATGACCATGTCCGGATGCCGGGCCCGGAGGGGCTCGGTGACGATCTCTCGTATCCGGCCGTCGAGCAGGCCGAGGTTCGCGCCGAACAGGACGATGCCGGCGAGGCCGTCGTCCAGCTCCCGCAGGAGCCAGTCGGGGGGCCGTTTCCCGCCGTAAGCCGGCAGCAGACATGAGTTGACCAGGGTCGACACGGTATCCATTGGAACTCCCCCTCAGTTGTGGTCGGCACGGTCAACGGGCGCGTGCCGGTGCGGCACTTCACCGCGCTGCTCCAGTTGTCGGGCGAACTCACTCCAGGACTCGCTGCACGCCCGGGCGAGCCCGGCCACGGTCTCCGTGCAGTGGCTGGGCAGCTCACCGACGAAGGGCTGCCACTCCTTGGAGTCGATCATCTTGCTGCTGAGCCATCGCAGCATGGTGCGACCATGACCGGTCAGGCGCAGCGACGGGTCGGAGACCAGGTTCCGCATCACCTTGGTCACGTCCCGCTGGGAGAACTGCGGTTCGGGGGGCGGCACCGCGCCCGCCGCTGCGGCTGTGCCACTGTCCGTACTGGTACCGGGTTCGGGCCGCATCGTGGAGGTGACGACGGTGACCTTGCCAGCCGCCTCGGCGGCGAGAGCTCCGCGCCGGCGCTGCTGCGGCGGCACCGGGTCCTCGCCGCGCAGGATGCGGGCCCGCACGTCGAAGGCAGTGCCCAGGGAAATGCCGGCCCGCTTGGCGATCTGGCGCAGCGAGGTATTCGGGTTCTGCCTGATCAGTTCGCCCGCCGCCCGGCGTCCCTCCGCGCTGCTGAAGGGGCGGCGCTTGCCGTCCCGGCCGATGCTGACCGGTTCCGGCACCGCGGCGGGAGCGCCCTTGCGCAGGTCGCTGACGGTCGCGGCGGACAGGCCGGCCGCGGCGGCGACGGCCCGGTCGGACCACTGCGGGTGGGAGGCGAGAATCCGCTCCGCCGCCGAGCGGCGCTCGGTCAGCGACAGAGGCAGCCCGTGCGCGATGTTCAGCCGGACCGCCAGCAGGAACATGTCTTCCTCGCGACCCTCGACCAACCGCGCCTCGATCCCCTCGTCGCCGCGCAGCACAGCGGCACCGACGCGCTGTGTGCCGTCGACCACCCGCATCGTGGCGCGGTGGACGACGATCGGTGGCAACGAGGCGGCGTCGAGCTGGGCGAGGGCCCGTACATGTTCCGGGTCCTCCGAGCGGGTTCGGGGGGAGTCCGCGGAGCGCAGCGCGGAGAGACTCACGGTCTCCACGGGTGGCCCCTCGGGCCCGAGGGAAAGGACTGGTTCCGCCGCCACCGGCGATGCGCCGGTCGGTCCACCGGCTCCCGACAGGCCACCGGCGGTGGGCAGTCGGCCGGGATGTCGGCCGTGGCCGTCCGGCTCTCGTAAATGATCCGGTTCGGCGAGCCCGCCGAAACTGCCCTTGTCCATCTTCTGTCCAGGCATGCAGACCTCTCTCCACGGTTCCCCCGGTGGTGGTTGCCCGCGCGGCACGTGCCCCGGCGCAACACCGCCAAGCCCGGCAGTCTTCGCGCTCCGTTCACACGTGTGGTGGCACTTGGCACCGAGGCCATGGAATCGACTGGGGATGTGGGCTAGACCGACCGCGTGCTGTGGACAGGGCGCTGCTGCTGCGGCGCCTGGGAGGTCGTCGGTCGGGAGGGTCAGACGGCATTGGTACAGACCAATCCCACTCCAGATCAACTAGCGTTGTCAAGAGGCAACTTGGGCGACTTGAACACGACATGCCTCCGTGTCCGTGGGTCCCGCCTCCTCGCCTACGACAGGCGAGGACGCGTGCTCCCGCAGGGACGACAACGCCCGTGTCAGCGGCCTCACGGCCGGAACGGCGCGAGGCAGCCCCGCGTCGCCGGGGAGGTCACCAGGTGGGCCACCAGTCCGGCAGTATCCGTGGCCTGCCGAGCGGTCACCCCGGAGAACGCCAGCCGCACTGCGGGGCCGGGTGCCCCGAAGGCGCTGCCCGGCGAGACCCGTACGCCACGCTCCGCGAAGAGCGCGAGAGCCGCGTTCTCGTCGAGCCCGCGCAGCCCCAGCAGCACCGCGACACCGCCCACCTCGTCCTGCTCGTACCAGCCCAGCGCGGAGCGCACCGAGGCGACGAACATTTGCCGGGCCTCGACCGTCGGCTCGGCACACTCCCGGACCAGCGCGTCCAGGTTGCGCGGTGTCAAGAACTCCGCCCAGGCCCGCTGCCACACCGTGGCCGGGCTCGTCAGCCGGACCCTCGGCGGATGCGCGGCGCCCTCGGGGCCGACCACCCAGCCCAGCCGGGCACCGCCGCCTGCCAACTTGCTCAGCGAGTGCACCGACCAGCCGCCCGGCACGTCGGGTCCCGGCCTGGAGAACCACCGGTACACGCGGTTCACCATGACGTGGTGGCCCCGCCTGGCGATCCTGGACAGCTCTTCCGCGTCCGCTGTCGACAGGGTGCGCCCGTCCGGGTTGCGACCCGGACTCGTCACCCACAGCATCGCGGGCTCCTCCAGCACCCTTGCCTTCTCCGCCAGTTCGTGCCACGGCAGCTGCCACACCCGTGTCCCGGCCGCGCCGAGGAGTCCGGGCAGCGGGGCAAAGCCGGGGCGCTCGACCAGCACCACCCCTCGCGTCTCCCCGGCCCACCCCCCGGCGAAGGCCCGCACCCCCGCGGTGACCGAGGTCCGGCCCTCCGATGCGCCGAAGTCGCCGCTCAGCCGGTCCAGGAGCCGCCGGTCACCGCCCGGCGCGGGCGGACCCCATGCGCCCCTGCTGCGTACGGCCGCCTCCTGCGCGGCGGCGAACCGGCCCACCAGCCGCTCCGGCCAGGGGCGCTGAGGCCCGGTCAGATCAGTCGTCGCGCCGGGCATCGCGCGTCCCGCCGAGCATGGCGCCCGGTATCCGGTACGACACGGTCGCCACGAACGGCTCACCGTCCATGTCGATGAACGTGCCCGCCTCCGTGTCACGGCGGACCACACCCCTGTCGGTCCGCAACGCCGTGCGTCGCAGGACGTGCGGTCCGGGACGGTCCAGGTGTCGGCCACCCGGCAGTTCGCGGGCCAGGTCGAGCGGCACCAGCCGTACGCACGTCGCCATGTCGAATCGTTCCAGCGGCTCGGCCGCCCCGGGGTTCGTGTCCACGGTGAGCCGCAGCGGCTCCCGGTAGTAGCGGTAGGCGTCCACCGCGGTGCACACCGCCGGACCCAGCCCGCGCGGGCGGGCGGCCGAGAAGGCGTGCACGGTGGTGGCCCAGCAGCGGCGCCCCCAGTCGGGGCGGTCCAGCCGGGGCGCCGGCTCCAGGCCGGACGTCGGCACCCCGGCAGCGGTCAGGACCTCCTCCTGCCGAGGCGTCAGGATCGAGCAAGCGCGCAGCTTCTCGACCACGAAGCCGAAGAAGTGCGTCAGCCCGGCACTCTCCAGCAGGCCGCGGAAGAGCGCCCAGTCGACCCGCTCCAGGGACAGCGCGCACAGCAGGTCGTTGGTGTCCTTGACGGTCACGAAGTGGTCGCCGGCAGCGTTGTTCACACCGCTGGCGAGGCTGTGCTCAATGTCCATCGTGTGCAGCCCCGCACTGTCCGGGAAGGAAAGGGAGCGGTCCAGGCCCAGTCGGGAGCTGTGCCGCACCGAGTAGTCACCGAAGTGCACGTCCACATTGATGAGGTCGTCCGTGGCGGCGGGCGCGAGCAGGTTGATCTGCCCGTACAAGAGTCGGGCCCGGGCGTCGTACTTCAGCCACGGCACCTCGCCCGGGTTAACCGTGTAGCCGTCCTCCTCTCGCAGCGCCCTGGCGAGTAGAGCCGCCTGGGTCCGGTCAGCCACGTACAGGTCGAGGTCACCGAAGTCCCGGAAGTGCGGCTCGGCGTAGACCTTGCGCGCGCCGAGCCCCTTGAAGGCCAGCACGGTCACGCCGTGCTTCGCGGCCAGGGCGCCGACGCGCGCCAGGTTGTCCTCCAGCACTGCGTGCATGTGCCGGATCCGGGCCGCCCGGGGTTCGAGCAGCGAGAGGACCCGTTCCACGGCGGCGTGGTTGCGGTACGGCGTGAGCCGGGACACCACCAGGCTTCGGCAGCGCTGGCGCCCCAGGATGTCGGCTGCCTCGTCCGCCCCGAGGAACTGGACGGCCGCGATGCTCTGCTCCACGGTGTGGCGCGGCTGAAGACTGCACAGGCTGAGCAGTTCTCTCACACGGTCCCCAGTCGGGGGACGGGCACGCAGTACGTTCACGGGGAACCTCTCATGTCGGCGCTGTCTCGCCTACAAGTGGCCTGGTACGGCTGTCAGTCGGCGCGGAGCAGTGCGCCGGCCGGTCCCTCGGAGGGGTCCAGCACGGCGGCGGCGATCCGCAGTTTCGGGTTCAGGGCGGCCCAGATCTCGTCGAGCAGGCCGTCGGGGTGCTCCGCGGCGACGTCGCACTCCACGTAGGGGGCGGCCGTCGCGACGCTGTCGCCGTCGGAGTCGTACGTGGTGAGCAGCACCGCGTCGCCGGGGGCGAGGTCGCGCACAATCAGCGTCATCACGTCCGCAGCCTCCCGACGGCCGCGCCGGGTGCGGCGGGCCGCGCCCAGCACGCCCACCTGCCCGCCGTCCCGGCTCACCAGAGCGGTGATCCGGGAGGTGTGGATCGGCGGGTCCGGCTCGTACTCCAGGTCGCCGAGGGCGAGTTGGGCCGGGACTCCGGCCCGTACCCGGTCGGCGACCTGGCTGACCTGCTCGCCGTTGCCGACGACGAGCCAGTCGCCTGCGTTCTCGGCGGCCGTGTAGTGCCGCAGCGGGTCGTGGCCGGTCGCGGCGGACGGGGCGACGATGATGTTGTCACCGGCGATGTGCAGGGTGCGCTCACGCGAGGCGGGGCTGCGCCCGGTGAGGAAGTACGCGACGACGTGGGCGCCGGAGCGGACACGGGCGTACAGGACCCCCCGGCCTGGATAGCGGTTGCCGGAGAGGTGCGTCGTTAGTTCGGTCATGGAAGGGGCGTCCTCGCTGTGCTGAAGTCGTTCAGGGTGAACAGGGCGGAGAGCCGCACACCGAGCCCTTCGAGTCGTGCGGCCGCGCCGTCCTGCCGGTCGACGATCACCCAAGCGCCCACGATCTCGTGCCGCAACTCGCGCAGTCGGCGGACACTGCGTTCCAGGCAGGCCCCGGTTCCCGCGACGTCGTCGACCAGCACGAAGCGGCTGCTCTCCGGGACTTGGGCGCTCAGGACGCCGGGCACGCCGCGGTGCTTCGGGTCGCGGCGCAGAGCTCGCACGGGCACGTCCCTGCCCCCGCGGTACAGCGCGAGGGATACGGCGGTGGCCAGTGAACTACCGGCGACTGCCTCCCCCGCCACGCAGTCCACGTCCAGGCCCGCGATCCGCTCAGCCAGCGCGTCGGCCAGCGCGGACAGCACAGCGGGGTCGCCCAGCACCCGGTGCCCGTCGAAGTAGTCGGCCAGCAGTTCCCCGTTCTCGCGCCGGCCGTTCACGAAGGGGCGCAGCGCCATGACGGCCGCCGCCAGTCCCTCGGGCACCGCGGTGCTCACGAGGTGGTCCGCTCGCCGACCCACCGCAGCACGGTGTCCGCCGTCTCCTCGATGCCGGTGCGCGAGGTGTCGATGCCGCGCAGATGCCCGCCGGCCTCCAGGCCGCGGAACGCCTCATACACCTTCTTCATGTGGCCGGTGTCGATGGGTCGTTCCGCTTCCTCGGGGCGCGTGCGGATACGGGCGATGGCGTGCTCCACTGGGCAGTGCACGAGCACGCTGAGGTCGGGGCGCGGCAGATACCCGGCCGCCTCGGTGAACCAGCCTTCGAACTCCTGACCGCGAGCGATGATGTTGGCCATCGTGGTGTATACGTACCGGTCGCAGACCACCGTGCCGCCCTGCCGCAGATGCGGCAGCATCACTGCCTGGGCGTGGTGCAGCCGGTCGCCAAGAGTCAGCAGATACAGGGCGCGGTAGTG
>Ga0307512_10005650_pt1 | contig 12932 bp, 10 predicted proteins | sample 14_EM_MG_FD_200267 | JGI IMG/M metagenome (GOLD analysis project Ga0307512, IMG submission 200267) | Populus trichocarpa ectomycorrhiza microbial communities from riparian zone in the Pacific Northwest, United States - 14_EM | ecosystem: Host-associated > Plants > Roots > Unclassified | place... | reverse complement strand
AAAATCATAGGGTGTGTTCTACGGTGAATTATTCCTTGAAATCACCCCACATCCTTTATGGTGTATTCAATGACCTCCACTTCAAGACCACGCAGACTTTTCCTTGGGCAAATCTTTCTCTAGGGGAATATCAGCTCTTTCTAGAATAACTACCTGCACAAAATCCCCCGGGGTGTTGATGGAGGGCCCTCCGAAGATCAAGTCAGTACCATGTATTTTTCATGTAACAAAAGACATTAATTGAAGTATTAATGAGCTTTTATGAAAATAGAGAGAGCAGAAGGAAGAAGATGGAGAATTCAGGAAGAAGAAGACGTGAATGTGTTTTGTCCTAGAGTATAAGATTTTTCTCCCCCTTCTTTTCCTGTCTATTCATGCTTCCTTTTATATTACCCGACTTGACTTGCTTTATGCAACGTAGGAGAGATAGAGATGTAATCTTGTAATAGTAAAATAATATTATTCTACTACTCATGCCATCACATCTAATTAATATAAACATGAGCTGCTTGTTTGTATTTAATGGTATTATGATGGGCATCATGATTATCAATTCAGGCTCAGGATATGGGGAGCTCACTGTAGAGTGACTCTTCAGCTTCACACCCAATTTAAGAGATGTTGGGCTTAATTCACGCCCCAAGCCCAGGAGATAGCTGGGAGTGGACGCGTCTGTGCCCAATATAGAATTGGGTGTGGTCACCCCTTGACCCAACATGGGACTGCGCGTGGACGCATCCTTGCCCAACGTAGAGCTGGGCGTGGTCGCACCCGGGCCCAGTCATGGGACTGGGCGTGGACGCGTCCGCGCCCAACTTAGAGGTGAGCATGGTCGCGCCCGGGCCCAGTCGTGGGACTGGGCGTGGACTCGTCCGCACCCAACTTAGAGTTGGACACCCGAAAAGACATGGCCCCATTTGGAATTATGATTTTCCCGCATTATCTCTTAAATGAGGTTGATTTGAAAAACCATGACCCATCAGTAGCCTCCCAAGTCTGCTCATCTTTAGAGAAATGGGGAGACTTAAGACTAAAGAGATTTCAGACTGACCTTAATTGAGTCGTGACCCTGGTCAGGGCGTCTTTTAAACTCCCCTTGTCAAGGCCTCACTAGCAGGGATGGTGTTGCCAAAGAGTTCATTGTTTAAATCTTCAAGATTTGTTCCCAGTTCTTCCTCTTAGGAATATTGGACACTTACTGTTGCCCTGGAGAAGTGGGCCCTAGACTCCACAAGGGTGTGTAGCCTTGTTTGGACCAGTAGGAGGTGTTGTTGTAGGAGGGCTGGTTTTAGCACTTTCTTGATGTTGTAGAGGCTAGTACATGTGCTATCCAGGAGAGGTGTGGGTCCCGGACCGCACACAGGGTGTGTAACCCGAGTTGGATAGACGGTGTGAGCCTGATAAGGTCGTCCCAGCACTCTTGATCCCAACTAAAAGGGCTAGACAAAAGGAAGGGAGGGGGCGCTGACAGCCGCCCTGAGGAATGAAGCATTGATCCCCTATTATTGCCTTGGAGTTGTGGGTCTCAGACGCCACATGAGTGTGTGACCCCGATTAGATTGGTAGGAAGTATTCTTGAGAAAGGAACGTGAATAAAGTAAGAACATAAGTGACAAAGATATGCATTTTTTATTTATGTATTTAACAATGATACAACTTAAGGTGGTCTAAATGCCACGCATGAGGAAGGTTAGAGCCTTATGGGTCTTGCAGATGATAGGTGTTGGCTTTCACCACCTTTATCACCCTAAAAGGACCATCCCATTTTGGAGCTAGTTTTCCTTTACTCTCTCTATTGCATGTGGCTTCCAGTTTCCTTAGTACTAAATCCCCTTGTTTGAAAGTCATGTTCTTCACTCTAGCGTTGTGATATTGGGTGGCCTTATGTCTATAGGCCTGGTTCTTCATAGCAGCTGCGAGTCTGGACTCTTCTAGTAAGTCGAGATTGACTCTGAGTCCTTGCTCATTGTTTTGAGGAGAGAAGTATAGTACCCTAGCGCTGGGGCATCCAATCTCTGCTGGGATCATAGCTTCAGTTCCATATGTGAGGAGAAAAGGGGTTTCCCCCGTTGACTTATTTGTTGTTGTTCTGTAAGCCTGTAAGATTTCGTTCAAGAGCTCTGCCCATTCTGACTTGGCATCTTTTATCTTCTTCTTCAAACCGTTGAGTAGGACCCGGTTGGTAAGTTCAGCTTGCCTATTCATCTGGGGGTGTGATACCGAATAGAACTTGTGGTCAATCTGCAACCTTTCACACTGTTCCCTCATCTTCTAGTTGTCGAACTGGGTCTCATTATCAGTGATCAGTATCCTGGGTACTCCGAATCAGCAGATCACATTCTTCCATAAGAAAGAGATCACCTTGTTAGCTGTGATGTTCGCCAATGCTTCAGCTTCCACCCACTTAGTGAAGTAGTCCACGACCACTAGGACAAACTATCTTCTCCCAGTTGCTTTGGGGAAGGGTCCTAGAATATCCATTCCCCAATGGCAGAAGGGTCAAGGAGAAGGGATTGTTGTCATCTCAGCTAAAGGTTGCCTTGACACTAGAGCAAATCTTTGACACTCGTCACACTTATTCACCAGGTCTCTAGAATCTTGTAATATGGTGGGCCAATAAAAGCCTGCTCTTGTAACCTGGGCAGCCAAGGCTCTAAAGCCTGCATGCAATCCACAGACTCCCTCGTGCATCTCTCTTAAAACATAGATGTTTTCCTCTGAGGATAAACACTTGAGGAGCGGTGCTGATGTGGATCTCTTATACAAGACCCCGTCAATCATGGAGTAACCCGATGCTCTCTTGGTCAGCTTAATGGCTTCTAGTCTTTCTGGAGACACAGTTCCCGTGAGTAAGTATTCCTTGACCGGTGTTCTCCAATCATTAGCTCTCATGATTGGAAAAGCTGTAGTACTGCTCTTTTCCATGTTGGGACGGTCCAGAACTTCAATCCATACATCAATAGAGAGGTTTGTTGGGTTAGCACTGGCTAGCTTGGAAAGAAAGTCAGCTTGTGTATTTTCCTCCCTAGGCACTCTGACGATTTTGACTACCTTGCCCTTTGAGCTAGCATGGCTTTGACCTTTTCTGAATACAATATCATGGTCGGATCTCTAGCTTCATAGATTCCCTAGCATTGCCCCACAATCAATTGGGAATCACTGTGCACCTGTAGAGGATACGCCTTCAGGGCTTCCGCTAGACCCAAACCTGTTATCACAACCTCATACTCGACCACATTGTTAGTAGTTGGGAATCCAAACCTAAGCTCATATTGGTAAACCTGCCCCTCTGGATTGATAAGAAGGATCCCCGCTCCGCTTTCTTCTTGTGTGGAGCTATCATCCACATAGAGTCGCCAATTTTGAGAGAAGATCCACCCGGGTGACCCAGGGTCTTCTAGCTTCGGATTGGGAGAAAGATCCTATGTGGCGACCTTTTCAAATCTGCATTCAGCTATGAAGTCGTCCAAGGCGCAGCCCTTTGATTGCAGGCCTTGTCCCATACTGCAATCCATCTTCTCCTAGTTTCACTACCCATTTCACCAGTCGTCCTAACATGTCCAGTTTGTGAAGAATCTGCCTTAGAGGTTGGTCTGTCAACACTACCACCTGGTGTGCCTGAAAGTAGGCCCTTAGATTCTGGGAAACTGTCATCAGTGCTAAGGCCATTTTTTCTACTACAGGTAGCGGGTTTCTACATCTAGTAGTGCTTTGCCAGCATAGTAGACTAGACGTTGTACTCCTTCTTCCTCCCTGACCACTACCGCACTAACAGCCCGGTCTACCACCCTCAATTATAAGAACAAGGTCTATCCTTCTCTAGGTTGAGAGAGAACATTTGGGGAGGAGAGGTAAATCTTCAGTTCTTCGAAAGATTTCTGACATTCAGGTGTCCATTGGAAGTTGGGGGCATTCCTTAGGACTTTAAAAAATGGCGAACTTCATTCCCCTAGTTTAGCTATGAACCTGTTCAAAGCGGCTAACCTCCTTATGAGACATTGTACTTCCTTCACTGTTTTGGGGGGATTTATGCCTAGTAGGACTTGTATCTTCTCCGGATTAGGCTCAATCCCCCTGTAGCTAACCAGAAAGCCCAAGAATTTCCCTTCTCGGATGGCGAACACACACTTGAAGGGGTTGAACTTCATATTGTGGTCCTCCAGTACTTGGAAGACTTCCTTGAGATCCCGCAGGTGTTGTCCAAAGGTCATACTTTTCACCAATATATCATTTATATATCCCTCCATGATTCTGCCTAACTGATGCTTAAACACTTTGTCGACCATCCTCTATTATGTGGCCCCTGCATTCTTCAAATCGAAAGGCATGAATCTGTAGCAATAGGTCCCTTCTTCGATTATAAAGGATGTCTTTTCTTCATCAGTTGGATGCATGGGGATTTGATGATACCCGAAGTATGCATCCAAGGAGCTAAGAAACTTGTACCCGTTGTTAAATCCACCAGTCTATCTATCTTGGTGAGTGCATAGCTATCCTTTGGGCAAGCTTTATTTAAGTATGTGAAATCCACACACATTTTCCATTTGTCGTTGGCCTTCTTTACCATCATAACGTTGGCAAGCCACTCAGGGTAGGTCACCTCCCATATGAATCCTGCTGACATGAGTTTGTCCACCTCTTCAGCAATGGCTTTCTGCCTATCCCCCCTCACACTTTTCTTTTTCTGACATACAAGGGGAAAACTGGGATTTACACTCAGCCGGTGTGAAGCTATTTCAGAGCTGATCCCCGGCATCTCCTCTAGACAAAAGGCAAAGTTACCTCTGTGTGAAACCAGCAGCTCCGTGAGGTCTTGTTTCTATTGGTTGTTCAGGGTGCAACCTACTTTCGTGGCCTCCTTCTCTCTAGGCCCCAAACAAACTTCAACCAGCTCTTCAGCTGCCTCTATTCTGACCTCGGGCTTCTCCTCATAGGTTTCAGGACGATCAATCAACATGGTCTTCTTGCCCTTCAGGCATGTGTTAGCACACTCTCTCGAGATTTCTTGATTTCGCTTCACCGCTGCTATTCCTTTACTGGTTGGGAATTTCAGGGTTAGATATTTAGTGCTGACTTCTGCTCTGAGCTGATGGAGTAGTGGCCTTCCGATGATGGCATTGTAAGGGAGGTGGGTAATAATGACCATGAAGGTCTATTGGAGAGTTACACAACAAGGTGCAGACCCCATAATGACGATCAACCCCACTACTTCCTTCACGGGCACTGTTGTCCCTTCTATCCCGATGAGGGGTGTTGGCACTAGAGTCATTCTGGAGTCATCTATTCCTATCTTCATCATGGCCTCAGCTGACATGATGTTCACTAAGCTGTCATTATCCACTAGTATCCTGTGAACCTTGTGTCTTTCCATTACAGTGGAAATCACCAAGGCATATTCATGCGGGTATTCAATCCCCCGTCCATCAGTAGGGGTGAAGGTGATAGGTTCATACCAAAACCTTTCTTGGTTCGCTGCCACTAAGACTTGATCCCCCACCCTTGTCCTCTTATTTCTAGCAACACCCATATTAGTTGTTGAGCCCCCCAGTATGATTAAGATCTCAGAGAGTGTTGGTCCCTGCTGTCTTACTTTGTCTCTCTCCCTGTCTTGAGATGGATCTTTTTTTAAGAACGGTATGAGGTATCCTTGAGCTAGGAGCCTCTCCACTTCTTTTATAAGAGCATTACAATCCTCGGTGTCATGTCCCCTCTCCCTATGAAGCTGGCAGTACTTCTTGGAGAACTTAAGGTTGGGATTGGGCTTTAAGGGAAGAGGATATTGAAGCAAGTTTTGGCCTTTCAGAGCTGTATAGATGTTAGTGTAACTGGTATTTACAGGGGTATAGACCCTTTTGGGTTTACTGGGATGTTCTCAGAGGGGTCCTTTCTTCTTAACCTCTTGTCGTCTGAATGGGAACGGTTCCTGTTGTGGGGGTTCATCATTAATGCCTCCTCTATGGACCTGAGTGGAGCTTCTACGAGCAGCCAAGGCTTCCTCTACTCTTATGTGACTCTCAATCATTCGCTTCACCCTCAGGAAAGTTATGTTCCGTAATAGGTGGAGTTGCTTCCATAACTTTTCATTTCTGACTCCTTTGATCAAATCCTCAGAGGCTATGGGCTCCAGTAGGTCCTCCACCTAAAGCATTTCTTCATTGAATCTCCTCAGATAGGCCCAAGTGGGCTCCTTCTTGCCTTGGACAATCCTAAATAATTTAGTGGAGCTTTTCTTCATGGGGATGTTGATGCTGAAACGTGCCACCAGCTTGGCACATAGGTCTTGGTAGCCCGAGATTGACCCTGACTTCAGGTTATTGTACCACCTCCTTACGTTCCCCCTGAAGGTGGTGGACAATATCTTACACATCCCATCATTGTCATGGATGACCAGCTCAAGGCTCCCCCTCATATTTTGGATATGCTCCCGAGGGTCTGTGAGTCCATCATACGTGTCTAAGCTCATCTTTGCGGACAAATACTCCTTGGGTACTCTGGCTTCCTGAACTCTCTTGTACAGTGGAGAGCCTTCCACCTGATACTGGTGGGCAGGTTAGTGATGCTCTGAGACCTCCTCGATCCTTTTTCTATGTCGTTCCCGGTGTGGACCAGATGAACTGTACAAATCCGACATGGAATGGTGGGAGGGGTGATCTTTTTCTCTCCCACGGTGGCTAGTTTGATTTCTGTAGGAATGCTCACTTCTTAATGGAACTGTGGGGTGGTGTGAATGTTCTCGAGTTGGACTATGAGAACGATGCCTGAATGGTTCCCCTTTATTCTGGATGTGCGTCCATGACATGCCTAGATAGAACCACACATCAAAGCTTAGTTTCTTGCTGGAGAAGTAATTAGCTTTTTGTAAGGTTCCCACAGACGGCGCCAATTGATGGGGTTATAAAAATCACAGGGAATCTTCTAGGGTGAATTATTCCTTGAAATCACCCCACATCTTTTATGGTGTATTTAATGACCTCCACTTCAAGACCACGAAGGCTTTTCCTTGGGCAAATCTTTCTCTAGGAGAATATTAGCTCTTTTTGGAATAAATACCTGCACAAAGTCCTTCGGGGGTGTTGATGGGGGACCTTCCGAAGATCAAGTTAGTATCATGTATTTTTTATGTAACAAAAGACATTAATGGAAGTATTAATGAGCTTTTATGAAGATAGAAAAGAGGATAAGGAAGAAGATGGAGAATTCATGAAGAATAAGTCGTGAATGTGTTTTGTCCTAGAGTATAAGGTTTTTCTCCCCCTTCTTTTCCTGTCTATTCATGCTTCCTTTTATATTACCCGACTTGACTTGCTTTATGCAACGTAAGAGGGATAAAGATGTAATCTTGTAATAGTAAAATAATATTATTCTACTGCTCAAGCCATCACATCAATATAAGCATGGGCTGTTTGTTCGTATTTAATGGTATTATAATGGACATCATGATTATCAATTCAGGCTCAGGATATTGGGGGCTCACTGTAGAGTGACTCTTCAACTTCACACCCAATCTAAAGGATGTTGGGGTTAATTCACGCCCCAAGCCCAAGAGATAGTTGGGCGTGGACGCGTATGCGCCCAACATAAAGTTGGGCGTGGTCGCCCCCGAACCCAACGTGGGACTAGGCGTGGACGCGTCCTCGCCCAACGTAGAGCTGGGTGTGGTCGTGCCCGGGCCCAGTCGTGGGACCGGGGTGGGCGTGGTCGAGCCCGGGCCCAGTCGTGGGACTGGGCGTGGACGCGTCCGCGCCCGACTTAGAGTTGGGCGTGGTCGCGCCCAGGCCTAATCATGGGACTGGACACCCGAAAAGACATAGCTTCATTTTGGGTTATGATTTTCTCGCATTATCTCTTAAATGAGGTTGATTTGAGAAACCATGACCCATCAATTAGAATTAACATTTCATTCTAATTCTTTCTTCTTCTTTTTTATTTTCTTTGTTCTCATTTCAAACCTTATTTGCTGATAATTAAACCCTACCTTAATGCTAAAGTTGGCATTGTTATGCGTTTAAACTAAAATAGTTGCGACTTTAAGATAATATTGATTTACTTTTGAAACAAAACAAGGTAGCCCTTGCTATTAATCAAAAGCACAATTGCTTATTATAAGATCCCCTTTTTTTTCTATTTAAAATGACAACTTTCCTCTTTAATCAGTTTTTTTATATACTATTGATTATTTGAAAATTTGTATTACTTTTTTTAATTTTTAGATTTTTTAATTTAAAAATTGTTGTAACAAAAAAAATGCATCCATTTAAAAAGCTATAAATTATCTAATATAAATGAACATATTTGTATAAATATTTTTAATATGACAAGATTCTTTTCGATTAGTTGATATCTAAAAATCACAATAATAAAATTTAATCAGATATTATTTAATGCATCATATGCGGTTGTACTCAATCACATCAAAAACAGGTGAAATTTGTTCTTGAACCTCCCCTTATAATTAACTCGGAGATGAATTGTACCTCCGTGTCCACCTCCTTTCATCATCGAGCAGTCGGGAGATTATTCTCAACTTCCAAATTTGCTGCGGCAACTAACGATCCACAATGGTTAGCCACCTTTCATAAATGATCTTGTGGGTCCCACAGATCTTCCTCCTCCGTTTTCATTTTGGAATTGCTGAAAGAAGGACATGAGCTTCATCATTCTCAAAAAATCAAAATAATTTACAGAAAATCACTTTAAAAAAAAAACAAACAAAATCAATCATAATCACTGCCCATGATAAGGACACATTGTTTCCATACTATATATCAAGATCGAATGAGAACAAAAGCAATCTAGTTGTTTGACTTTTATTGCATGAAGATTCCATGTAGTTCTTGGTCACCACAGTGGGCGTCCTTAAAATAAATTTCTTTTAATATTTCACTTTCTTGTATCATTCTCTCCCACTTGATTACCAAGCAAACTTTAGGGTTTTTGCATGAATCATTCAAGGGATGAGATAACGACTATTTTCTTCTTTTTCTTTAGATTTATAACTTTGCTTTGATGCGGAGAAGGCCAATATCTTCGTTGGGTGATGATGATAATTATGGTGGGAGTGGCTAAGTGTGTGTTGGTGATTGCATTGCTAGTCATGTGTGCTTCCCATCATCGAGACAAGGGAGGACCCCTTTGAAATCAAACCGTTGAAAAATATCACATGAGCTCAAAACTTTGTATATAAATTCTTTTTTTTTTTTTTTCAAAACTTGTTTCCTACCATAAGAGATAAGCTTGGATCGGTATGCTTTGTCTAAATCATTTAAGCTTCCAACTCCCATCCTTTTCAAAAGATACATTTGCTGATTTGAATAGCAAGATAGGATTATGATTTTAAGATTCAATCAACACGGTGAGTTCTAGTCATTTCTAATCAATCCAATGGACTGATGTAACAGTACCTCCTTAGTTTTAAAATTATGTTAATTCTTGTGAAGAACTTCTGGAAATGGTGGGCTTCGAGACTCACATTCACGAGTATATATTAAAAAAAGAAGAGCAAAAAAATATATATTTCTTTTTTACTCTGATTATTTTTAGATGAACTCATGCGTCAATCAAGATTAACTATTTTCTTTAAATAATTTAAGAATACATTTTCAATCACTTGAATTAAAAAATAAATTATTTTAAATGTAAAGCTTGAGATTCAAACTCGAAAAGCAAAAGGATACACATTACATTGCATAGATGTATATAATATATCTTTGTTGGAAGGTATGGGATGGTAAATAGGCTTATTTTGTCAAATTAACCTAAAACAATCTTTGATTAACAAAAATATTCTCAAACCTAAACTAAAAGTCATATACTACATTGGAAGATTATAAATATTTTTAGTAGCTAATATAATGGTATCTTTAAAGGTGAAAATTGAACATGTAAGGCACTAAATTAAGTTTTATTGAGAGAAAAAAACCTAAGCAATGTGGACTTTATATAAAATTAGGTTCATAGTGCATATGTTCGGGATGGGGTTTGGGTTGAGTGTAAAATACTTTTATTGTATATAAATGTTATTTTTTCACCATCCTGTGATTGTTTACTTGTCCAGATTCATTAAATCCGTTAGGATTAAATGTCTTGCTTGATAATTTTCATATAATTAACACCTAAATAATATATTTTTCTTCTAATTAACTCCTGACAATATACCTTTTGAAAATCTATTTGTCAGGAAATAATTATGAATAATTCAAATTAATTATGCTATTGTTTGTATCCGTGGTCACCTAAATAATATATATTTTTTTGAAATCTTGCAAATAAGTATTTTTTAAATATAGTTTCATATTTTGTAGTTACCACTAGTCTAATTAAATTATTTATAAATTTATATAAAAGAATTGTGTACTTTTATACTATTTTCTTAATAATACGTACATGGTCCCTTGTATTCCGATCAGGCACCATGAAAAACTTTAAGGTAAGGGCAATTGGAAAAGGCCATTCTAAGCATGACACAGGGAATACAGTTGTGGAGTCATTCTTATGATTTAGAACACTAGCTACCTATTTAATAGTGTGAAGTTAATTTGATAAAATGATCCGAGAATATCATGTGATTGTTAAGTGAAAAAGAAATTCTACTTTACAAAATTTATTTCGTAATTTGTAAGTTGCAATATTTCATGAAATTAATGGAGGATATCTCAAATTTTGCAGCAATTATTATGTCTGGTGGGATGTACATACATAATATAAATACCCTTCCCTTTTTCCCTTGTGCTGGAGCTGAAGTCATTTATTTTTATCCGTACAGTACAATATTTTGTTCTAGCCTTGAGTTTTCATCTTTATCTGAAATCTGGATATATACTTATATAGAGATAATATTATTTATAGTATGTTTGTTTTTGTAAACACCCAAAAAAAATTAATTGATGACTCCATTGTCGCTGCTGATTTTTGAATCGGCAACTACGCAGTTTTTGCTGCCGATTTACTGAATCGGCAGTGACGCAGTTTTATTAAAAGTTAGGGAAACAAATCGGATTGTCTTAAAGAGCTGGGAGGGAGGGGTAAAACCGGTTTTGGAGAGACCAAAACAAGGATAAGAACACATCTAAACCAACCCCAAACACCCCCACCTCATTTAACGGGGAGTATAAATACAAGGAGGAGAGAGAAGGTGACCCTTCCTTTTCCCAAAGTTGTCTGCAGCAGCTGCATGTTGCTCTTCTCTTCCTCCTTCCCTATAGAAACCTAAACCAAACCAACAGAGAGGGACTTGTGAACGTGCGAGGGATAGTTGAGACCTTGAGAGAAGATTGGACAGGTGCCTAGAGGGAAGGGAAAAGGGGCTAGAAAACATGAGAGGAAGAAAAAGAAGGAGAACCAGTAAGAGAAGAGAAATAATATTGTCAAACCTTCCCCAAACTTACTTAGATTCAAAAGGTATGAGTCATGAAACTCCCTTCCTCTTGTTCTTAAGACCCAGAACCGAAAATGAAGAAGAAGACCCTAAGAAAATTGACCTAAGCTAGCTATGAAGGAAACTGAAATTAACTAAGAGGACAAGGAAACATAAATGAAATGAGGCCAATTCCCAGAACATCTAACAAAGAAAAATGAATAAAATGAAAAGAATAAAACTTGGCAGAGGGCCAGCCACAGCAATGGGGCTGGCCGGAATGCATTGTGTAAGAAGATGCATGTGTGTGTTCATGTTAAAATCATGTGACTCTGCTGGGATTTGATGACAGATGTGTGCTGGAATTGAAAATGCATGTGTGTGTTCATCTTAAAACCATGAAACTCTGCTGGAATTTGATGATATATTATGTGCTAGATTTGAGAATGCATGTATGTGTTCATGTTAAAACCATGTAACTCTGTTGGGATTTGATGATATATTATGTGCTAGAATTGAGAATGCATGTGTGCATTCATGTTAAAACCATGTAACCCTACTGGGATTTGATGACATATTATGTGCTGGAATTGAAAATGCATGCGTGTGTTCTACAGCGAATTTGTAATTTGCTGCCGAAATCGAATTGTTCGCAGTGAATTAATATTCGCTGCCGCATTGTGTATCCAGCAACGAATTTGTAATTTGCTGCCGAAATTAAGTTGGTTGTAGTGAATTAAAATTCGCTGCCCAATTGTGTGTCCTGCAGCGAAGTTGGGATTCGCTGCTGAAGTTGTATTGTCTGCAGCGAATTTGTAATTCGCTGTCGAAATTGAATTGATTGCAGCGAATTAACATTCATTACCGAATTGTGTGTCCTGCAGCGAATTTGTAATTCGCTGCTGAAATTGTATTGTCTGCAGAGAATTTGTAATTCACTGCCGAAATTGAGTTGGTTGCAGTTAATTAACATTTGCTGCCGAATTGTGTGTTCTGCAGTGAATTTGGGATTCGTTGCCGAAATTGTATTGTCTGCAGCGAATTTGTAATTCGCTACCAAAATTGAGTTGGTTGCAGCTGATTAGTACTTGAAAGTGCATTCTCATTAAGGTTTTATATCATCATATTGCACTAAAGTATCATTAAATTCCCTAACTAAAGCATGTTTTATAATAACAAGTATGATAATATAATATATCTTTAATTTATGGTAAATGCTTATTTTGAATGCAGGTATATCTCACAATTCAAAGGATTGATTGATGTGATTAACTATTGAAAGTGAAGAGACAAAAAGAAGACAAAGAAAGGGCTAAGAGAAGAGATGCTGGTTCAAACTGAAACACCATTCAGTTATTGGATCATAACTGGAGTTGTAGACCTTAGATTTAGGTCTGCTTTATATGGATGGAAAGCTAACACATAGACCTAAAACTTTCATGGGAGTCCAAGACTCAATTATGCCGTTTTCAAGTTCAAATCTTAGCAACAACGGAGAATTCAGAACAACGGAGAAGTCGGAATATGTCCTGCAGCTCAGACACTATTCGATATTCAGCTCATATCTTGAGTTCTAGAA
>Ga0307512_10005649_pt1 | contig 12932 bp, 10 predicted proteins | sample 14_EM_MG_FD_200267 | JGI IMG/M metagenome (GOLD analysis project Ga0307512, IMG submission 200267) | Populus trichocarpa ectomycorrhiza microbial communities from riparian zone in the Pacific Northwest, United States - 14_EM | ecosystem: Host-associated > Plants > Roots > Unclassified | place... | reverse complement strand
TTCCCCTTCTTGCGCTTTTTTCCCTTCTTTGTTGGCGTCATGTAGGGCGACTCGTCCCTCCACTCCACCTCCGTCATCGCATCATCTTCGTTGTCGCTGCTATCGCTAACTTCGAATTTTCTCGGAATGGGTGTGTAGACTCTCAGGGTCTCTTCCATTCCCCCTTCTTTTTCGGCGTCTTCTGTGGCATTTTCCTCCGACTGAATATACCTACGCGCGATAATTCCGGCGCTCGCCCGGGGAGTCGAAAAAGGATCCTCCGTAAATTTGTTTAGAGCACTTAGAGGTAGCCCCATAAGACTTCCCTCATAATTCGTAGACGGTAGGGGGGACTGAACCCTCTCCCTAGGTGTTTGCGATGGGAAGGAAATTTCACTTCCCCCGTAACTCGTAGTCGGTGGTGGCGACAATGAAGAACTATCGTCGCTCGAAATCGTGTGAACTGCATGGTCGCGCCTGTTCCCATGTTCATCAATAACCGAATTTTCCCTCCAAATCGGTTCAATAATTTGACTCGAATGCCCCTCTGCCCTCACTTCGGCATTATGAATCCTCACTCCTTGATTAAACTGCTCTCTGGTCAAAGTAACTGCCGCCTGTTGTACTCCCAGATAATCACCTAGCTCTTCCCTGGCTATTTCCGAGGTAGTAGCTGTTCCATCCGGATCCGTAGGAAGCGATCCGGCAATTTTTTCGACTTGCTGTTCGAGAATGGCTCCGATGCCACTGGACTCGCTTCCGTCGGTAGATTGGCCTTCTGCCTTCTCTGCCGCCTTCATTCTTGCCACTGCTTTCTTAAAAGTAGTATTTGCTCCGAAGAGACTCATTTTGGCTCCTAGGTAACTGATTTCGTGGAAAAACAGCTGAAAACCGAAGCAAAAGTTTTCTGACGATAGTAGAATTGATTGGACGATAAGGGTCTTGGCAAAACTAAAAGGTGGTGTGGTGTGTTGTCGGAGGTGTGTAGACATAATTGGGTACCGCCACCGTGTACTAGTATCTGGCATTGGCTATGAAGTACTTTGTCCAGATTCTTCCCGAAAGAAAACTCAAAGGCGGCCCAGCACACCTCCCAGGACGCAGCTACTGCCAAGGATGCCCTGAAAGAAAACCCGCTAATACGACTACACAAACTTTGGGATGGAGTCAGCCTTCTTTGTTTTGATGGGAGGAGATGTTTTATACCCCGTTGAGCCTGACTGCATACCGGTGACGTTGACACCGAAGGGTTTCATCGAACTCTACGAAGCAGATCGGATCTTCCAAGATGAACTGGACCCGAGTCTCATCATAGACAAGGCAAAGGTAGATGGATTGGCCAAAGTGATTGTCTGCCTCCAAGCCCCTGTAAGCCAACCGTACCATGTGGCGGAAGAATTTTGTGCTAACATCATCAGTGGTTTGTACTCCAAGGCATTGGGCGACTCGCGAGCTCCCTCCGGACCCCGCTTCTGGAGCTGCATACCATTATGCATGTCCTTTGCGCTATTCCTATGTACGGCTTTTGGTGGTACAAACCGTTGGACGTCAAGTTTTCATTGTTTTTGAATATTCAACATCCTACCGGGCTTCGTCGACCTCACGTCACTTCCGAACAACATGATGGGACATCGAGTGTAGCTTCGGATGGACCAGTCGGAGAGCATGCGACACCAAATCGTTCCAATAAACCTTCTCTGAGGGCCAAACAGCTCACGCTGGAACCCGAGGAAACCCCGGGATTCCGCCCAGAGGTAAAACTCCAGTCTACGGAGACCAGAGGTACGGTCCCAGAGTACAAATTGCCGTTACCCCCGCTTCCGTGCAACTTTGCGGGAAAGCGCTGGCGCATTGTGCTCCAGAAGAGACTTGATAAATTCGATTATCGTGACATATCCGACTTTCCTCTTCCTCTCCGGCCTATGGCTTATGTTATATGGATTACCTTGTTCCCTCTCATTGTTTTGTGGCGGGTAACGAATCACTCGGTACGTGTCGGGCGGGATGAGATGGGAGGTGGAAATGGGTCCTATTCTCCTAAATTCCGAGGTCGCTGGCCATTGGGACTTTCAATTGTAATTCCTAATTCTAATCAAATACATCACTTGACTGTTGTTAAGTTATCAGGCATATATATTGAGCTGGTTGTAAGCTGAGGTGATGATAATGCAGTAAGTCACCAGGCACACATATTCTACCTCGAATCCTCAATCTCTTTCTGCTCTGTGCACCCTGGATCATGGACACGCAGACTTCTTCCCACCACGTGTAACCCTGTCATTGAGAACCGTGTGCGGGCTATTACATTCGAATGGATATTTTGGCATGGTCCGAACAGTGGGTAAATACATGACTCCAATGCAGTCGAACATGGCATGTAGCAACACTACACGCCCAAGCTCGGTGATAAAGATTTGATGGAGCTGGTGACCGTCTTGATTAAAGAACATAACAGTACCAATAGCTATCAAACATCCGCTTCCACAAAGTGTAAGTGAAGTCCAGAGTGGGACCGGGGGTGAGGTTGTGGGTAACCAGCCATTATCATGTCGAGCCGCGGTTAATTATCGAGCTCTAAGCTCTGTATGGGTTTTCGTTGTAATTTTTTTAATATCGAAAGATCATGAACTGTGTTCGTGTGACACCGCGGTAACAACAATACAGGCGTTATGCGACTTGTATGAATCTTGGCACATGCTATGTAGGTTTCCGACAGTTATCATTTGTGCTGGATATGTATGGGACTGGTAAGTGATGAACGCTTGGTGAGTGTTCGGTTGACCGTTACTCAGTTTCAACGAATGGTGGCAGCGGAGGAAGCCCGAAGTCATTAGTGGATGGTTCGGTTATCTAGCGCATTATACTACAGTTTTCAAGTCATACCAATCCCACTGTCGTTTCATCAGTTAACTAGGCTACGAGAGGTTGATCTGAGGGTATCGGATGAAGGTTCCGAACCTTATTCGTTGATACTTATCTTCAAACAATGGCCACCACCATCATCGCTTTTCGCTGAAGTGTGGACGCTTTAGTGTATGTTTCGGTCCCACGGCGATGGGCCGCAGGCTTATGACGTGCTAGGATCGCGGAGATCTCCAGATCTAAGCCGCTTGGAGTAGGTTCAACAGATAGGCTTCTTCGCTTGCCGAAGCAGCGGTCTGAGCTTGTTTGGGAATGCGGTGAAATGAACGTTCGCTGCTAAGCAACAAACCTTCATTCTTTAGCTTGATTGTGGTTTCGTGGGCACTTTATCTTAAGTTTCTTTATTTATTGAGTTTCCGCCATGAGCGGCAGTTTGACTTTGTTGAGCACTATTCGTTGTCTCTTTGTTGAGTACTACCCATTGTCTATTTTGTTGGACACTGCCCGCTTTTACCTTTACTACTTTTAAATTTTACTATTTTTTATGTTTCCGGGGATGGTACAGGTTTCCGGGGAGTTTTCCGCGCCTCGGCTGTTTATCGGCTGGCCAGCTGGGTCCTTCGTCCGTGGCTTTCTTAGTTCTGTGTTCTTGTTGCTGTTGCTTATGGAGCGCAGCAAGAGGGGGAAGTTTTCTGAGTTCGGATGTTCTTGCTGCTATCTGTTATAGAGCGCAGCAACAGGGGGAAGTGTTGACAGAACCCTAAGGTTCGTGACTGCTCTTTTAGACTTCACACTTTACTCTTCCTTTCCCTACACACCATGGACCTTTAGACCTGTACCTAGACAGTCATCGTACCATAACCAACGCACACGGTTCTCCCTTCATGGAAGTTATCACTGTGCTCTACCCTGCGTCTGTGTGCACAACGCAATAAGATGGGTACTGTCGACCACTCCAGCGAAGGAACATTCGACACTATGAGTGAGCTACCGCAACCCGCAGAGGTGAAGATTTGGACCTTTCGCCAGCTGCTTGAATGGTTAAAACGGTATCAACCGCAGTTTATGGACAATGAAGACTTCAGGCTATTGGAGGAAAATAAGTACAGCGGAGCGGCTTTCTTGGTGTGCGATAAGGACGAATTCGTTGCAGCTTGGCTGCCCCGCGGCATTGCAGTGGCCTTAGATGATATCGTGCGAAGGATCCGGGGGTGCCGATCCGGAAACTCTCAAGCGCAGACGCACGGAGGAAGAGAGCATGCAGCTCCACAAGCACTACGATTCCAATGGCAAGATGCTTGGCGCCCGTATGTAGCAATCTGACCACCTTGCTCATAGACAGTCATTAACATTGAATCAAAATCTGGTGCTGCTCAGAAAGCCCGAACAGCGATCTGGGATACCATTATTCCGTATTCGATCCGTCGCGGACGCTGTACCTGCCTTTTGCCGGGTGTCCGAGAGGCTCTCACCATTGCCTTTTCGGACGAACCACTTTAGTGGACGAAATCTTTAAAGCGCAATAAAAGGAGATTTGGAGGATATTTGTGCAAAGGTATTCACGGAGCATACATGCTAAGACTGTAGTCCGGACGGGCGGTTGGGAACCCTAATTGTATCTGCTACGGGGGTTCAGGGCGATCAACATCACAAGTATGCAAGAGATGGCGCGGGAGTTGTTGGAAGAGCAATCGGAGGAGGAATCTGAGCAGAAACAGACCAAACATCTGCTACCCATAGACGCGCACCAGACTTCTTTGCATCTGTGACGATAACAAACGTCATTAAGTTTGCGATAAAGACTATCACTGCCACGAGAAGAGCTCAGGATAAATTCGCGTCAACTGCAGAGTTCTACAAGACTCGGGTAACCTTTGATTTATGAGCATTTTTGGGAGACGCCTACTGAGGAAAATCTCGTACGAAGATTGGAAATATTTGTCTCTGATGGAGTAGAATCAATGAGTGATAGACAGAGGGAGGGGTAAGGTGTTCGTGGTACTTAGGCTATATCAGGATCTAACTGTACGGTTTATAGGTTACGCGATGCTATGGTGAGTTGCATCATGGGCTATACCTATCGATGCCGATGGCATTTTGGATTGGAGATTTTGTTTCGTCGACAAAGGTATTGGCAATGTTTCCTGATACCTAGTTCGGAGGCACTTGGGATACCATGTTCGGTCCCTTCAAAGCGCCGGTGTAGATCTACACCCAACTTGGGAAGAACCTCTAACTGCATCGGCAAAACAACCTTTGGGGTTCGGATTTCAAATCGAGAATATGATTCTCACATATCATCGCCCATGGATGTAAACCACCGGCGATCCATTCGATTGCACACCTATTAACCGCCGCTATTTCAAGAGTAATATTCTGAACATTGATTAAACTCTCGGGTTCACCATATATATACTAGTCGCAGGTAATCACGAAGCGATTGACGCTATACTCGTCAATCGCAAGAAGATGAACAAAAAACTCGTCGCCGAAGTCGCTGGTGTACAGATAACAATTTCGAATAAGCATAAGGATACAGAATCGGACTTTTTCGCCCTCGTAAGGTCATTGCACGGTCTGTTGGATTGCAACGAAGTTACCTACAAATTCCTGTGGATACTTGAAAACATCCCGACTCACCAGCCGGCACATGAGTTTGTTAAGGAGGTGCGTAGGGCTAATTAATTAGCGCTTCCTAGCTACGAAATGATTTGGAGTACTATTGCGGACGTGAGCCAGATCGCTGGAGGCAAGTTGATGAGGGCTAGACAAGATAACTGAAAGTCGAGGCAAGTAACATGGAGCATGTTCGGTTAAATGACTATGCTTGATTCAGGTTGTAGATCAAGAGGAAATGTAGCCTTGTTCAGAGCCGCGATTATATTCATTGTCGCTGTCCGTCGTGTTGGGGCGGTTTACACTTTTACTGGTTATTTTTGTTAAATGTGATGATAGAGAAGCCTGATTGTATATACGGTTTTTATTCAGGGTGACCTCCGGGGGAGCCATATTATGTAGGATAACCTTCAAGACAAATTTTATGTTGGATGACCCCATGAATTCTTGGTATTTATGTGAAATGACCCTCAGCACTGTCATATTAAGCAGGATGACCCTCATTGATAATAAGTATAACAAAAGAAACTGAAGTACATATCCAAATGCAGATTTTTTTTTTTATGTACCCAAGGTGTGTTGTCGTATTTTTGGAAGTTTTGAGATATTGTGCTGGTGGTTTTGTGTTAGTTGTTGGTTTATGGAGAAAATAGATGGGTTGACACATTAAATTTCAATGACACTGGAGATTACTAGCCATTATTTTTTAGTTACCACCCTCATTACACACTCATTACATAGTCAATTAGCTTCCCCAACAATTGGAGACAAACCTGAAAATTTGAGAATTCTACCCAGCAGTCAGTCCACTGCTTTATTTATGACTAATTTTTCGCAACTCTTTTTTCAATTTTTTGTTTATGAGGTTTGCTAAAGCAGGGGGTCATTTTACATAAAAAATTGACTTGGGGTTATCGTACATAATACAGCTCCTCCCGGGGTCATCCTGAATAAAAACCGTTGTATTTATCTAGTCGAGGCCTAAAGGGCCGTATACGTACGGTAGAATGCGTACGTACTCATATATACATAGATACAGCTGAATAGCATCAGCCGTATCAGACCAGCCCAGTAAGCCGCCATACGAAGGCTGAGATCTATGTATGCAACACCCCCCCTCTTGCTACGCCCCGTGGAGCAAGAAATAAATGAAAACGATGAAGATGAAGCAAGCGTACATGCGCTGCCGGTGATTTTCATAGTAGCTCCTTAGAACCTTGCGTGAGAAGTGAGCAGGGAAAGAGTACTACCGTAGCCTGAGGATGGCCATCCATAAAAACAAAGAAATCCGTGTACCCAAAAGAAAAAAGAAAAACCTTAAATCCAATCTTAAATCCAATCTTACATCAACCTCCGTTATTTCCATTCAATTTCATCATATCCTCCTATCTGATTATCGCATTATATTGGTAACGGAGTTGTGTACTTATAGGGATTGATTGTGATCGGTGTAGTGGTTGCAGTCGGTGCGCTCATTGCCGTAGCATTGCCGTGGATGTTATCAATGAACGGAAGATCTCTTGGTAGCATTCGTTTTCCCACTTTTTCTCCCCCTGATCCTTCTCTCCCTGACTCCCTGATCCTCGGTCAAATCTACCATTAGATTATAGTCAATAGGAGCCGTCGTGGTGCTTCATGCCGAATCGTTTGAGGATGGTAGTGATGAAATCCTTCGGGCTGAGATTGATACCGATACTGCCTAAGTTTCGGTGAATCTCGGTGCCGAGAAATTGACGTGAAGGGTCGAGGTTCGTGATGTTGTAGTTTTCAGAGAATTTCGTATTTATCTCGATTGCTGCAATGGTAGCCGGCCTCCGTACACGGGTATGTCGTGAATATTTCGTCCACATACAGAAGCATCAGAATACCATCGCCTGGATTTTTCCAAGTTGTGTGTTTTATTGAGACCGTAATTTGCTTTCTTGAGTCTGGCGATGATTGCTGGTGCGTAGGTACCCTTCTAGGCGGGCTAGCCTTCTGGAAAGGCTATGTTCATGTTGTCATCAACTTTGGGGTGTTATGCGGTACCTATATCTAAATGATTCTATCTAAATGATTCCATCTAAATGTCCCAATAACAGAAATGCGATAGTGCAATGTAGTTAGCTTCAATGGGTGTATAAGTTATACCTTCCGCGTGTCTGTCGACCTGAGGTCGGCAAGAAAGCTTTAAAAGTACCGAGCGTCAAGTTTTGGAAGGATTTTGAACTCGGAAAATTCTTCAATATCGAAAGGTCAATAATCGGTCAACACCGCAATAACAAAGGCACTTCTGTTATTCGTCATGCACGACACTTGGCGCCTAATTCACCTCAATAATGATTTATACTTGATAGGACAAGTCCATTTCATAAGATCTAGCACTCAGGGCAGATGGACGGCCGAAGATTGTTCGGTTGACGAGTGCTCAGTTTTAACCAGGGGCCCCTACAGCAAGGAAGCCATTGGTGGATGGATAGATTGTACAGCACTTATTAGTACCGTGACCTCTCCGGACTTTCACCCTCAATATCACCCCTAGGCATTTTCCCACTATTACGCGCCGAAGATGCTAGTCTAGTCCTTGTTTTAATTAGAGTCCATAAATCATATGATGACATCTCTCAGGCTCACAATTGCGCAGTGTACGGAAAGATAGTGCATAGTCTGGAATGAGACAGCTTGCGCTCTTACATGGCTTTTTTTGAGCAACTTCTGTACATTTTCTACTGTATTTTAAGAGCCACTCTTGCTTGTCTAGTGATTGCCAGTTGTAGCAGATATGATTATGATACCAATGGAGACCTTAATGCGCAGCCATAGAATGACACCCAGTGGCAGCATCAGGTTGTTGCATCAGCTTGTTTCTTTGGCAATGAGAGCTGAGAGGAGTGCAAAAGTGCAGAAGTGATATTGTTCCTTATTATTTAACGATGATTCTATCCCTTTGCCGGTTGCGGGCCTACGAAAGGGTCCACTTTCGCGTGTGCTGTGCCTTGTTGCTTATAACACAGCCACCCACTTAAACCCCCCCCTAAAATATTATGAATTGAAATATAACTAGTAAAAGCTTCTATTTATGAATTCTTGTGGCAGTGTGACAAGTTCTGCAGTGCTGAGTTGCATATAAATAGCAGTACTTTGGAGATTGTGAGAGTACCATGCTCCAGCCTAGTGGCAACCACCTTCCCACTTCCCATCTACTACACCACAACAACCATGAGCAGAGCAGCCTTCAGACCTTGGAATCTTAATGTCAACTACCTACCCCCACCACTTATACTCTCATCTGCACCATCCTCACCAAAAAATATGAAAAAACAAAGTGCCAAGTGTCGCATCATGGATGATCACTCTGGTCCAAAGTGCACCTCCTCACAATCACCACCACCACCTACAGTGGTACAGCACCAACCTGTTATTGTAGCTGATGTGTCTTCACCCACTACTGAAGCTCCACCTGCAATGCTCAACCTTGATGATAATTATAGCTCCTCAGACGAAGAATATATTGTGCCAGCCAGGTCGCTCAAAGCTGATCACTCAGCCAAACAGCATAAGAAAACACCCAAAAAACCAATTCAAAATTTGATAGATCTTCCTGAGCTTCCCACATTAGACCCTGGACAACCTGTTGTCCCCCCTTGGAAAGCATGGAACCTATTGCCCATCTTGTTCTCTGAGCTGGATGCTATTACTCCAATCCAAATCTTCAAACTCTTTTTTACCAACACCATTTTGGGACAGCTTGTAGCCAACACCAATTCCTATGCCCAGCAGCAGCTTCTTGGGCCAGAGAAGGAGTGGCAGCATTCCTGGCAGCCAGTTACTGCTCAGGAGCTTTATCTCTGGCTGGCAATTCAAATTCATATGGGTCTTATTGGAGTTCCTCCTGAGAGGTACTGGATGAATGATGGAGTTTACCTTCCCAAGGATGGATTCCACCAGAAGCCTACCTAGGCAAGACTTGCTTTCAGGAGATCCGCCGCTTCTTCCATGTGTCTCTGTACAATTCACCAACTGAAACTCCTGAAGGCTTGCCTTGTTGGCTCTCATCAATAGCCTTATAATCTATCGAGATCTTCCAGCAAACAAAGAGCGTACTGTGGAGCACTTTGACTTCTGTCTCTCTGTTGTGTGTGACTGTCTGCAAGCTGGAAGTCCATCAACAATGAAAGGTTCCTCCCGCATTCCAGCTTCACAACAGTTCACTCGGTTGGCTCCCACCACACAATCTGCCTTGCCCCTACTGCCTACCAGGCTAGTTACCAAGCACACACCCCTTCCCCTCTGCTGAAAGGTACCAGCAATGCATTCCCCACTTTCGATGGAGAGTAGAGTAGATTGTTTCCTTTGCAGGTGGAGAAGATGTCAGGGTGGTGGTGGAAAAGGCATGAAAACCAGCATAAAGTGTGAGGACTGCAATGAGGCTTTGTGTTTCACACCCAAATGAAATTGTTTTTGTGAATTTCACCATATGTGGAGTATTTTTATTTATTCTGGGGGCATTTGGCTGGACTGTGGTTGTGTGATGTGTATTTTAAAAGTGGGCCCATCTATGGGCCCAAACCCGGTTACCGGCAAAGGGATACGTATAAGACAAGGCTCGGTTTATCGCTCTATTTCTCTCTTACTGGCTACCGTGTACGAAATTGAATAGATTTTCAATATTTATGGACAATACTCGGCTCGAGTAGAGCCTAGCTAGAAGCTCAACCTAACTGGTCTTGCAGTGGAAGAAGCCCAGAAAATCTCAATCAAAGCTCGAGTGTTTGGTTCTGAAATCTGAAGCCATTATAATTTTTGGTCGAGCTGGCTTAAGATATGATACTCCAGCTTTTAGCTTAAGCTTTCTCGTCTCACGCTATTCACTAGTTCTGAATATCTTTAGAATCGCTAAGTATGCATATTGAACAATGAAAATTCTGGTAATAAGCGTAGCTCGCTGCGGTAAATATCTTGGGGCAATAGCGAGGGTGATAGTCCGGCGGAGTCGCGTATCACTCACTACCGCTTACAAGCCATACCAACTCCAATGACCGTTTCCATCGAAAACGTCCCAGTCGCGGGAATAGACTACCGGGGAATAATCGATATTGTACATTACCCATTGATACTTAAGTATTTACAACAATGGCTACGACCACCTATCGCTTTTCGCCGAAGTGTGCACGGTTTCGTGTATACTTCGGTATTCTTCCGTTTCCACGGCAGCGGTCACAAACTAAATTTATGGCGTGCTAGGATCACGGAGTTCTGCAGACCTAAGCCACTTGGAGTAAATTCAAGAGGTAAACTTTTTCGTCAGCAAAAGCAGCGGTCCGAGCTTCTTGTTCAGTGAACATTCGCCTCAAGCGACAATCATTCTCTTAGGGTTTTTTATACGAACTGTTATTACTCGTGTTATGGCTGCTAAATCTGTGTAGTATAGCTTGTTACATATCCGTCAAAGGTGGCGAACACGGAGAGGTAGCATACGCATGAGACCTTCGAGCACAGCCTTTAACTTTGCGTAATAAGTCCTTTTAAAACTATGTCCGGCACTTTAACACAATCGTCTAGAAACTCCCAGGGCAGTTTGTACGTTTCTACTCTAAAAAAAACGTGGGGTCTAAATCAACGAGTGTAATTCCGGGTCCTCAAGGCCCACCCCCCATGTTCAGATACTCAGAGATAACATGGAAACGGCCATCACTCTCGTCAATTTGATGGACTCCTTAGTTCATTTCTTGAAGTCTTGCTAGCTAATCTGGTGAAATGTTGGACTAGTTTACCCGAAAAAGGCTAACACAGGTAGCTGCAGAATTTCGGCTTGTTCTCGGCCCGAAGAACGCAGACTCCCGAAACGGATATATACTATTTCCAATTATGGCTACTTTGGAGTTAATGACTTGCGGTTTACGCGGAAGGATTTGTGATGTCGCGGTAAGAAGTATGCATGCTCAGTCACGGTTGACTGCGCGGACTCCGTTCATCTGTCATTCACCTGAAGATTCTTGCCTAATTCTACTGTATAACTCGGTTTAGCAACACTTCTAGAAAGTTTTATCATCAGCACCGATAAAGTACATTAAGTGATTTCTTAAAATTGTGCACAGCACAAGGTATATTTATGATGTAACCCTTACCCGCCGAATTTTTATTTCTCAGGATACCCGTGAGTGGCCCTCAGCTCTATCCACAATTGAGTCGGTACAACTTCGTCAGTTACTTACTGGGGCTGGGGCTATATTTCCGGATCAGCTTGATTTCCATGGTGGAGCGTCGTATTCTTTTGCAGCTTCACGGCAAGCAGGAAGGCCCTAATTCGGCTACTATATCGTACCTTACGGATGGAACTCAGATAGTTTATCTTGTTCTTTATGCGGCAATAAAGGGTAAATAAAGTTTGGTACATGGTGAGTATCGCCCACATCTAGAACAGTGAAGGTTACTTACTTAGCTTAGCCATTAACGCTTGTAAAATTCAAGCCCGACCTGCAAGGAAAAACCCTGTCAGTGGGCTATATTTCGGGATAGCATAAGATGTCTGTAGTTGGTCGAAGGCGGGATTATAGTAATAATGCATTAATGGCGGAATGGTTGGTGGGTATATAACGGAACTTAACAAAGATTCATTTCTTGTATATGATTTTTTGGGTATGTCAAATGCGATGCAAGGAAGATGTTGAGGGAACCAAGGGTAATGGTAGGCAAGAAGGATTAGTGAGAAGTTAGAACTAGGTTCATTTTAAGGTCTTCCGATTGTGGATGTTTCTCCGTACATACCAACTCCCCCTATTAACATCTGGGTAATAAGTCCATTTTGGCAAACCACTCATGAATTCGCAATGACCTGGTTACGCTCAGTGATTACGGACCACATATTCTGATGGCTCAAGTATTGCACGTGTGCGAGCCGATAACATCAACAATCACTTGATATTCTTACATCGCCTGAGATTGAAATGAAATGAATTGATTAGAGAATAACATCCCCCTGTGTGTACAGTATGTACTGATAGTGTGCGCGTATGGATATTCAGCAAAGTGAGAGTTAAAGAAATAGCTAAGGAGAACTAGAAGATGTTGAGTCGTAGGCATAGACTAAATATGGCGGAGAATAAGAATAGCTTTGCAATGAAATAGACGTTAACAGATCGGTTTGCGGCGGCGTGAACTTCATTCGCCAAATCCGTCGTGGATTCCGGGCATGGGGTCAAGGAGTTGCAGGCCACAGCTTCCGATTTCGTGCAATGGAACACCAAGTAGGTAACTTTAATTCATTCAATTAAGATGTGGGGCTCAGGTACGGTGAGTGCATTGGTATGTCACGGAAATGGAACCGAGAGCGAATCACCAGGAATCACTCGCCCAGACTGGTTGAGTTACTATTGCATGATAGGTCTCTGCCATCTTATGGCCGGAGATGACTCTCGTATGGCCGGAGGTGAGTCTCGTATGACCGGAGATTGCTGTCGGCCTGAAGGGTCTATACATAGATGCGTACGCACGCA
>Ga0307512_10005648_pt1 | contig 12938 bp, 12 predicted proteins | sample 14_EM_MG_FD_200267 | JGI IMG/M metagenome (GOLD analysis project Ga0307512, IMG submission 200267) | Populus trichocarpa ectomycorrhiza microbial communities from riparian zone in the Pacific Northwest, United States - 14_EM | ecosystem: Host-associated > Plants > Roots > Unclassified | place... | reverse complement strand
GGTGCTGGTGACCGTGTCGCTCTGCGGTACCTCGAAGACGAAGAACTGGAAGGCGGGGGCGGGGATGATGCGGGTGACAGGCAGGATCGCCGGGGTGATACGGATGCTGTGGGTGGGGGTGCCGTCCTCGGCAGGGGGGCCTTGCCGCTTGGCCGCGTAGTGGAAGCCGAACGCGGTGTCTTCGACGTCCAGGGTGGGCGCGTTGTCGCCGCTGGCAAGGGCGCCGGGGTTGAAATCCTCGTCGTCGCGAGAGGTGAACTGGTCGTCCATCCAGGTCGGATTGGCCTGGTTGCTGTGCAGGATGCCGACGTGTGAGCTGTCGACGCCGCCTTCGAACAGCTGGAGGTAGTTGGCAGGCGTGTTGAGCCGGATCACAGCGCGGTGCTCGGCCGGGCCGTTCATGAACGTGTAGTGGGGGAAGGGCGGGTGCTGTTCCTTGGGCCCGATGTAGGTCCATACCAGTCCGCCGGACTCGTGAACGGGGAATGCGGGGGCCTTCATACGCTGGCGGAAGCGGGCGTTGCAGTGGTTGGGGGTGTCGAGGATGGTGCCGTCAGCGGCGAACTTCCAGCCGTGGTAGAGGCAGCGGATGCCTCCCTTCTCGACCCTGCCGAGGGCGAGCGAGACACCCCGGTGCATGCACAGTTCCTCGAGCACGCCGACCTTGCCGTCGGTGTCGCGGAATACGACGAGTGCCTCACCGAGAAGGCTGGTGCGCAGGGGATCGCTGTCGGGCGCGGGGAGCTGGGCGGAGGTGCAGATGGGGAACCAGAAGCGGCGCATCATGCGACCCAAGGGCGTGTCCGGTCCGACGCGGGTGAGGATCTCGTTTTCCTCTGTGGTGAGCATGTAGGGGGTCCTTCCGTCATGAACGTTCCGGTTCTGGCTGCCCTTCGTTACTTCCATGGAAGTGGGCTTCCTTGGAAGCTAGGATCGCAATCGGGCTGATGTCAATGGGCACGGCAATTTCCGCCACCTTTCCCACTAGGTGGAAAACATTGCTTGCCAAGCCCGAAGGTGAGGCGTTGGCTGGCAGGCCAAACGCCGGACGATCTGTTCAGGGAGGAACGATGGCCGGTGAAGAGTGCCTGTTCCCGCCAGGGCGACACGACCTGGCAGGTGGCGTGACGGTGGAGCCCGACGCCACTTTCCTTGCCGCTGTCCTGATGGACGCCGGTCAGTGTCGGCTTGGGGCTGAGATATGAAAGCCGCGGCCGGGGATTCGGTCGAGGTTGCCGTGCGCGCCGGTCGTCTGAGAGGCCGACGTACGAAAGCCGGCGCCGAGTTCCTCGGCATCCCCTATGCGGTGGCACCCACCGGACCGCGCAGGCTTCGGCCGCCGGAACCTGCTCCCACCTGGGACGGCGTGCGTCATGCCATCCGATTCGGTGCGGCACCCCTGCAACCCGGCAGCGCCCGCGCTCGCTTGCTCCAAGGCAGTCCCGGAGCCACCGGTGAGGATTGTCTGCGCCTCAATGTGTGGACACCGGCGGACGCGTCGTCCAGCCTTCCGGTACTGGTCTGGGTTCACGGCGGCGCGTTCACGAACGGAGCGGGTTCCGTGCCCGCGCTGCGCGGCGGACTGCTCGCGGAAGCAGCGTCTGCCGTGGTGATAACCGTCAACTACCGGCTGGGAGCCCTGGGGTTCGCTTGTCACGATGCGCTGGGTGCCCATGCGGCCAACCTCGGCCTGCAGGATCTCGTGGCCGCGCTCGAATGGGTACACGAGAACGTCGCGGCGTTCGGCGGCGACCCCGGGCGCGTCACGCTGGCCGGTGAGTCCGCGGGAGCGATGTGCGTTGCCCTGCTGTCCCTGTCGCCCGACTACCACCACCTCTTCTCCCAGGTGGTGCTGCACAGCGGCGTTCCGTCCCTGCAGTCACCGGAGTCTTCGGAGCGAGCAGTTGAGGCCCTGGCGACCCGTCTCGGCGTCCGGGTGCCAGAGCTTGTGTCCGTGCCGGGCCGGCGCATCGTCCGCGCGAGCCGGGACATTGCCGCAGAACACCGTTTCTGGCCGACCGCCACCGGGTGGCTGGCGAGCCCGCTCGCCGATCTTCAGTCGGTCGCACCGGCGCGCCCGACGCTGATCTCCACGACGGCCGACGAGGGAACCTTCTTCTTCATCGACGACGCATGGCCCCAAGATGTCAGCCGCGACAAGGCGGTCTCCGTGCTCACCACCCTGCTGGGACCGGGTGCCGCAAGACAGTACACAGACCTGGTTCCGCCCGCAGAAGTACCGAGTGCCGCAGCGGCGGCGATCACCGAGCAGCTGTACACCCGCCCGGCCGACCAGTGGGCCGGCGGCGCAGCAGCGGCTGGTTCGGCGGTGTTCCGCGCCCAGTACGCACATCCCAGTCCCGCCTGGGGCGGTCAGCTCGCCGCGACGCACACCATCGACATCCCTTTGCTCTTCGGCACCTTCGCTGCTTCCGAATTCGCCGCGCTCTACGAACTCGACGCTCAGGCGCCGGACTTGTCATCCACGCTGCAGCAGGCGTGGTCCCGTTTCCTCCACACCGGCTCCCCGGCGACCGCCGAGCGCCCCTGGCGTCCCTGGCTCCCGGGCGACCACCACGTGCAGCGGTTCCGGTGAGACGAGCCCCGGATCGATCCATCAGTGAGCCATGCCGACTTGCGGCGCACCATTGCTCGATTCCCACACCGCGATGCTGTTGTCGACGTCGCACAGGAACCCCGGCTCAGTTGTGAAGAGCTCGACCGGGCCGTCGACGACGTCGCTCGCGGTCTGATGGCGCGGAGTGTGGCCGCCGGCGACCGGGTCGGCATCTGGGACCGGACGACCGTGGACGGTGGGAAGCAGGAAGGCGTTCTGACGTCACCACCTCGACGTGAAAGGGTCCTTCGTCAATCAACGAAGACCTGGGGGCGCGGAGCCGTCATGGCAGCCGCGACGGCCCCGGCGGCTGCGCGAAGTGGGGGCAGCATCCGCGTGAGGTCGCGATGAGGGGCGGGCGTCAGCACCGTCAGTGCCATGGGCATGCGGCCTGGTTCGGTATGCACCGCGACCGAGATGGAAGCCTGGCCGACAACCGCTTCGTTGTGTGCGGTCGCGTAGCCGTGCTGACGGGCGCGCTCGACCTGTGCCACAAGCAGGTGCGGCGCCACGAGGGTGAAAGGGGTGAGGCGTGGCAGTGGTGTCCTCAGCACGGTGCCCAGCCGATCGCCTGCCGTGGCCGCCAGGAGCACTCTCCCGGCGCTCGTGGCCGTCAGGGGGAGTTCGTCTCCGGACGCGGCGAGTACGAGGGCGGTGCCGGGCGCGGCGATGGTGTCCAGGCACACCAGGCGATCGCCGCTGAGGGCCGCGAGGGCCACGCCTGCGCCGGCGTTCCGCGCCAGGGTGTGCAGGTGCACCGCTGAGGCTCGGCGGAGCTCCCGTTCCCAGGGCGCGGCGGCGCCGAGACGCCAGATGTGCTCCCCGAGCTCGTACCGGCCGGATGCGGTGCGGACCAGAGCGTCGCACTCAAGCAGTTCGCTCAACAGGCGGTGCGCCGTGGAGACCGGCAGACCGGCACTGCGCGCGATCTCACTCAGCGTCAGGGGCTGCGGAGCCGTGCCGACAATGTCGAGGAGACTGAAGATGCGGCGTGGCAGCGACCGTGCGGGAAGTTCCTCGGCCATGGCCATCGCGCTCACCGTGCGTCCCGGTTCGCCACGATGCCGAGCGCCACCGCGTGAGCCTGGTCGAAGGCTTCTCGCGCTTCCCGCAGAAAACGTTCCGGCGGCATGGCCCAATAGGAGTCCGGAAGTACCGTGCCGTAGGTTCCGTCGTCGGAGAAGATCTCCAGCTCCCACCATCCGCGGTAGCCGGCTTCGATCAGAGTGGCCATGATCTCCGGCGCGACTCCGCGCCCCCTTCCCGGAAGTTCGCGGTCGAATGCACAGCGTTCCGGATCGCGGATGTCGCACACCTGGACGCTGTTGATCCGCGAGGCATACCTGCGCAGGTCTTCGTGCAGCCCAGGCTCGGACCAGCTGTGGAAGACGCTGAACATGATCCCCACGTTGTCCCGTCCCACGGCGTCGACGACGTCGACCAGCTCACGCATCGACGGCACCGTCGAACCCCGGCGCCGCGCCAGCAGTTCCAGCCCGATGCGGACGCCGTGGGCTGCCGCGGCGTCCGCGATGTCCGGCAGGACATCAACGACCGCTTCCAGCGGACCCGCCGGCCTGTCAGGATCTCCGGACGCGCCAGGAGCGATGGTGACCACCTCCGGCGCGAACGCGGCGAGCCGCTCGACACTCCTACAGATGAGGTCGCGTCGGTCCAGGATGTTCCGGGGGGCACCGGGAGGATCGATCTGAGAGGGAAGAATGCAGTTCACGGTCGGTACGCAGAAGGTCGCGGTCAGTCCGGCTGCATGCATCCGCAGCGCGACCTCCTCATCCGAGACGCCGGCCAGCTTGCGCTCCCACAGCCCCAGACCCCGCGTGCCGGTCGAGGCCATGTTTGCCATGTCTTCCCAGACGCTCGAGTGCGGCATCGATGTCGCGTTGACGGCATAGGGAACGGCGAGTGACATCATGACCTCCGCTTCTCGCCAGTCATGTCTGTTCCGCGGTTTCAGCTGCGTCCATCGTCTGCTGCAGGGTGTGGAGCAGGTCGAGTGCCTGGTTCGCGTCGGCGGCGCTCAGGTTCTCCAGGCCGCAGAAGGACGTCGCAATCCGATACATCGCGTTCTCCGCGATCGCGCGCCCGGTCGGCCGCAGGCTGATGAGCACCCCGCGAAGAACCTCGGGATCCGGTACGCGTTCGACCAGCCCCAGCTCGGCGAGGCGGTCGACCTGTTTGCTGACCGCCCCTGAGGTGATCATCAGCCGTTTGAACAACGCCGTCGGACTCATCGCATAGCCCGGTGCGGACCTGCGGAGCGCCAGAAGCACACGCAGATCACCAGGCCCGATGCCGCTGCTTCGCGCAACATCTGTGAAGGCGCGCTCGATGTGCTGCGCAAGGCGCAGGATCCCGGCAGAAACCAGAAAAGGCGTGAGATCGAGACTGGGGAGTTCGCGCTCCCAGGCATTGGCGATCTCGCTCAGCTCTGACATCTCGGCCTGGGAACGCTTACCCGTCGGCAATGTCACGAGTACCACTCTCCTCGACCGGGCACCGCAAAGAACCAACCTCTAACTTCCACAGAAGTCATCTTCCCAGGAAGTAACTTATTCGTTGCGACTCTGCGAGTCAAACCGGACGTGGACGTGGGCGTACACAGATCCGCGGACGATTGTTCAGGACTTCCGCAGTGGAGGGATGACGGGCAACTCCACCGCGTTGCGGATGTCCTCGATGGTCATTTTGAAGCTGTCCGGGTAGGCGTCGCGCTGGGTGCGGCGGGCAGGCTCGGACGTGCGCCAGCAGTACAGGCACTGCTCGCACTGGTAGACCTCCCAGACACCTGCGACAGGGGAGGTGCAGAGCTGGACCAGCTTGTTGTAGCCGCAGCGCGGGCACTCGGCGGGCGCTGTCTCCTCCGTGGTCCTGGTGTTCATGGGGGTGGGGTTACCTTTCAAAGGGGGGCAGGGGGCGGTCACTTGGCGAGCTGCTGCAGTTTGGTGATCCATTCGCCCGTCTCGGGCAGATCGCGAACCTGGTTGCCGTAGTTGCCGCGGTTGTCCGGCTGGACCGGGGTGGTGGCGTCGATGATGAGCTTGGCGCCGGTGCCGGGGGTGTTCGACTGCGGCGCGAGCTCCATCAGCGACAGGTGCGGCACGACGACGAGGTCGTCGCTGGGGTTCATCTTGGTGGAGAGCGCCCACATCACCTGGGGGAGGTTGAACGGGTCGACGTCCTCGTCCACGACGATCACGGTGGCGGCGTAGCCGAGTCCGTGAGGCGTCGTCAGTACCCGCATCCCGACCGCCTTCGCGAAGCCGCCGTAACGCTTCTTGGTGGAGACGATGATGGCCAGTCCGTGGGTGTACATCGCATTGACGGCTTGGACCTCGGGGAAGTCCCTCTTCAGCTGCTCGTACAGTGGCACGCAGGTGTTGGCGGCAATCAGGTAGTCGATCTCGGTCCACGGCATACCGAGGTAGAGGTGCTCGAAGACCGGGTCGGTGCGGTGGGAGATCCTGTCGATCCGGATCACCGGCATGTTGCGGCCGCCGGAGTAGTGCCCGGTGAACTCGCCGAAGGGGCCCTCGACCTCCCGCTTGCGGCCCTCGATGACACCCTCGATCACGATCTCGGAGCCCCACGGCACCGGCAGTCCGGTCAGCGGCGCCTCGGCGATCGGTGCGGGGGCACCACGCAGCGCGCCGGCCAGCTCGTACTCGTTCTGGTCGTAATCCATCGGCGTGGACGCCACGATCGAGATCACCGGGTCGTTGCCGAGGGCGATGGCGATCGGGAGGTCCTCCCCACGTTCCTCGGCCTTGCGCAGGTGCAGGCCGATGTCGTGCACGGGCCCGGGCTGAATGGCGAGCTTGCGCCGGCCCTTGACCTCGATGCGGTAGATGCCGACGTTCTGCTTGCCGGAGTTCTCCGGGTCGTCGGGGTCCTTGGAGATGATGCCGGCCTTGTCGATGTAGAAGCCGCCGTCGCCGTCGTTGAGCCGGATCAGGGGGAGGATGTCGAAGATGTTGACGTCCTCGCCCCCGACGGAGTTCTCCGCCCACAGCGGATTGTCCCGCCACACCGGCTTGACCGGGAACTTCGCCCAGCGGGAGACGAACTCTTCCACCTGATCCCTGGTGCCGGTGTTCTTGGGCAGCCCCAGGGCCAGGGCATGGTTGGCCCAGGAGCCGTGGACGTTCATGGCGATCCGGGCGTTGTCGAAGCCGGCGACGTTGTCGAAGTACAGCGCCGGTGCCGCATCCCCCAGGCGAGGGGCGGCGTTTGCGGCGGCGGCGATGTCCGGCTCGGGCATCACCTGCTCGGTGACGCGTACCAGTTGGCCTTCCTTGTCCAGGGTGTCGAGGAAACTGCGAAGGTCGTCGTAGGCCATGTCTGTTGTTCTCCTGCAACGGTGGTCACGGGCGTCAGGAAGCCTGAACGCCGTCGGGTATGGGGACCGCGTCGTGCATGGTGGCGCGTGCGGAACGCATTCCCTCCCAGCGCTTGACGGCCGGGAAGGGCAGGCCGAACTGGTCGAGGACGCGCGCGGTGATGTGGTCGACGATGTCGTCGACGGACTGCGGGTGGTTGTAGAAGGCGGGCATCGGCGGCACCATCCGTACGCCCATCCGGGACAGCGCCAGCATGTTGTCCAGGTGGATCTCGCTCAGCGGGGTCTCCCGGGGCACCAGCACCAGCTTTCGGCGCTCCTTGAGGACGACGTCCGCGGCGCGTCCCACCAGGCCGTCGGCGTATCCGGCCCGGATACCGGCCAGGGTCTTCATCGAGCACGGCACGATCACCATGCCGTCGGTCGGGACCGATCCCGAGGAGATCGTCGCGCCCTGGTCCGCCGGGTTGTGCACCACATCGGCGAGCGCGGCCACATCCCGGGCCGAGAGACCGGTCTCCAACTCGATGGTGGTACGCGCCCAGCGCGACAGCACCAGGTGCGTCTCCACCTCTGGCAGCTCCTTCAGCGCCTGCAGCAGCCGCACCCCGAACGGCGCCCCGGTCGCCCCGGTCATCCCCACGATCAGGCGCACGCCGATGCCCTCCTTCATCTGTCAGCAGGATTCCCGTCCGGCTCTCCACGCTAGGCGCCATCGCTGGTCATCCCGGGTACCGTCTGGACAGGAGGTGTTCAAAATCGGACAGTCCAGGATTACGGAGATCCCGTTCCGCCCGGCTGCCGGAGCGCTGCCCGGCCTGGAGGTGCTGCCGCTGTCCCGGCTCGCACGACGGGCCGCCGGGCACGGGGTGGATCTGCGCGCGCCGGCGCGGGCCGCCTTCCACCATCTGCTGATGGTCGAGGAAAGGATCTTTCGGCTCACCGTGGACGGAGAACCGCTGTCGGTGCCGCCCGGCGCCTGGCTGTGGATCCGGCCCGAACAGGTGTACCGCTACGACGAGGGGCTGGAGCATGCGCAGGGCACCCTGATCATCTTCCAGCTCGGCCTCCTCGACCCGGCCACCATCGCCGCGGCCGGCGTCGCCCCGCCCTTTCCGTGGGGCGCACTGCTGCCGTCCGCGGAGGAGGCCGAGCCGATCGAGCGGACGCTCGCGCTGCTCATGGAGGCGTACGAGGAGACCGGCGCGCTGCGGCTGGATGCGCAGATCGAACTCGTCAGACATCTGCTGGCGGCGCTGGTGCTGAGGCTGTCCCACCTCTATGTCCGCGAACGGGGTGCGTCCAGGACCAGCGAGGCGTTCCGCGCGTTCCACGCGGCCCTCGAGCGCGACTTCGCCGTGAGCCGCACGGTCGCCGACTACGCCCGGGCGCTCGGGTACAGCCCGCGGACGCTGACCCGCGCCTGCCTCGCGGCGACGGGGGGTACCGCGAAGCGGTACCTGGACGACCGGATCGTCCTTGAGGCCAGGCGCCTCCTCGTCCACACCGAGCTGCCGGCCTCGGCGGTCGGCGACCGACTCGGCTTCCCCACCTCCACGGCCTTCTCGAAGTTCTTCAAGCACCACACCGGCGAAACCCCCACCGACTACCGTTCACACGCCTCGGGGCGGATCGGCGAAAGCAGCGCCGTCCGCCCGTAGGGCGGGCCCGTCGGCGTCTGGCGCGCGCGATCGTGAGGCGCAGGGGCGTCCTCGCGTGATCGAGGCGGATGCGCCGTGAGGAGTGCGCCTTGCGCGAACGTGGACGCACTCGGGGCGCTCGGGGGTGCCCAAGTCGCTGGCCTGGCTGCGCAAGCGGGTCGAGAAGATGCTCCCGAAGATCGACCTGCCGGACCTGTTGTTCGAGGTGCACTCCTGGACCGGGTTCCTGGACGCCTTCGTGCACCTGGGCGACGGCAAGACCCGCATGAAGGACCTCACCACCTCGGTCGTCGCGCTCCCGGTGAGCGAGGCGTGCAACATCGACATGACCCCAGTGGTCAGCCCGGGCCACGAAGCCCTGACCCGCTCCCGGCTGGTCCACGTAGACCAGTACTACCTGCGCGCGGACACCATCGCCACGGCCAACGCCGCCCTGATCGAGGCCCAGGCGAAGGTGCCGATCGTGGCGCACTGGGGCAACGGGCTGCTCGCCTCCGTCGACGGACTGCGCTTCGTCGTCCCGGTCCGCTCCATCAGCACCGCCCCGAACCCGAAGTACTTCGGAGTCAAGCGCGGCATCACCTGGCTGAACGCCGTCAACGACCAGGTCTTCGGGGTCGGGCAGATGGTGGTGCCGGGCACGCCCCGCGACTCCCTGCACATCCTGGACGCTCTGCTGAACCTGGACGGCGGGGTGCAGCCGGAGATGGTCGCCACCGACAACGCCTCCTACTCCGACATGGTGTTCGGCCTGTTCAAGATCCTGGGCTACAACGTCTCCCCGCGATCCAAGGACCTGGACGACCAACGGTTGTGGCGGGCGGAGATGGACGGGATCGAGACCGGCGGCTACGGGCCGCTCACGGACCTGGCCCGCACCAACAAGGTGAACCTGAAGAAAGTGACCACCCAGTGGGAGGACATGCTGAAAGTGGCCGGCTCGCTGGTCACCAACCAGGTGCGGGCCTATGACCTGCTGCGGATGTTCGGCAACCATGGACGGCCCACGCCGCTGGGGCAGGCGTTCGCCGAGTACGGGCGCATCGCCAAGACCCTGCACCTGCTCCAGGTCGTCGACCCGGCCGATGACACCTACCGGCGGCAGATGGGCAAGCAGCTCAGCGTCCAGGAGTCCCGCCACACCCTCGCCCGGGACATCTGCCACAGCAAGCGCGGCACCATCCACCAGGCATACCGGGACGGAATGGAAGATCAACTAGGGTCACTGGGACTGGTGTTGAACGCCGTCGTGCTCTGGACGACGAAGTACATCGACGCCGCGGTCGCCCAGCTGCGCGCCGAGGGCCACGAGATCAGCGATGAGGATGTCGCCCGCCTGTCCCCGCTGAAGTTCAAGAACCTCAACGTCCTGGGCCGCTACAGCTTCACCCCCTCCACCCCGCGCCAGGGCCTGCGCCCGCTGCGTGACCCGGACGCCCCCGAGCTGGACGAGGACGACGACGCCCTGGACTGACTGCGCCTTCCGGTGCGCTCGCGTGTGTCACCACGCCGCAGTCCCGCCCAGGGGGTGAAGCGGGGAAGGTGATGACGACCTGCGGTGAGTGCCGGGCGTGGACGCATCAAGTCTGTCGACCCGGTGAGCAGGACCGCCGTCGTCGTGATTGTCGCGAAGTCGGCCGGCCGCAAGGTCTTCGGCCTTGCCACCGCGGAAGTTCGCCTGGCATGACCTGCTGCCCGTCAGTCCGACAGCCAGTGCAGCTCGTGCGCCAGGGTTTTGGCGACGGCACGGACGCGGCGTTGCAGTGGCGACTGTTCGCGCGGAAGGACCAGGTGAATCGTCAGGCTGGGTGCGCCGTACAGCGGTCGCCAGGTGATGCCGGGCGGTGGTGCCGTGGCGGCGGCCTCGCCGGCCGGCGCGAGGGTGAGCCCGTTGCGCAGGTCGCGCTGTGACATGTCGAAAGAGACTGTGGGCGTGTGGAATCGGGGATGTGGCCGGGTATCGCGGAACAATGCGGCCAGCTGGTCGTGGATCACGGGGTTGGCCGCACGGTCGGGGAGTCGCAGCGGATACGCGGCCGCGGCGGCGATCTCGATCTCCGGGTGTTCGGCCAGCGGATGGTGCTGCGCCAATTGGACGCCGATCCGCGCACGCCGCAGCAGGTACCGGCGCACGCCACGGCCCGGCTGTTCACCGCGGGTGATCCCGGCATCGATGCGGCCGTCGGCGACCGCGGGGGAGATCTCCGGCGTCGCCATCGGGACCGCGCCGACCTCGAGTCCGGGACTGCTGCGAATCAGCTTGTCCACCAGGGCCGGAGCCGTCTCGGCCCCGGCGCTGAGGCTGTATCCGATGCGGAGCGTGCCCAGCTCACCGGCCCCCGCCCGCCGGGCGGTGTCCCATGCCCGGTCCAGCGCCGCCAGCGCAGGCGGCGCGGACTCCGCCAAAGCCGCACCGGCCGTGGTCAATACGACGCTCCGCGTGTCTCGAACCAGCAGGGCGTTACCGAGTTCCGTTTCCAATCGGCGAATCCGGGCGCTGAGCGCAGGCTGCGCGATACCGATTCGGGCGGCCGCGCGGGTGAAGTTCAACTCCTGCGCCAGCACGAGGAAGTACCGCAGGCTGACCGTATCCGGTGCCATGTGCCCTCCCTGCCGATTGATAACGATCCGTTCTGAGTCTATCCCGTATTGATCTTTCCCCTGACCCCACGTCAAGCCCTAACCTGCGCATATGACGATTCAACTGACCGCGGTCCTGGACATCGCACTCACGCAGCCCGCCGACCCTGATCTGGACGGAGGTCGTCATGCATAAGTTGGTGGTCCTGTATTCCAAGCCCGCCGACCCTGACCACTTCCGCGACTACTACGTGACCAACCACCTTCCACTGGTCATGAATTGGCCCGGCCTGCTTGCGTGGCGCTACAGCTTCGACGTGGCGGCGACCAAGGGAGAAGCGCCGTATTTCGCGGTCTTCGAAGGCGACTTCGCTGACGCCGCCGCCATGGCCGCGGCGCGGGCGTCGCCGCACGGCCAGCGGGTGGCCGCCGATGTCGCCAACTACGCCACCGGCGGTGCGGTCATCATCCACTATCCGGTGCAGGACGGCACCGGCTGAGGCAGGACGGTACGCTCCGGGACGCGTTCGGTCGGCCGTTGCGGCCAGGTCCGGCTATCGGCGGAACGCCGTTCGCGGTTGCCGGTTCGCTGAGCGTCAAAGGTGGGCCGATGTCCTGGCCGGATGTCACGGTGGTTGATGCGTGCGTGCGGCGCGACGGCCGGGGCGGCAGCCCCACGGCCGTCACCGACGACAACCCGGCGGCGACGGACGCGGACCGGCGTGCGGTCGCTGCTGCGGCCGGCACCTCGCACGCGGCGTTCCTCGGCCCGAGGCGGACGCCGGACGGTGGCTGGCCGGTCCGGTTCTTCACCGCCACCGCCGAACTGTCCGGCTGCGGCCACGGCACCGTTGCCGCGCAGGCCGTCCGGTTGACCGGCACCGCGCTGGGCGAGCTGAACGACCGCCAACACAACGGCGGGCGCACGTTCGACACCGTCGCGATCCGCCGCCCCGCCGGCATCGAGGTGTGGTTCGACCAGGGCCTCGTCGCGCTGCGTCACCTGGCACCGGACGAGCGCGCCGCGATCGTCGCCGCGCTCGGGCTCACCGCGGACGACCCGCATCCGACCGACGCGCCACGGATCGCCGCGCCCGGCGCACCACGCATGCTGGTACCGGTCCACGACCGGTCGGCGCTGCTCCGAGTCCACCCACACCTCGGCAGGCTGACATCGGCGTGCCAGCGGTACGGGCTCCTCGGCTGTTTCGTGTACGCACCGCCGGTGGGCGACCGAGCCGTTACCAGGCGATCGTCGGCCCCTGGACGCACGGCGAGCATGTCGACGAGCCGACACTGCAGGCCATCCGTCTGCAGTGGTTCGACACCTGGCTCAAAGGTGAACACACCGGGATGGCGTCGACGTCCACGCCGCTGCACCTGTTCGAAAACGGTGCCGACCACTGGGTCGACTCCGCCGGGTGGCCGCCCACCACTACGCCGCGCACCTACTATCTGGCAGCCGGCTCCACCCTCGGCCCGGACAAGCCGCGCACCGCGGGACACGACACCCTGGCCTGGGCCCCCGCCGGCCCGACGAGCACCCTGACCTACACCACGCCGGCGCTCACCAGGCCCGCTGTCCTGGACGGCCCGACCGACATCACCCTCTACGCACGCTCCACCACGCGGGACGCCGAGCTGACCGCGACGCTGAACATCGTCGCCCCCGACGGAACCCTGACCAAGCAGGCGGACGGCGTCCTCCTCGGCAGTCAGCGCC
>Ga0307512_10005647_pt1 | contig 12938 bp, 11 predicted proteins | sample 14_EM_MG_FD_200267 | JGI IMG/M metagenome (GOLD analysis project Ga0307512, IMG submission 200267) | Populus trichocarpa ectomycorrhiza microbial communities from riparian zone in the Pacific Northwest, United States - 14_EM | ecosystem: Host-associated > Plants > Roots > Unclassified | place... | reverse complement strand
TCCGCTAGCTCATGATGTCTCAACGTCATTTTTAGGATTCACACAACGTCCCAGACGACTTGCACCCCTTGATCCAGGTCACCGGAGTGATTGCTATCTAACATGCTTTGATATCAAATGATGCTACGGATAACAACAGGATAATGGGGTTTGTTAATCATCAAAAATCTTCAAAACAAAGAGCATGGTCATATATATATAACGGTAGAGATACGCCCAAGATACCTCAATTTTATTAATTCAACGTCTAGGCCTTTGCCACAAGGCTATTTCAACTGTTTAAATAGAATATTAAGAAGACTTTAACAATACTTAAACATAAAAATAGAATCTTAAAACACAAATCTCCTAATAATACTTACTTAATTAGCTAACTAATAATTCTAGAAAATCTTGATAATTAAAGTAAATATTACGTTGAAAATAATGAGATTAATATCCCATGTCACATTGCCTCTCCATTTGAGAATGGGTTAACCGAGGGTGTAGAACTTTTGCCATCCTTTTGATTATATATATATATATATATATTGAAACGAAATGATTTAAAAAAAATTTAAAAAAAAAGTTTAGTCCCACCATGACCAAAGACCCAAGTCTTATCCTGGGTATACTCTTAGGTCAAGTTTTATAACTATAACTATTCCTTGATGGTAACTATATAATGAGCCAATCTCTTGTTTAATACCCCTAGGTTCTACTTCGATGGATGAAACTCCATTGATTGAAGCATGTAACTGAAGAGAGCTACGTCAGTTTGATAGCAGCCACAAACACAGCTTAGTTTCAACGAAAGCTGAGCTAAAAACACAATCTTAGAATCTAATGTATCTGATTTTCAAGAAAACCTAGCCCCTTGAATATTACGCCACACATACGAGTGATGAGTATTCCATGTCGAAAGGAAATGGAGTAATCTAGGTTTTTGGGTTGAAGCAGTGTCCTTTCCTGTACAAAAACTCCCATGTCTCTAGGTCCAAGTGTGAGTCCGAGCAACTCTCCATTATAGATCTTCCCAGCAAATGGTTTATAGCTAAGTTCGACTGAGTGCATACGATAGGTGTTGTTTGCATAAAGCAAGAGCTAGTTAAACTCTTGAACAAAAATCAAATGGCTCGAGAAGTAGCAAGACAACTCCTGGGTCAGGAAAGGAGAACAGACGTTATGGTATTGTAGCAATCAGATTATCGCCGCATTTGAAATTGTTAAATACTCGTTTGAGAGGAAGTTGTGATTAAATGAGCCTCACACTGAGGTGTTTATACATTAAATGAACCCATAAGCCAGTAGCCTAGGCTTTTAAATCAAAATGTAGTTACACTCTCACACATGCAGGTCAAAGTGTGGGCGAGAGTGACTCTTCAATGCATATCTCCCCAACATTGATTTCTTTCCCTGCAGTTTCTAGATTAACATTTCATTATGGACACTTAACTAGCACTGCTACATCAGCTTGAGGCTATCTATGTTGATCATTAGGGTTGTCAGTTGGCATTTGTTATTTAAGATTAATATCGCTTCTGGGATTGATGCGTAAAAACAACTAATCCTAATCTGTTAAAAAATCATCAAGAAGAAAAAGTGCGAGATCTGAATATATCATTTGACCTGCATCTAACACTAGCTACAAGAGTAACATGTTTTACATCAATTAACTAATTGGGAATGGAAGCCCTGAAATGTGCACCATCTTCAAATCAGAGGATGGCATGCATATTCATGACTTCATGTTACTGCCTAAAGCACTTCACAAGATACCTAACAGAAAGCTCATGTGCCTGTGTCATCTTTCAACAGCCAGCTGCCTTGAGGAAGTTGTCAAAGGGACTTGCCGGAGGTAGCCTCATAGCCAAGAATGGGCCTACTGGCTTTGCAGCTTCCTTGATGTTTCCAACATCGCTTGTTATCTACATGTACGCGACCATGTCAAAATAACAGAGATAAAAACAACACCAAGATATTTAAAAGAAATTAACCATTCACCGACTATTAAATGCATCTGCAATTATCTAGTGTACAACAGTCAAGAGTAATGCCCTTTATTTGTAACTAGTTAACTAGTTCCAAGTATGCCCACTGGAAATGGAATAGATGCTTTATCAAGTTATTGCACAATTGTTCCCCGTGATAAACCAAGCAAAATTGAAAGTGACTTGTAACGGCTATAGTAAATTAAATGAAACAATCCAAGGCGATTGCTAAATATGAAACAGACTGACCTTCCAAGGTGCTAAGCATCCATTTGCGGTGAATGCTGGTGAGTGTCTCTCATTTGCTATAGTGTAATGAGTTTCATAGGTCAACCAGTTGGATAGCTTCTTTCTTGTGCCAGTGCCCAGATTTTCACAATGTCTAGCCATGGTGTCATATGGGAGAGGTGATGTGGAGACTGAAGTCCCTGCCACTTGACCTGCTACCTCGAGTGCCTGAAACCATAATACTTTTGAGTCTATATGCACGAGGAACAAATGCATATTTATAACATGGACTTAGTCAAAGTAGGGGGCATGATTTGGAGGGAGGGCATGGGATTACCGATTCTAAAAGCTGTCCAATGCTGATAACATGGGAGACAGAAGGGGATGAAGGAATTTTTGGAATGAAGCGGGAAAGGTCTGCAACAGATGCTTCACTTGTCACATCATCATCAACTAATGAATTCGTTGGAATATCCTGCAACAGAACAGTACTTACAGTAATTAGATTTCATTCATCATATCATACATGCATGTGAACCCTGAAACAAAAAGGCCTCCCTCTTGTTCTCAAGGTCAAAATATTCAAATTCAGCAGGAATACATTTTTGCTTATTTATATCATACCTCATCGAAGGAGAGTGACTCCTTGGAATGGGAAGCCATTTGATTGTGGTCCTCAAGTATTGATCTTGGACCATACATGAATGCATCATCAGGGGTAAATGGTTCTAACAATTGCTGAGCCAAGTCATCCACCTCCAGCTAAGAAGCACAAATAGAAATGTTACATGGAGGGAAGGGGGGTGTTGTCTGTAAGATAATCAAGTGTGGTACCTCAGTAGTGGTAGATAGGGTCTGTAATAAGATGTCCATTAAGACCTTGTCAGATTCAAAGATTTTGCTTTGCAGTTCAGAGAGTAAAGATGACGCTAATTGATTATCAGCAACAGATCCATATCCTCTCACATCTGCCTGAGCCTTTACATGTACTTGAAGGTCATCACTAATGCCAACATAAGGATCAGCCTGATAAAGTAAAAAATGCATAAAGATGAATTTTTATCGGACTTGTTGCATGCGAGCTGAAATAAACTGTTTCCAGCTAGTTTTTGCAACTTGAGAAGTTTAATCTTTAAAATCTAGCAGACTCACATCATAAGGGAGCAACGACTTGAGCAAGTCATTCAACTCAGGAATTTGATATATTTTAGCTGCAAACATCAACATGCCTGTTGATAGTACTAGAATTGACCTCTGGCATGCTGGAGGTAACATTCCTGACAGAAGATAGTAGAAACATGTGCACATATATGTAAAACATATCAGAAGATTATAAATGATGTTAAGTTTTCAAAAAGTTTCTCATAATCATTCATACCATTGTTTAAGTCTAAAGATAAATTTCTGAGAGAAAGAGGAAGCTGAAAGAAGCGGACCACAAGGTTGTCATTTGGGTTCTGCATCACAAGTTTGAGACAGTTATTGATCTTACTAATCTACAAAAACAATCATAGAAATACCAAACTTCTTTGCCACAAAACTCACGCATTCTATCAGTTTCAAATGGCCCGTCATGTTTTTACATGAATCACATGTATAGAGTCGTAACAGAGACCATGATCAGAGCAAGAAATCATAAGTAAAACTGACAACTCAGGATAGGCTTAATCTTTGACCGGGAGCTTTTACAAAAATGGATGTGATGCAACCTGAGCTGTTTACTACGACATATTTGTGCGTTCCTATTTCTATATCACATTTGTTTGGGATGATTATCTTGGAAGTAATGCATAAAATAGGCTAGGGAACTCCAGGTTTTTATTCACATCCAAGGGTGCTCTTATTTAAATCAGTGCCCTTGTTTAAATTAAAATTAGCAGAGTCTCCCATTTGGAGGCCAGAAGATATAAAAATGGAAACCAATAGAAAATTAATCAAGGAAGAAAGCAACCTTCAATCGCGAAGAAATAAGTGTCAATACGAAAGAATGAGCTATAGCTTCAATATTTGAGGGCATGTTATCTGGAAGGGTGGCTTGTATCCAGAAGGCAGACAGCAATTGTGCTATTTGATCCTCATTAAGCTTCATAATATGTGGTTCCTGTGCAAATCATACAACCATATGGATGTTAGCAACTCAATGAAATGGATTAGAAGTGTAAATGCACAATTAAAGAACCTGTAATGAACTGCTTACTGCCTCAGACAAGCTGGTCGTACTGGCAGTCCTATCAATAATAGAACTTATTTTGTAAAAATTCGGTGAATTCTTTCGGGCACGTCCTTGCTTCCAATCTTCTTCAACAACATCCCTTTCTTTATAACCATCATTGGCATCATTTCCATGCTTTTCCATTTTGGATCCATCTTTCTCTCTTCGGAGCTTTTCAAGTAGTGCTGAAATTGAATCAAATGCAGATGCAGTATCAGAATGCCATCCTTTTGGTTCGCAAGTATAACCAGATCGCCAGGAAGCAGCTTCACGTAGGGGATGATTAGAACTTGGAATGAGAAGAGCTGAAAATATCTGGTGTGCTCCAACTCGCACCTTAACATCTGGATGCAGCATTGCTTTCAAAAGTTGGACAAGAAGTACTTCAGGAAAAACCTGCATAGAGATGTCTCTATAATTTCAGTAAGCTGTATCCCAACACAAAATTCCAGAGAGAGTTGTTTAATCACAAAAGAAATTGGATAGTGATCCATTAGATAAAAAACAAACTTATATCTAAAATTTATTAGAAAAAAACCTGTAGGAGCAGTCATCAGAATCATTCAAATGATATGCATGCATTCACAATTAATGTGAAACTTGAAATCAACACAAGGCAGCAGTTGTAGAAAAGAAATAAAGCATAGATATCAATACTGAAAAAACATTTAACTCCTCTAACCTGCTGTGAATGACAACTGACTGATGATACTGAGATCGTATGGGCAAGAATCATCAAAGATCCAATGGTTGCACGGGTAACAACTCCAGAAGAGGATGGAAGCTTCTCCAGTGCTATGGCCATAGTGTCAAATAGTGGTCGTGCATCACAAATCTAATAAACCAACACAAATTCAGGTCAGCTCTAGGTACAGTAGAAAGAAGCAACCAAATGTTCCTTGCATGCTTCAAACTTACTCCTTTAGCAATTTCAAGTAAGCAATCTTCAATGGAATTCTGGAGCGAGATGTTCAAATTTGATTCTTGCTCTCCTGCAGATTCAACTGCAGCCTGAAGACTTTTCCTCAAATGCCTGCATAGATCACTGACGTACCCAATCTCTGTCAGCACTGCTCCTGATCTAATTTGCTGAGCCAAAGCTGCAGCAACTTCTATGACATAAGACTTGACTTGAGGATCAAGTGCAACATTTTTATGGTCCAGATGGCGTATAACAGCAGCTAAAACCAACTGATGGTGGCCTGACATCAAACAAGAATGGAAAGCACATGTATATAAGTGCATGCCACTGCAGAGTAATTTCAGCCGAAGCCCACAAAAAGGCTTTTGTGCATGAGCAGGACATTATGTATAAACCAAGCAAGAAACATATGATTGAAGATAAAGATACCTGCACTCTCCAATAAGTAAGACATATCAGACAAAACTATCATGGCCAACCCTTGCCGAGGAACCCAGTGATGTCCAGAATCAAAGTACACGAGCATTGGGTCCAATACATGGCGCATTGTTGTACTCTCCTTTGCCAGCTCAGCCATTCTCTGAATACAGATTTGAGCCCATACTCCGGGTGTGTCAATCTCTTCCCTATAACAAAAGATAGAAGGGATCAAGAAATAGGAAAGAAAAATGAGACAATTCCATGATTTCCTTGCATGAGTTAACAAATTTAGCATCCACTGTGGCAAGCTGTCTATGCTTTTGAAAAGTCACTACCTTGTCAAAAGAGACGGATCTTTCTTTTCTGGTCGGGGTCTGATGGCCATGCAGCTAGAGCCCATATCTGCAACTCTTCCCTCACATCTAACAACATCCAACCAATTATGATGTGCATCTTCTCTCCCATCATCTTCTTCATCCGGCTCGTAGTTATCTAATGTGACATGCACGATCTACAATTTGGATACATTAATGACTCAAAGCCTCATGATGAAATAATAAACCAAGATCACATGAGGAGAAAAGCATTCAAAAAAAGTCAAGATTGTTAGGACTTCAGAACTCAGATACAACATCACAAAGTGGTAAAGAATGAGAAGATTAAACCATGTCCATCTACTGTAACTTGTCATAATTTATATATTAAATAGAAGATTCATGATCTAGAGATAGAGTGGAAACTATTGCAACTCTAGGTTGCGTCCTATTAGTTTTGATCCTCGTTTCCTGGATTACTTTTCAGAGTCCTGGCAGATCAGATGGAACATTAAAAATTCCATTATGGTTCACAAGTATATTAGTGAGCTAAACATTAATTACGAAAAGACTAAACATATTTCCAGCAAAATTTAGAAGGGAAGATATAAAACAAGGGTTCCTCTATTTCCAACAGTCTCTGTTGTTAGTCTCTATGTTGGTGTGTGCATGTAAGCACTATTAAATATTGTATTTTTGCGCTAACAAAGAGGAACAAAAACTCGCAAGAGTAAAAAGATTAGTTAAAGGGGGGAAGTGCTAATCTTGTCAAAATAGGGATCAGTATGGGGTGATCTACAGATTGTCCTATTCTTCAGAATATTCAGGTAAACCAATCACCCATGACACTCAAACCCGAGCTCATGCATTTGAAAATAGGAGATTACCTCATAGAAATTTTCACCTATTCCATCATTCCAAGTAAAAAGTACAGAAAACATAGAATAGACAAATTCTAAACTATTTAGACACCTAACTTCACCAAGTTTGGAAGAACCAACACCATGTCCATTTGAATATAAAAGTAGTGTAGATTAAATTTTCTCAGAAGAACAAACCTCGTCAAAAGCAGCAAAAATGTATGAGAACTCTGCCATGAACCACACCTAGCAACAGAAAAGCCTGTCACATAAGAAATTATCCCAAATCCAGAAAACAATTGCAAAGGACACCAAGGGAACAAAATCACCAGAAAACAATGCCCAGACTATCAAATTGCATTCTTCTAAGCATATCAGAAATCAAATACATCAATTCAACAGCACGAAAAGTCAATCCGAATTGATGTACCATGGCTGAGAGGCACTGCAGACTTGAAGCCCTCAGGCAACTTTTATTATTTTCATTCCCATTCTCACGTGCCAGGTTACACACTTTATGAACAAACTTTTCAATGTTATGAGAGTAAGTTCCATCTGCCTGCCCACACATGCACAAGAAATTAAAATAAGTGTCAGAAAAGTCATATTTTATCAACTATTAATTATGACTTCAGAACTCATCTCTCCATTAAGAAAAGGGAAATTAGTTTCTCAACGCCCATTGAGGGTAATTCATACAGTTCTGATCCATGATTTACAAATAGAAAACAGACTCCTAATGAACATCCAACATATACGTTCTGCATCAAATAACAATCTAACAACATTTTTTTCATTGTTAAACAAAGGCCCTGGACTTTTAGGAACATACATGATCCATCAACTCCATATAATAATCATTTCATCTTTTTTCTCAACATCTCGCTAATCTCCAACCCCATGATGGCAGAAACAAACAGTTTAAAAGATATGCCTACGCAGAACTTTGCTCATAACATGTTAACAATTTATCCACTTGGAGACTAAGATAATCAAAAGCTAGATGCATCCACGTTGCTTGCATATGAGATCTAAATAAATCACTTTTTTGTTGGTTCAACCCTGAAGCTTGCAGGTAATCTTGGGCCATTAAATTTTACAATTAAGTTTCATTGGTGTACACATTTCAATATTTCATTCAACAGATTTGTAACCTACCTGACTATAGATGAACCTTGTTAATGTTTGGCATCCAAGTATCATCAATGGATCCTGCTTAGATTTTTCCAAGAGTTCATTGACCACATTCAACAAGCTAATGGCAAAGTATGCCCTGCAAAATGCAAGATATGATGATAATTCTGCCACAACAGAGGTATCATAGGAAATAAAGTATCACCAAACTATTTGGTTTAATGGTTCAAAATAGGACAATATGACCAAGTGAGCTTGCTAGTTACCAAACCCCAAATGCCATTACAAAATAAGATGATAGTGATAGAAAGGGAAATTTAAGCAAACCACACTTACATCTGATCCTTGCACATGCAGAGCAACTTGTTGTATGCCTCTGTAACAATATTAATGAACTTGACATGCCCACTCCTCAGTTCCTTGTAGCACCTTTCTTCTAGATATTTTGCAATCTACAGAAAGTGCCATGGAGGCATCAGCAGTGCACTCATAATTTTCAAGGTCAAGTCTTATCAGTAGCCATAATTTATGTTAAAGGACAATAAATTTGATACCTTTGGGATTCGAAATGGGTTTTTAGCAGCATATTCACATAACTTGACAATCTTTCTTTCATTTGGATGGCCATCCTACAAAATCATTGTGAAATTTAGAGCTCGTAATAGTCACTGGTGTAAAAGTAGGAAGCTAAAAGAGGTTTATTCTACATAAATACGCAACAGTATATAAAAATGTGTGAGCTAAACTGTTTATTAGTAACACTTGACCCCATTTTTAACTCATGGACAGTCCAAGAACAGAAATCATCCAGTCTATTTGTGGGTGTCAGTCTTTACATGCCCTCCCATTATTCCATCCAAGATCCAAGAAAAAAGAAGGGTAACCCCGTATTTCTTTTCAAGTCTAAGTTTTCATAGAAACATGTAGCCTACCATGCATATAAGCTATAAACATTACACACTCTTCGGTGATCACCAACATTACAAAATCTAAGTTCAGATTCTTATCTTCCTGTCATACACAAGACAAACACAACCCCCAGACTCAGATACACCAGCCAAAAAAATTGCGGCAAGCACATGATAGATGACATATACGGCATTTCACTGTAAATTCTTAACATGTTTAACTCCAACCCGTCAAGAAATTGCCAGCGTATAAATAACAATGAGGAAAAAAGGAGCAAAAAGGTGTGAATTGTTGAATGCTCACAAGGGACTTGGGGAAAATCTCTGCAAGCAGTTTCTTATATCTTTTAACAGGTTGCCGAGATCTGGACCTCAATGCAGGGCAGCACACACACATGCTCTCACAAGCAGGGAATATGTTCCTAGAAATGAGCCCCATCTCCTGTACATTGTCGAAAACAAAGAAGCAAGAGTTAAAACCCTGCTAAATTCTACTGCAATTTTTAAGCCACTGACCATGAATCAAAAAGTACTGAATATAACTCACAACTTAACAAAACAAGAATGATAAATATTTAACATTAAAACATCAATAACCCCAAATCAGATTTTTGAAGAGAGAGGGTTCAAATAGTGTAAGCATGACCAAAACATGCCAAAAAGCAAATATTCAACAAAAAATAATAGTGATAAGAAGAAAAAAGGCCATGAGTTTTTCCTTCTTTTTTAAACGCCAACAATAACTCGCACAAAACACACTCCAGTGAAGACTCCATGAACAAACATGATTTTACCTTCACAAAAAACTTGCGCCTTTTTAAACTGGCAACACAAAAGCGCCACGAGAAATAACAACAAAGATTCTAAGGAGATGCAAAGAGAGCCAAGAAAGAAGCAAACAGCAAGAAAGGAACAAACTTGAACAAATACCGTAAACACATTGTGACATACCAGTAAAAGCAGCTTAATTCAACTAATATGCCAAAAAAAACACCACCCCAGAAGCTCAAAATAAGTTTATACCCCAAAGCATCACCAATCCAGATGATAAAAACCACTAATTAGCTTGCAAAACAAACAAACATGAAAAGAGGCCCAGACCCTTTTAGCTAATGCCCTTGCTGAAGCAGATCTGTGAGAGGACAGGATCAAGAAGCAGCAAAAGAAAACAAACGCTACAAGACAGAAAACAACACACCAGTATTCTCAAGAAGAGAAAGGGAGAAAGGGAGAGAGAGATACACGTGATGTGTCAGAATCTTTAGAGAGAAAGAGAGAGGGAGGTGGTTTTGTGTCAGAGATTGGATGACTCGAGAGTCGAGAGTCGAGAGTCTTACAGACAGTATATCTAAGAAGACATAAGCCTTTGTTTGAAAAAAAGGTGACACAGGAGGAGTTTGAATTTTTCAATGGTGCTTTTTCAGTACAAGAAGCAAATGTATGTATGTGTCCATCTTTAATTTGAAATTAAAAGTTGTTAGGGTAGGACTTTGGTTTAAAAATTATTGGTAACATCCTCTTCGAGTTTATTTTCATAGTTTTTAAACTTGAAATTTTGATTTACAACATGATTTATTATACTGAATGAGATTGATGAAATCAACTTGAATAAATTTAAAAAATAATTTTATTTTAAACAAAATAATTAATTCAATTGATACAGTGATGAGTGGTTGTAAAATTGACTTTATAACTCAATTTCTAAACCAGATTAGATATTAAAACTAGTTATTATTTTTAATTTAAGATAAATAATATGACAGCAAATCCGGTTGTTCACTAGAAACTATTTCAAGAAGAAAATAAGTTTTTTTAATTGGGAGTTTTAAAGAAATAAAGGAGTTTTCTTCTTCTTTTAAATAATGATTTTATTTATTTTTACCAATAGTTATAATGAGCTTCTTTTTTCTTGCCTGTCAAGAGTTGATTGAAGATGGTAATAAATTTCTTTATAATTCATTTTAGATTATTTTTTTATAATAATTTTTTTTAAAAGTATTTTTTATTTAAAAATATATTAATTTAAAAAAAATTAACTAATTACTGCGAGTTTAATATAATAGTAATATAACCCATCTTATGATATGTTATATTGGATTTAATGATTATTTTTTTTTGTACGTTTTGGATTGTTTTGATGTGCTGATGTCAAAAATAATTTTTAAAAAATAAAAAAACATCATTAACATGTATTTTGACACGAAAAGTTATTTGAAAAGCACCCGTAATCACACTGCCAAACACGCTCATCAGAGGTGGTTTTAATTTTGGTCATTCAATGCATGGGTTGGTGATTGATGTTAACTAGGAAAAAAAGATGGTTTTTTGTGTTTTTGTAGCAGGTTTGGATTGATTATCTGGAGTAGGACAAAGGGGTAGAAACTTTGATTTTCTTTCAAGGGCCATACGATTAAAATGACATAAAATAATCCATATAGTTTTAGATATAAAATATAAATTGCGTGACTATAATATGATATGATATTTTAGTAATGATGTTCGAGAGCATGGTAGTAATTATTTTTTAAAATATTTTTTATTTTGAAATGTATTAAAATAATATTTATTATTTTTTAATATTGTAAGATTAAAACAATCCAAAAACGTGAGCATGTACAGTTTGAAAGAGCTGAGAGGCAATAATGTATGCTTGATGGATTTGCTTCGCCACTTCGATAATAATATCTCTGCGATGGTCTGTAAAACGTTTTATGCTGTGCTCGTCACAAATGAAGCTGTAGCAAGAACTTTAGTGGCGATGTCCCAAAAAGATGAACGAGGACCAAGAAAAGGACTTCATCTACAAAACAGAGAATCTCAAACTCAAAGTGATAATTACTAAGCCTTGGAAATTAGGAAAGAGATCTTTCCCAAGAGAATATCTTCACAGGGAGACAAGAAGAGTGCCTGAATGGTGATGAATTCATGCCTCAATAATCTATTATTCTACACCAGTAGGAGGAGGGAGGGCTTGTCTCGAGCTGGATCGGTTTTACTTGCAAGGCGGACTACCTCTCCTTCGACCCCCGCAGTCCCTAATTAATCATGTCAACATCAGCTTGCATGCTAAGCAACTCTAATGGGATCTCTCTGTATTTTATTCCTTGCCTTGATTTTAGTGGGAAATTGAAGATATGGCTTCCAAAATCAACAAGAGATCCCTTCAAACTAGGATTATATCGATTCCAAAGTTGAGGAACTCTGGATTATCCTGGGAATCAACTACCTCGTTGGTGCATGGTGTCCGTGTGGAATGCTCTCTACTCAAGAAAGCATGAACACAACTACCAGCTACAAGGAAGGCTAGCAATTATGACGAGTACGTGGGGCACAGACCAGGGGGCCATGGCTATACAACTTGGACCGCTAGTTCATTGTCATTGAACAATTGAATTGACCAGGATGGGAAATTTGAGAAAGAGAGTTAGCCAGAAAGGATTGCATAGTTGTTTTGTCACTTTTGATATATGGTCCAATTGAAAGTGCCTGTTTAAGGTTGAATAGTAACATTCATCATTGTCTTTTAAAATGTTTTTTTATTTAAAAATATATTAAAATAATATTTTTATTTTTAAAAAATTATTTTTTATATCAACACATTAAAACTTTTCGAAAACATTAATAAAAAAAATTCCTTTAAATATTTTTTTTCAAACCACAATCATAAAATTTACAACAATACCAAACACACTAAGGTTGTGTTTGTTTTTCGGAAACTACTTTTCAAACTTTCATTTGTTTATTTATTATTAAGAAAGTTGGTTAATGAAAAATATTTTCCGGTCAACGGAAAACACTTTCTAGTCAAAGAAAAATTTGGTTTGGTTTCCAGAAAAAGTGTTTTCCTTTTATTTTGGACGGAAAACACTTTCCGGAAACTGTGAAAATTTTAGAAATGTCATATTATTTGCTGATTATATCAAATTTGGTCCTCAAACTTTTAATTGCTATATATATATATATATATATA